>Ga0209977_10000395_pt1 | contig 17003 bp, 10 predicted proteins | sample SumtaG_2_FD_183113 | JGI IMG/M metagenome (GOLD analysis project Ga0209977, IMG submission 183113) | Deep subsurface microbial communities from Indian Ocean to uncover new lineages of life (NeLLi) - Sumatra_00607 metaG (SPAdes) (version 2) | ecosystem: Environmental > Aquatic > Marine > Oceanic...
CAGGATCTGGAGATACAGTATATTCGATACTCTTAGTAAAAGTGCTGTCCCAGGTGTACTTGGAAGCCATGCCGTGCCGATATTCGGCCGAGACCCCGAATCCTTTGATATCAACACCTGCGTGGGCGAGAAACGACATCTCATACTCATGGGTGATCTCGGTTCCCTTTTCTTCCTCTGTCCCGAATATGAAGGTCGTAGGAGGATTCAAAGGGTCGAACTCTAACCCGTTAAGGTGGTAAGGAGGGGGCCCTTCCAGGACTCCTATAAGGCTCCACAGCGCCCGGTAGGTTGTATCCATCTCATGAGATATCATAGCATGCGGATCGACCGCTATCAAGTCGGAGTCGTAGCATAGGATATCGAACTCGGTTTCCCCTTTTACCGGGTAGTTCGGTTTACTGTAGACACACCATGCTTCCTTGCGTATGTTGGCCCCTTCTGTTGTGAACATAGGGACTGCACAAAGCTCCTTGGCATGTCTGTCGAGCGGCTTATCGTTTGCGTGCCAGGTGCCGGTGTTAACGTCGAAGACGGCGCGCTTAAGAGAATTGTATTTCGCCTTTTCGACATAGAACAACTGCACCTCGAGATGCCCTGAGGTGTGCACATACGACGGGGCCGAACCGAAGATCGATGACACCGCGGTTGCGTAAACCGTTTTGCCTTTGTCCGTTTTGAGCTCCCATGCCTTGCGGATATTATTCCCGTCGAAGTAAGCAGCGCTTACCTGATAATTCCAATCCTTGTACATCCAAGCAATCATCAGGCGCTGTTCACCGTCCGGGGTTTGATAGTTGCATGCCGCTACATTACCGACTATCGGTCCGATTATCCCGTGTCCATCAATCCAGTTTACACCGTCTGAGGTGTACGCATATCTTACGTCTCCCTCATGCTCCTCGTATATGAAGAAGAGGTACAGGGTATCGTTCAGCACCGCCGCAGCCATTGCTCCCATGTCACTGGTTACCGTTTTGCCCATTTTTACGTGCTGGCCGTCGATAGTTATCGTTTTTGTGGAATCCCACGTGCTTCCTTTAAGGTGGGTATACCCGATGGTCCTGTCGGAAGTGTTCACCATAAAGAGGTACAGGCTGTCCTTGAACACGCAGGCAGCGCCTGGATCATAGCCGGAGCTCAACCATTCAATATGCTCACTCTCTGTCTTAAGATCTTCTGCCACTTTTTCGCATAGAACATAACCAGGGCCCCGGTAGAATAACCAGGCAAAGCCATGATAGTAGGCAGCACACAAACCTGGTTCAGCGCCGCCATATACTCCCAGAGTCTTTTTGGTAAAATCGGCACCAAAAACCAGACTCGGGATGCATACCAGCGCAATGAGCGCTGCGATAAAAATCCTTTTCATCGTTTACTCCTTTCAAGCGGCTAGAGACCGATCTTTAGCCTGCTTGCTATTGAAAAACCCTGGCCCATACTGCCCTCAAGGGACAGATGGACGTGCTCGGTTATCCTGAACTCAAGGCCGGCAATACCCGCAAAGGCCAACGAGGGGACAAAGTACATCTCCTCATCATGGATAATCATGGTCGTATCGGTTTCCGTTATCTCCAGAAAGGTCTGATCATGCGACACGTGCTGCCTGAATCCCTGATAGCGGCCGCCGATATAAGGGTTAATCCAGCCGAAATCAAGACCGGTAATCAGGCTGCCCTGCCAGGCGAGCACGTCCTCGTTTAAGCTGCGATCCAGGAGTTCGTAGACCTCGGGTATCTCGTCGTCGTCAGGATCTACAAGGTTCATGTCCCTGATCATGGTATAGGACACCTGGGGAGAGGCCGCTACGAAAAGAGCGCGGTAGACGGGAAGGCGGAACTCCAGGCCGCCTTTCAGGTAGAAGCCAGGCTCCTTGGTGTCTATAAGATTATCCACAACGGTGTCAACTCCTTCCTCGTAGACCTCTCTGGTTTCCAGCTGGATAACGGAAAGACCGGCGCCGGCATTAATCGTTAGTCCCTTGATGACCTTGAAGCCAATATCCAGACCGAAGTTGTGGATACGGTTGTAGAAGTTGCAGATCTCGTTTTCCCAGGCTATCTCCTCTTCAGTGAAAGGAATCTCACCACTCGCATCTCCTATGGTGAGAAACAACCCCAGGGTATCCAGCTCTGCGTCCCAGGACTCAAACCCGTAGCTTGCATCTACGGAGAATCTTTCAATGAACGAGGCGTGGAGACTGCCGGTTAATACAAAAACCAGCGGTATGATCACCAACATTGCTCTTCGCATTGCTTCTCCTTTGGTTTAATGGGGGATTACAGATACTCCTCTTGTTAACCCTCAATATCCCCCCGATATCGGACTTCCAATTCATAAGTGGGGATACTAGTCTTTTTTATGCCCTTGTCAAGGAGGGCTCTGTCGGTTTGAGTTCAAAATATGTAAATGCAGTGCCGGCTCCTTCGGAGCCGGCACGAGGTTGAACTACCAATGGCTGCTTAGATTTCCTATCTCAGAAGCACGATCTTTGCGAGCCTCTGTTCTGTACCTGCCTCAAGCCTCGCGAAATAGACGCCCGATGATAGCGCTCTGCCGCGATCGTCACTGCCGTCCCAGGAGATGGTGTGTTCGCCTGCCTCCTCGGTTCCCCAGACAAGGGTCCTAACCAGCCTGCCGCTTGCATCGTAGATCTTGAGGGAGATGGGTGCGGTCCGGGGCAGGGAGTAGTTTATAGTAAAGTTATTTGAGAGGCCGGCGACATCCAGGTTCAGGCAGGCTGCCAGTTCCTCTTCTTTCACGTCTTCAAGCACGGTTCCGTTGTTGTATTCGATCCTGGTCACTTCCCAGGTAATGCACCAGGGTTTCTGGTATTCTATGTGGCCGCCAGGAATCCAGTAGGCACTATCCTTGGAGTCAGGCTGGAGCCAATAGGCGATCATCTCGAAGCGTTTTATGTCGTCGGTACTGTCAGGACGGGGATCAGGGCAGGCAAGCCTTACCCCTATGTGTTCACCAAAGGAGTAGGAGTGTGTCTCTTCAAATCCAATACTGCCATCATAACCTACGTCAAAGATGCCCTTAACTCCAGTATGCACCTCCCAGGTATGCTTGGAAGTGGTGGTGTGGGAGATCGTAGTATCTCCAGTAAAGTTGAAAGTCTGCCTCACACCTGTAGACCAGTTCATGGGTTGTTCAGATATCCTTAGATACTTTGTAGCAGGTTTTCTGTTTAGATAACTGGTAATGTCGTGGGGGTCAGGAGAACCGGGAACCTTTGTCATATCGTAGGGTACAAAATCGAGGACAGCTTTTGAAATCGAGAAGATGTATTCATAACGCCCTGTGGGGTTGCCCTTCCAGTCCTTCACAGAGTATTTCCATCTGGTTACTTGCGGTTTGAGGTAGACGTAGTATCCGTAAGAATAGACAGGTACGGGATGAGTCTCGTAAACGGTCGAGGTCGTGAACTCTGTCTTCGTACAGAATTTCTCATCTAGAGCATATCTGTATTCCGCTCCAAAGTTCACAAATCCAAACTCGTGCTCAACGGATACAAAAAGTTCCATGGAACTCTCATGCGAGCTTTCAGCAGCCTCCCAGGTGGAGCGACCGTACTCGAACATAGAGGGATGCTCCCCCCCATCATTCAACTCCTGGAGGTCCCTGCCGTTAAGAACAAAAGGCGGAGGGCCTTCCACCACTCCAACCAGGTTCCATAGTGATTTGTAGGTTGTATCGCCGCAGTATTGAGACTCAATTGCTACCCTTACCAACTGATCAGATTGAAAGCGGAGGATGTACATAGGCAGATTCTCGTAGGGGTAGTGGTATACAAGGTGGACGCACCACACCTCTTTTTTCAGATTGTCGCCATTGGGTTTGAAGTAGGAAAAAGCCGGAGCCCAGGCAGGGCCCCATTTCTCAGGAAATTTGTACCAGTTGGTGAGGTACTCATTGGACGGGTGAAAAGGTTCTGCAGTCCATACGTTGTTGTCAATGTCGCATTCCCTGCGGTAGATATAAACAGTTCCCTTTTCTTTCGTGACCCAGAAAAGCTGCACCATGCCTCCACTGCTACATTGCTCTACCGAGCCCGCGACTAAAGAAACTCCCATAGGCCACCATTCCAGGGTTTTTTCCGCATTGTAGAACTTCTCACCATCGAAGAGCACGGTCTGGATTCTTTTACCGAATCTTCCGGCAATCATCACCCGTTCTTCTCCGTCCTTGGTAACAAAGGTGCAGGCCGAGAGATTGCAATCCTGGACGTTAAATGTGAGGTTGGTTACTCCACCATAATTCAAATCACTACCACTCCAGCTAAGACCATCGGAGGAGTACACGTAACTCAAACGGTAGCTGTTATCCACTCCAAAGATATACAGTTTTCCGTTCATGGTCGCCGCAGCGAACGATCCCCCCCAGGTATTGTCAAATGGATAAGGAAGCCAAAACGGAGGGAGCTTTCCGACTGAGTCTTGTACGTTATGCCACGAAGGACTCCACTCGGTCGCATTGTCGCCGCTAAGGTAGCGGTACTTGATCGACCCACCATCACTGGTAAAGAAGAACAGACTCTCATTGAACACAGCGCAGCATTGGGGGATCACATAGGGTACCGGGTGATTTCCTGCTTTAGTAGCTTTTACATTGTCTGCATGTATTGAGCCGTCTTCATTCACCTTTACCCTGTAATACATTAAACGTTCCATGTCTGACCACTGGCCGGTATAGAATATCCAGGCATAACCGTTGTAATAGGCTCCCGTCAGCGGATTCATAGCCTTGACGCCCTCAATGGTAGACAACGTACCGTGAGAAAACACAAGGGAAGGGAAGAGCAGGGCAAGGAAAGTTAAAGCCATAAAAGTTTTTTTCATGATTTCCTCCTTTCAAACCGCTACAAACTAATGCGCAGTTTGCTTGCTATTGAAAAGCCCTTTCCCAGGCTCCCTTCAAGTTCAAGATGGGCATGCTTCGCTATCCGGAGGGAGATGCCTGCCAGGCCGACAAACACCGACGAGGGCTTGAAGTACAGCTCCCAGTCGTGCTCGAGCGGCAGATCGCCGAAGGCGATAAAGCTCTCGTCGTGCGCCATGTGCTGCCTGAAGCCCTGGTAGCGGACTCCCACGTAGGGAGATATCCAGCCGAAATCAAGACCGGCAAGAACGCTTCCCTGCCAGGCGAGAACGTCCTGGTCCAGCGTCATCTCCTGCAGCTCGTAGGTTGTGGGGATGTCGTCGTTGTCAGGGTCTATCACGTTCATGTTCCTTATCCGGGTGTAGGATACCTCAGGGGATACCGAGACAAAAAGAACGCGGTATACGGGAAGGCGGAAGTTCAAACCGCCTTTCACGTAGAATCCGGGTACCTTGGTATCCATAAGGTTATCGATCTCTTCCTCGAACGGCTCGGTGGTATCGAACTGGATAACCTCTCTTGTCTCGAGCTGGATAACGGCAAGGCCTGCGCCGGCGTTGACCTCCAGTCCCTTGATGACCACATATCCTATATCCAGACCGAAGTTGTGAATCTGATTGTAGTAGTTCTTGCGCTCGTTCTCTAAGTCTATCTCCTCGGTGGTGATCTCCTCAGAATCAGTGTAATCGTCCAAAGTAAAAACGAGCTCTATGGTATCGAGGTCGGTATCCCAAGATTGATAATCGTAGCCTGCGTTGATCGAGAGCTTCTCAAGGAACGAAGCCCTAAGCCCGCCGGCTAAAAATATAACCAGCGGTATAACCACCAACATTGCTCTTCGCATGGCTCCTCCTTTGGTTTTGATATGGGGTTCGTGGAATTTGTAACAATTCCCCCCTCTTCTCCTCTCTCGCTCTTTCCCTCCCGGAAGAAAGCTATCCTTCTCATAAAATGATACTACGCCTTCTTTATCACTTGTCAAGAAGTTTTAGTTCGTGCGCCAAGAGATAGTTACCAGGTAGGTAGAGGGGTGTTGAAGGTATTTGAGAAAGCGGGGATCTCCTTTAACTTACAAAAAGAGAACTAAGAAAGGAGATCCACCGCCTATGCAACTTGCTTATAAGAGACTACTCAGTATGAACCTCCTAGAAGCAAGACGTATGATTATAGAGGTATACGAGCGTTATGCAAGCATCTCGGTAACAGCTCACCAGATGAGGACTTCACGTCAGATGGTACGCAAGTGGATCAGGCGTTACGAAGCAGAGGGGAAGAAAGGACTCATGGATCGTTCTCGTCGTCCCCACATCTCGCCTCGCAAGACGCCCTATCACCCCAAGCGGTTGCTTTGCAACCGCTTGGGGACCCCGATCTTTTGTCCGAAGGACATAAAGGAGGGTTAAGGACGAGGAGTTCTATCTACCTTGCGTACTCAGTTGGAACAATGCCGATGACATGTTAAGATCAGCTCAAACGTGGCAGTATGTCTATAATATCAAAAGGCCTCACTTCGGTAAAGGTATGGGTGGACTGTCTCCTCTTGTACCCTTGAGGGGCATAAACCAAACTCCAATCTCTTGGTTACAATCACCTCGATGATAACTTCTCTCTCTTCCCAGTGGCCCTCCTCGATGACCTCAACCCCCTCCTACCTGGTAACGATGTTATTGACCATGGACAGTTTTATTGTCAATCTCTTAACATACATTCTACTGATTATTAAAGTAGGCATCATCCAGTACAAAAGAGACAGAGAGCTACTCGGGATTGACATGAGGGGAGAAGGTTGTATTATTTCATTATGAGTATTCGTGTCTTGCTTATCTTTTCTTTGTTTGCAGCTGCCCCGCTTTACCCCAAAGTCCTGGACAGCGTTTTCGTTAAGAAAGATACGCTGCTTTACCAGGGTCACGAAGTAACAAGGGTCTACGACTCACAAAACGAGGTTTGGTTTGCCACCCTTAAGAAAGGGGACGAAGTAATAACAACATTCGCCTCAGGCGGGCAGCTTAAGGAATGGACCAATTTCGGCTTATTCCCGTTTCTAGGTCCGGAAACGTCACAGTTGATCGTAGAGCAGTTCTCTGGTGGCGCTCATTGCTGCTGGTCTTACTGGATTATGAACTTCTTCCCTGATTTCGAGGTGATCTACGTCAGTGAGGAGTACCCGGTGGGTTATGGCTTGACCCCTGTGGATCTTGACGCGGACGGCATGTTTGAATTTACACAGACGATCCTGACATTCGATTACTTCGATCGTCTCCCCCACGCCCTTTCGCCTCTTCCAGCGGTGGTTTTTAAATACGGGGAGAGCAACAGGTATCTTCCGGCCAATCAGCTCTTTCCTGATTATCTACTCGAAGGAATCGATGACGACATAAAAAGGGTTAAGGGGTTTAACGACACTCTGGATTTTAAAACCTATGACGACCCTCACGGAGAGTATCTGTCCGCAGTGCTTGAGGTGGTACTACGTTATATCTATGCTGGCAAGCAAGAGGAAGCCTGGGCATTCTACGAAAAGGCCTACAGGTTGCCAGACAAGGAAGAGATGGAATCCAAGATCAGGGAAAAACTCAAGGATTGCCCTATATATAAAGAGATCTCCGGTTACTGATCATACCAACATCCCTCTCGAGAGACCCCCTTGATCTTTTCGATGGCTGTCTCCATCCAGCGATCGCTCCTGCAAATCCTCCCCCTTGTCACGCAAATTATTACGGCCCCATGACAGCTGCCTGGGGGTGTGGATTTATGACCGGCAGATGTTTATTCTCTCTTACTGCCTTTCCTCAATGTTACTCGCTAACGCAGCATAACGAACTTACCGGTCAGTTGCTGGTCGCCTGCCTGGACCCGCACGAAGTAAACACCTGAAGGCTGAGACTGTCCCACGCGATCTATGCCATGCCACTTTACACTCGCGTTACCTGAGGGATCGGGATCAGCTGAAGTTTCATATACCCTGCGTCCGAGTTTGTCATAGATGGCCAGCTTCACGGGTTCCCAACAGCCGGTGATCGTAAAGCTTGTTACATTGCCGCGAGAAAATGGCAGCATCTCGAGAACCAGTGGTTCTCGCATCACAGAGGAGGACGAGGAGGGCTCGGCCACACCTAAAACACGCACACCCTCATAATCCGTGATCATGAAGTCAGTAAGCTTACCTGGAGCAAACTTCACAGCCGATTGGCTCGACCTCTCTTCGTAGGAATAGGTGGAGCAATGTCCAAGATCATACTCGGCATCAACCTGAAGTCGTAAATCCGTACCCTCAAATGAAACGGTACCGGAGATAACCTCGCCCATCTCAGCATGGTTGTTGAAGAACACAATGTAACAGACTTCCTCAGAGGGTAATGGGAGAGTGGAATCGATCTTTGCTTCGATGGAGAAGTGCTCGTAGGTGTAGAAATCAAGTTCGCGTGGCTGGGGTTTGTAGTTGGTGGTAAGTGTGCAAGGGATAACAAAATGCGTTCCAGCAAGCGCCGAAGCGGAATCAATAATCTGCCCTAGGCTCTGCAGGTAAACCGAGGCGTAGTAGTTCTGTTCTTCTCCCAGTGTAGTTGTGTAAACCCCATTACGGTCAGTAATCCCGGAAAATCCTCTATATTTCTGAATCGTTTTCCAGCCTTCGCTTAACAGCTTGACGTCAGTGTTCGGTACGGAATTACCGTCCTTGTCGTATACGTTTACACTCAGTGTGCAGGAGGCCGAGTAGGTCTCGATCGAACTCCACTGATAGCCGTCAGGCCGCCAGTTCCAGATCATGGAGCAGTACTTGCCGCCGCCGCGATCCTTGTCGTAAGCACAGCCTGAGTCTGCGGCATGCGTGACCCCGCCGCCCAGATCAACCTGGCATGGATACCACCCTCCCGATTCTGAAGATAGATAATCATCAGGCCACCAGAACGCGTTCCACACGTGATCCTCGTTGATGTCCATTACACCCAGAGCCGGTATCAAGCCGGTTCGCAGCCCGGCGCAGAAGAGGTCCTGGCACTCGCCGCAGTTGCCGTCGTGGTCTGTGGCAATCTGGTTGGGTTGAATAGGTCGAGGTGAGGTAGCAGAACGCGGCAGGACCCTTGAGGTCCACCAGCCGATGGCGTTTATGGCACCCATATCTGTTGAGTGCTCGCGATCACCTGGCCAGATGTGCCTTTCACCGTCCCAGACAAAGGCGATATCGGCAAGCGCGTCGCGCAAGAGGGGATAGTCCCCTTCGGTATAGGAGGTAGTGCCGTTATCGTAGTAAAGGAACTCTCGCCAGAACTTGTTATAGATGATCTTGGGCAGCTCGTCTGTGATGTGCGGCATGATTACGTACCAGTAGTAGATCTCAGTGGGTATTTCAAAGGTTACGGTATCCTCACCATCCAGCCCCTTGTAGCGGGCAGTAGAGTAGTAATCATCATCGATTGCAGGGGCCCCGTAATCAACGATCTCAACATAGTCAAGCTCATCATCGATTGCAAAAAGGGAATCGAGGTTGCGCTCAATGATAGAGAGATCCATAGCCATAAGGTGTGGAGGTGAGATATGTGCCGCCTGGAAGGCAATCTCGTCGCGTAAGTGGGGATCGGTAGGGTTAAGAATCATCTCAGCCAGGGTGTTCTGGCGCGAATCGCTCACCTGCATCAGGTTATCAACGAGATCAGGCCGGAGCCAGCGAGGAGCCGCCTCAACCGCGGCATCGGCATCTGCAGTCAGACCGTAGTCCGGTGCAAGGGTATCGGCAAGGGTAAGGGCGTCAGGATCGCAGCGCAGGACGAGTCCGGTCAAAGGCGGAAGCAGCATGCGGAAGCTAACCTCATCATAGGTCTGGCAGTCATAGACGACCCGCAACCCCAGCTGTTCTGCCTGCCAAGGCTCCGGAATCTCCCCAACGACAGCCTCAGGTTCCACCGGCCACACCTCAGCAGTTATCCCCGGATCCACCTCGCCAGAGGCAATGAGGGAAAGCATCACTAACAACCAGTTCATACCGCCTCCTTGTTTGGTTATCTTGATGCGATTTCACCTTGATCTTAATCACTGCGGCTTGATTTGTCAAGTGGAGGAATGGCTCTCTCTTCCGCTCAAAGATGATTTTGAATGAGTTTGTCTTCCCGATGAGAACGCACATCCCCTCTTGGACGGAGAATCTAGAACTCGGGTTCGCCCACGAAGTTAACGCGCACCTCCTTTATATCCCAGAGATGATCGAGCTTCTCGTGGATCTCCTCGGAGATGTGGGCGGCGAACTTGTGCTCTTTCGTAAGATCGAGGTCAATGGTTATCACTCCATCCTTGACGTCGAAATCCAAAAGAAGCTGCATACGCACAATTGACGCACCGGTAAGGGGGTTGAGCACGTTGCGAAGCTTTCGCAGGAGTACGTCAGGGGTGGTAGGTTTTTTATCTACGAGCCCGTGCTTCTCCTTCCACTGCTCAATGGCTGAGCGAAGGGCATCCACTGCCAGAACTGCACAGTGCATCTTTACAGGGGGCAAGCCGCCCAGCTCTTCTGCAGCCTGCTTCCATGAGATCTTCTCCGCCTCCTCAATCGTGCGCCCCTTGACAATCTCGGTAAGTATGGACGCGGTGGCGATGTTTGATGCACAGCCGAAGCTCTCGAACTTGATGTCGGTAATCACATGGGTCTTCTCGTTAACCTTGAGGGAGATCTTCAGCATATCGCCGCACGCCGGGCTTCCCTCCATTGCCACAGCGTCGGCGTCCTTGATCTCTCCTACGTTCCTTGGATGCTTGAAGTGCTCGATTACCTTCTTGGAGTAGGGCAGCATCTAGGCCTCCTTGTCGGGTGTCAAGGGTGAGAGCTTGCGTAGATCGGCGACGATCCCCTTAAGGGCATCGAGGGTTCGCTTGATCTCCTCTTCGGTGTTGAAGCGCGAGAAGCTGAAGCGCATTGAGCCGTGAGCCTGCTCGTGCGGCCTGCCCATTGCAAGAAGAACGTAGGACGCCTCAAGCGCCCTGGAAAAACACGCAGAGCCGGTTGCGGCCGCGATTCCCTGCATGTCAAGGTGCAGAAGGATGGATTCACCCTCGATGTAGTCAAAGGTCACGTTAATGATATGGGGCGCACCGCGATCAATGGAGCCGTTCAGATGCACCCAGGGTATCTCTTTCTTGATCCCCCACCAGAGCATCCTCTTGAGTTTATCGATATGTTCGATATGTTCGGGCTTCATCATCTCGACAGCCCTGGCCATGCCCACTGCACCTGGAAGGTTCTCGGTACCCGGCCGCAGCTCGAACTCGTTGTATCCGCCATACATGATGGGTGAAAGTTTTACATCTTTGCGTTTATAAAGGGCGCCAATCCCCTTTGGCCCGTGAATCTTGTGTGCGGTAAGGGCGGCAAGCGAGAGGTTCATCTTTTTAACATCAAAGCCAACCCTTCCCCAGCCGTTTACGGCGTCGGTATGAAAACCGATCCCTCGCTCCGCACATAGCTTGCCAATCTCGGCTAGAGGCTGGATAGTGCCTACCTCCTGGTTTACCAATTGGACCGAACAGAGCACGGTTTCAGGACGCAGAGCTGCTTTGAATTCGTCAAGTTTAATGAGACCATCCTGATCGACCCCGACCAGGGTGAACTCCACACCCTCCTTCTTCAAAGCCTTTAGGGTATTGAGCACCGACTCATGCTCTATGGCTGTGGCAACCACATGAACAGGTTTCTTGAGCGCCCGCGCCAAGCCCAGGAGGGCAAGGTTGTTGGCCTCTGTGCCACCTGAGGTAAATATGATCTCTTCGGGTTCGGCGTTGATTGATCGGGCGATCGTTGCGCGTGCCTGCTCCAGCTTCTCCTTCGCATCCAGCGATGCCTGATATCCGAAATGCCCTGAAGGAGCTGCATACTCCTGCAAGAGGAAGGGTTTCATCTCCTCAAGCACCCATGGGTCAAGCTGAGTGGTGGTGGCGTTATCCAGATAGATCTCGTTCATTGGGCTGGCTCCTGGCTCCCACCTTTAGTCTTCTCAGCACGCGGCAGAAACCAGCCCGAGCGCTTTAGGCGTCTATTCAGGCTGATTAGAAATACCCAGTAAACCAGCAAAGCAGCGGCGGCTGAAGCAACCCTTAACCAAAGCGGAGCCTTGGCCAACTCCGCAATGAGCCACGTGGTCAAAGGAACAGACACCGAACCGACGAAGATCAGTAAAGAGGAGATAATTGACGATCCGGAAGGGAAATCTATCGAAACCACATCACCCTCATGAATCCCAGTTTGAGCCCGCGCAATCAGGATACGGTATTTGCCAGCAGCAAAGCATACACCCTTCTGGCCGCAAGCCGCACAGGCGGATTGGGGGCGCATCCTCACCTTCACTATCGGCCATTCTACCGCGATAACTTCTCCAAACTCTTGCTCTGCCATCGCTTAATTATAGTTTTTATCTAGGGTTTGTCAACCTCTGCAGAAGTTGGACAAAAGCTGGTCAGAAGGTGGTCAGAAAGTAGTCAGAAGGTGGTCAAAATCCCGTGGTCCCTGCAGATTTGCGAAGCAAAGGCGTGGGGTGAAGAGATTGCTTCGTCGCACGATCTGGGAGATCGTGCTCCTCGCAACGACAGGGTATCGATGATTGCCGCTGCGATCTTTTACCCCTCCGGGGAACAGGTTAGCCTCCGGCTAAAAAGGAGCACCCACTCACCGGTTCCTTATCTGCTCTGGGGAACAGGCACGGACGCATATCCCGCAGATGTGCTGACCCACGATACGTTTTCGCACGAAACTATCAAGTTGCGCATAGCAGCGGTGGTGATCGAACGCCGCAGGATCGTCGGCTATCGCCTCTGCCGGACATACCGCAAGGCAGGCACGGCATACGCCGCAGTCTTCATGAAGCGGTTCGGCAGCTTCTAGGGGTGCATCGGTAAGTACTGATACCAAGCGAACCTGGGAGCCAAACTGAGTGGTAACCAGGAGATTCGAGCGTCCGATCCAGCCCAGTCCTGCCTGGACAGCGGCGTGCTTGTGTGAAAATATCCCTTGCTTGTTCTTCCAGTCTGTGATCTGGGAGGCAGGAACCGGATAGGCGGCAAAGTCACGCTCCTGAAGGAAACGGGTGATGGAAAATGCAAGTTGATCCAGCGCCATATTGACAATACGGTAGTGGTGATAGTAGGTGCGGGTGGGATGATCGGTTATCTCGGCAAGTATCGCCTCGGAGAGTCTTATTCCTGCCACCACCACGCGACTCATGCCCTTTTTGACTTGTTCAGAGATCAGGTTGCGTTCGGGAGAGATGCGAGAAGGATCGGCAATCCCGACAAGATCGGCTCCCCTATCCTTGCTGAAAGAAATCAGCTCAGCTGTCAGGCTCTGGCTCATCTCCTGCCTTAAGGTAGCGGTAGAGCGCCAGGAGCGCCACCGGCGTTATACCTGAGATGCGCGAGGCCTGACCCAGGGTGGAAGGACGGATCACGGTAAGCTTCTCGATAACCTCGTTGGAAAGGCCGGGCACCTGCTCAAAGGAAAGCTCTTCAGGAATCCGCACCTTCTCGATGCGCTGAAAACGTTTTACCTCCTCAAGGGTGCGATTGATGTATCCGGCATATTTGATCTCGATCTGTATCCTCTCTCTGACGAAAGATGAAAGTTCCTTGAGCGTCTCATTGAGTTCATCGAGATCGTTAATGGAGAGCTGCGGTCGGCGCAGGAGATCAGCAAGGCTCAGCTTGTCCGTGGTGGACGTAAGTCCATGCTTTTCAAGGATAAGGTTCGTTTCTTCAATCTCAGGACGGCTCTTTTCCAATCGCTTTATCGTCTCTGAACATACTTTTTCCGCCTCCTGGACCCTGCGATAGTCCCTCTCGCGCAATAACCCAAGCCTATAACCTCTCTCTGAGAGCCGGGCGTAGGCGTTATCTTCTCTGAGAAGTAAGCGGTACTCGACGCGTGAGGTAAACATCCGGTAAGGCTCGTTGGTGCCGCGTGTAACAAGGTCATCGATGAGAACACCGATATAAGCCTCATCACGGCCCAGGGTAAAAGGTTCTTCTCCCTTAATCCTCAGGGCGGCATTAATGCCTGCGACCAGCCCCTGCGCCGCGGCCTCCTCGTAGCCGGTGCTACCGTTTATCTGACCTGCAAAGAACAGATCGCGAATAGTCTTGGTTTCGAGCCAGGCAAAAAGCTGTGTGGGCTGGACAAAGTCGTGCTCGATGGCATAGCCGGGACGAGTGAACTCGGCGCGCTCAAGACCCGGCACCGCATGGATCATCCTTATCTGCACGTCCCAGGGCAGGCTGGTGGAAAGCCCGTTAGGGTAAACCTCGTTGGTGGATAGTCCTTCGGGTTCAATGAACACCCGGTGTGAGTCTTTGTCTTGAAACTTGACCACCTTGTCCTCGATAGACGGGCAGTAGCGGACACCGGTTCCGGTGATCTTACCTGTATAGAGCGGGGAGCGTTCCAGGTTCTCACTTATTATCTCGTGCACCTCGGGCGTAGTCCGGGTAACATGACATAAAGCCTGGTTGCGCAGCTTGCGCCTGGTGAAGAAAGAGATACCAGGAGGCGGCTCCTCTCCGGGTTGGGGCTCTAACTTCTCATAATCCAGACTGCGCCCGTCAAGCCTTGGTGGGGTGCCGGTCTTGAAGCGTCCCATCTCGAAACCCAGGACCCGCAAGGTGTTGGACAGGCTGTTTGCGGCCTGATCCCCCAAACGCCCGCCTTCAAAATGCTCGCTGCCGATATGCATAAGTCCCCCCAGGAAGGTCCCGGGGGTCAGCACCACTACCCTTGAACGGATTCGACCCGCCGCCAGGGCATCAACTCCTGCTACCCTGTTGCCTTCGACATAAAGCCCCTTGACCTTATCCTGCCATATATAAAGGTCTTCCGTCTCCTCAAGCACACGGGCTGAGAACTTACGGTAAAGCGCCTTGTCGCACTGGATACGCGTGGACTGCACCGCCGGCCCCTTGCTTCGGTTGAGCCTGCGGAAGTGGATGCCGCAGCGGTCAGCCAGACGGCCTTGAAGACCCCCCAGAGCGTCTATCTCCCTGGTAAGCTGGCTCTTGCCCAGACCACCTATGGCAGGGTTGCAGGACATCTCTCCTATCCTCTCGATATTCAAGGTTATAAGTAAAGTTCGACACCCCATCCGAGCTGCCGCATGCGCGGCCTCTATCCCCGCGTGTCCTGCACCCACCACGATCACGTCATAGTGCCCGCTCACCCAAGACCCTTGAGCAGGAAAAAAACCATCAACCCTGCCAGCACAATGAATAAGATCGCGGTAAGAAGTTTGGTGAGCGCGGCGTGACGGGTAAGGAACGTCTGAAAGTGTCTCTCGGTCATGCCGAACCGGACCAGAATGAATACCACCACCAGGGGGATGATAAAGGCGATGTTGTAGATAAGCAGATAGAGCAGCGCTCGGGCGCGGAACTCGGAGACCTGAACCACGTAAACCAGTGTAGGAAGATAGACCTGGCCGGTGCAGATTAGCTCAAACAGCGACACAAAGAAGCCGGTAACCACAGCACCAATCACTATCCCGCCGAAGGTGGTGCGCTTGCGAATGATTTGGTTCAGGCGCTTGCGTATCCTGTCAGGCAGTTTGAGCTTGATCTTCTCGCCTTTACCGCCTTTGAGCAAGAGGAAATCGTTGAATGAATAGGCGGTCAGGACGAGAAGAAATACGATGGTTGCGGCTACAATGATAATAGAAACCCATCTAAGCACCGAAAGCAGGGCAAGTATCTGATAGGCCAGGAAGCCCAGAAGGAAGTAGGTGGCAAAGACCGCTGCAATGAAGGGAGCGGCCACCCATATTACGCGGCGGCGATGGACCCCAAGCACCGAAAGGTAGGTGATGAAGAATATGAGTGTGGCGAACGCGCAGGGGTTGATCCCGTCGATTAGACCAGCCACGATTATGGGCAGTATGCGAAATCCCTTGAACTCCCTTATAATCTCTTCAGCGCCCTTCTCGCGAGCCTCCTCGATCTTCTCCCAGGGGATGCTTTCTTCTTCTTGCTCTTCGAGCAAGGCCTTGAGATTGGCGGAGTGGATATCTGACTTCAGAAGATAGCCGCGCCCGAAGAAGATAACAGGTGTAAGAAGCCTTTTATCCTTAGGGATGTTATATACCTCACCGAAAGCGGCAAGAAGCTCCTTGGCCTCGGGGTCCTCTGTGCTGTAGGTGCGGATCGCCAGTGTTGAGTCCTTCGCTGCAAGACCCTTGAGCAGCGAGAGCGCACGATCACACTCCTGGCAGCCGAAGGTCTCAAAGAAAACGATCTCTTTTTTCCCCACCGCTTCCAGGCTGTCCGACGCTAAAGCCACTGCGGTATCTATCTCTACGGCAAGCCCTTCTCCGACATGTTGAGCCGAGTCCTCGGCAGAGTAGTTAGGCCGTAACGAAAGAAGCAGAGGTTCAAGATCACGTTTCACCTCCTCCTCGCCTCCCAAAACCTTACCCTCGAAGAATAGAACAGGTATATCGTTCTCAAGATCGTTGGCCTTGGCCTCCATCTTCTCTAAAAGGAAGAACTCCTCGGTCTTATCGATATTGTGGAGCTTGAGGGTAAAAAGTCCGGGGTAGCGCTTGGCCAGGCGGGGTAGATCAACCTTTAGAATCCTGATGCAGTGATCGCAGTCAGGGGCGTAGAAGAGCTCGATCTTCACCGGAGAATGGGCGGTTACCTTCTGGGTATCGGGGATGATAAGAGCAGAGTCAATCTCCACGTCACCCGCTTCGATATAAGGTGCTACGATGCTTTGAATCTCAGGTTCTTCAGCGTACCGGTTGGAGAGTGCAGACACATCGTTTGCTAAAAGCGCAAGCGAGTCGCCATCAAACCTGAATCGGGCGAGCCCGAAGTGCTTGGCATCGGCACCTGCTCCGAGTATAAATGTTTTCCCAATCTTTTCAGGCACAGGCAGGTATGCAGGCGTTTGTCCGGAGATGATTATGTCAATATCCGAAAACTCTGCCGCGATCTTGCGCTCTGCATCAAACCCGAGGTGCGAGAGCAGAACTATCACGTCACCCGCCTGCTTCAGTTCAGGAAGGATGGAACGCAGCTCTGAGGTCGGGTCTCTTAACTCCACCCCGCCCAGGTTAGAGGGCTCGTAGAAAAGAAACGCGTCCTTGTTTATGAGA
>Ga0209977_10000396_pt1 | contig 16981 bp, 12 predicted proteins | sample SumtaG_2_FD_183113 | JGI IMG/M metagenome (GOLD analysis project Ga0209977, IMG submission 183113) | Deep subsurface microbial communities from Indian Ocean to uncover new lineages of life (NeLLi) - Sumatra_00607 metaG (SPAdes) (version 2) | ecosystem: Environmental > Aquatic > Marine > Oceanic...
ATTCTTTAGCCTTGCCCAGGTTCTTCTGGGCCTCTTTCCTTATTACCTCGGTCCCCTTTCCCCATTCATTGGCAATATTCTGGCACTCTTTCCTTGCCTCCTCTCCTGCATCCTCTCTCATCTTCTCCGCTTGACTTTGAGCATTTCTTATCTTTTCTGCCAATAATTTCTCTGCTTCTGCCTTGGCTGTCTCGATTATGCTAATTTCCTCTCCTTTGGCATTCTCTATCCTGTCTATTGCCCCAGCCTCTGCATTCTTTATCTTTTGTAAGGATTCTAAAATCATGCTAAACCTCTATTTCTTACCAAAATTCTATCAAGGAGATATTTCAGCTATTTTAAAATAGAAAGGCCTTCAGTTTTTTTTGGGGATAAGTCAGGATCTTTCTTTTTTTCTTCTTTGAGATCTTTCATCTTGCAGTTACCCTCAAAAATAACCCCCTCTTCCAAGACTAATTTTGGGGTTTGAATATTACCAAAGAGTTTGCCTGGGACAGTAATTTCAATCTTCTTCTCTGCAAATATATCACCATGAACCTCTCCGCTTATTATCATCTCAGCAACATGAATCTGTGATTTAATGATCGCGCTTTCCCCTACTATCAAAGTCCCATTTGAAAAAATTTCACCGGAAAGTTTCCCATCTATCCTGACAGCACCGGTGAAGGAAAATTTACCTTCAAATTCTGTATCCTTACCTAAAAAAGCATTAATCTCATCCTTTGGTTTCTTCATTGATTGTTACCCCCACCTAAAGATTTACCAGCGGCTTAATACCACGGTCTTATAGTTGATTGCAAGAAAAATTGTACTGCTTAAAAGGTTAATTTTTAAAAGATTTTCTGAAATCTCAATTTTATCTATTGATCACTCCTGAAACATAAACCTCCTCATGCTGATATTCATTACCAAACCCATAGCAGCCATAGTGGAAATTACAGACGATCCACCATAACCAAATAAGGCCAATGGTATTCCAACTACAGGGAGGAGACCGATTACCATGCTAACATTTATTATAAGGTGCCAGAAAACAGATGCAGCAATGCCTACAACGATGAGGGTGCCAAACTTATCTTTGCTGTTTTTGGCTATGTTGAGGCACCATAATATTAAAAATAGATAAAGAAGCAAAAGCATGGCTGATCCTACAAAGCCCCACTCCTCTGCCAAAACAGAAAACAAAAAATCGGTATGTTGTTGCGGAAGAAAATGTAGCCTCGTCTGGGTCCCTTTAAGAAAACCTTTCCCCCAAAAGAGACCTGAACCAATAGCAATCTTGGACTGGGTAACATGATATGCGGCACCCAAGGGATCCAGATCAGGCCTCAAAAATGTTATTATCCTTTTTTTCTGGTATTCCTGAAGGATGATCCAGAAAAATGGTGCTGAAAGAAAGGCGATGGATAAAAAAATCAATATTGATTTCCAATTTACATTAACAAAAACAATAATCGAGAAGGAGACTATGAGCAACATCAGTGCCGTTCCCAGGTCAGGCTGATAAACTATCATTATGAAAGGAATGGCAATTAAGATTAATGGTCTCAACAGATCTCTAAGTCGGTAATTTCCTGTCCTTTCTGAGTCAGAGAAATATTTAGCAAGAACAATAATAATGGATATTTTAACCATCTCAGAAGGTTGGATAGAAAAATAACCTAAACTCAACCAGCGCTGAGAGCCGTATGTAACTTTGCCCATCTTTAGAACAGCTACCAGGAAGATCAGGGAAATAAAAAACAATGGATAAGCAAACCTATCTAAAACATGATAGTCAAAAGTTGTCGTCAAAAGCAGAATAAAAAAACCTATAGTATACCAACAAATTTGTTTTATATAAATCTGGCTACCTCCCATAGATCCAATCGAATAGGTAGCGCTGTAAAGATTAAGAACACTCAGTAATCCTATAAATATCAATACAGCTAAGAGTATCCAATCAAAGTTATCTATCAATCGGCGATCAAACATGTTATGTTGCTGCTCCTTTTATGCCACTTCCTTCCAAAATCTCTTTTCCCCTATTGATTTAAAGTCGAGGAATGGAGTGTTGAAGTAGTGGAATAGTGGACAGTAAAATTGAATATTGATAATTGTCGATTGAATATTGGTGTTGGAAATTCACAATTGTCAATAGTCAATATTCAATAGTCATTTGATTGAACCCATAACTCCAATACTCCAATTGGGTCGAAGCCCTCTAAGGTCTCCCCTTCTTAAAATAACACTCGAGTATTTCTCTTGCGATTGGGGCCGCTACACGGCCTCCGGTCCCACTGTGCTCTATAAGAATAGCTAATGCTATTATCGGATCTTCAGCAGGAGCAACAGCCACAAACCATGCATGATCTCTAAATTTATATGGAATATCTCTTTCCTCTGCCTGCTCCTTTTCTTCGGGTAGAGCAATTACCTGGGCAGTGCCAGTTTTGCCAGCAACTTTTATTTGATCAAGTCTTGCCCTTTTTCCCGTTCCATAGGGCTCATTCACAACATCAATCAAGGCCCTTTTTACCAACTCCATATTTTCTCTTTTAATGCTCCAGCGACCTGATTCATCTGGTTTAAATTTAAATATTTTTTCCTTATTCCCTCCCTCTACCCATTTCGTTACATGTGGTCTAAAAAGAATGCCCCCATTAAAAAGGGCTGATACAAATCTTAACATTTGAATAGGCGTTATAAGAGTAAAGCTTTGGCCAACTGCCACAGACAATGTCTCCCCTTCCTGCCATGGAATATGCCATCGTCTCAATTTCCAGGCCTTATTTGGAATAAGCCCTACTTTTTCGTCTCCTAATTGAAGGCCTGTTTTAGAACCAAGGCCAAGGCTCTTGGCATATCGTGCAATAGTATCAATCCCTATCTTCTGGCCCATTTTATAAAAGTAGACATCGCATGATTCAACTAATGCCTTGTGTAAATCAACGTAGCCATGTCCTCCCTTTTTCCAATCACGATATGCCCTTCCCTTAAAGCTATAGCTTCCTCCACAAAAGATTTTTTCATTGGGATCAATAACTCCTTCTTCTAATCCCGCTATGGCTACGACTATCTTGAAGACAGAACCTGGTGGATACTGTCCTGAGATTACCCTGTTTTGTAGTGGAAAACGGGGATTAGAAACCAATTTTTTCCATCCCTTCCTGCCCATCCCTTTGGCAAAGTCATTAGGATTAAAGCTTGGGCTGCTTGCCATAGTTAATATCTCTCCACTCTTTGGATTCATGGCAACGATAGCACCTGCTCCATTCTTAAGGGAATGCTCTGCCAACATTTGAAGATCCTTATCTATCGTTAGATAAACATTGAATCCTGGCTTTGCCGCCTTTTGGTATAACAACCTCAATCTCCTGCCAGATGCATCTACCTCAACCTGTTGCCCTCCCCTAACACCATTCAAATATCTTTGCCATTTTTTTTCCACACCGAATTTTCCCACAAAATCGCCTGATTTATTCTCTCTATATTCTTTTCTATTAAGCTGTCCTTTGTCAATTTCCCCAAGATAACCAATTAGATGAGCAGCAAAGGAACCATATATATAATGTCTTTCGGGCTTCACTTCGATAATTACGCCTGGCAGGTGAAAAATATTCGTTTCTATTCTGGCTAAATCATCTCTTGTTAGGCCCTTTTTTATATAAACAGGATTAAATGGATCTGGCTTAAAAGCCTCCTTTATCTTTTTTCTAGCAGATAGGCCATCTATTTCGACCAATCTCCCTAGATCATCTATTAAATCATCAAGATTTTTAATATCCTCGGGGATCACGCCCAAGGCAAAGGAAGCTCTGTTATCGACCAAAAGTGCACTATTTCTGTCAAAAATCAACCCTCTAACAGGTAAAATATCCCTTAAATCTATTCTATTGCTCTCTGATTGTCTCCTATATTTGGCCCCACTAATTATTTGTACGAACCACAACCGTACAAACAAAACGCCAACCACAATAAGGACAAAGAGGGCTAACTTTTTTAGTCGTTTTTGATATATCTCAGCTTCTATGGGATCAAATTTTGAACGCCATATCATGAATTAGTCCTCAAAAATAGCTATAAAGAGGCTAGCGAAGCTTCGCCTTCCCGGCCCGTATCCCGATTTTCGGGAGACGGGCAAACCGATGAGTTGATGGAGTAAATATCACATTACTTGAGGCGAATCGATGTTGGTTTCATCTAACGTTCTACGGTTTCGCCCTTCGGCCTCGAGCTGCTCAGGGCCGAGAGGCTGCTGGTTTTCCCGAGATGTCGGGATTAACCGTTAATCGATTCGAGACTTCGACGAGCTCCCTTCGGTCTGCCCTCGGCCATGAGTTCGGGCCGAATGGAGCTCAGGGTCGAAGACAGGCAAGTCGCTGCGCATCCGATAACCGTTTTACTCAACCTAATCATCATTTTTTACTGAACGCTAATAAACTTGACATAAATTTTAAGATCTTAGCTTATTTAAACAGCTAGAGCGCCTTTTTGTGCATGATCCTGGCTCTCTTTTCCTCTTAGCAGATTTAGGAAATAGAATAAAAATGGGGTAATCAGGCTTGTTATTAAAATAGAAACGAATACTAAAATAAAAGGAATCAAGGAAATAAATTGCCTTATAGGGAAAAATCTCATTATAATCAGGAGAAAAGACCACTTAGCCAAAAGAAAAAAGGCCACCAATAAAATTGAGGTCTTGATATTGTTGAGATCTAAAAATAGTCTACAATGATTAATTCCTAGAAGAATAGCAGAATAGGCAAAAGTAAACAAACCAAGCTGACATGGAGCCAGTATATCTGTCAATATCCCCATAAAAAAGGCAAGGCAACCAGCCATAAAATTTTGATCTTTGGCGATGAGATATATTAGGAAGATTGGGATGAGATCGATATCTAACCACTCAATCCTTAAAAGATGATTTATGCTTCCCCTTAAAATTACAAAAAGACCACATGTCAACCAGATTAAAGGATAGAAAAATATCCTGTCTTCTTTCCACAACTTTAAATATTTACTAATTTCCACTCAAATATCTTGATAAAGTTACCTATGATTTTATCGAATTTCAGACCTTCTTAAAGGTACAAAATTTGATCTCAAAATTACGAGAATTTCTTCCAATTTAGAGAAATCGACAGCTGGGGCTACTCTAACATCCTTGAATAGCTTATCAGGAGAATCATTAATCTCTTTAACTGTACCCAGATAAAGACCTTTGGGAAATGCCCTCCCCAATCCTGAGGTTACAATAGTGTCACCTGTTACTATATCACATGTTTTTATTACATAATCAAAATAGCATTCACTTAATCCCCTTCCTTTAAGCATTCCTCTACATCTTGATCTCTGAACCAATCCATCGATAGCACTGTTTTGATCTGTAATCAACAATACCTGGGCATAATTAGGGGAGACAGAGACCGCCCTTCCAACAGCTCCTTCTGAATTAACCACCGGCATGTTTATCTTAAGACCATCATTTTTCCCTCTATCAATAATTATGGATTTAAACAATCCGCTTGAATCCCGCCCAATCACCCTTGCTGGTAAAAGAGCCTCTTCCGTGTTTTCTTGAAAGTTTAGGAGTTGTTGCAGGCGCTGGTTAGTCAACAATAGCTCTTGATACCTGCTATTTTCGATCTTGAGGAGGTTTATCTTTTTGTTAAGGAGTAGATTTTCTTGGCGTGTCTCAACTAAAAAAAAATAATTCTTCCAGATATCCTTTGTTACAGATATTGACCCTATAAAAAATTTTTGGAAAGGGGCAGTAATCTCAATTGCAAGCCTCTCTGCCGGATTCCATTCTCGTCCCTTGCCAATACTAAGAGACAGCAGAATTAGGGATAAGAGAATAAAAATATAAGAAACCCATTTTGTTCTATGCTCTAAAAAAATGGTCAATTATTTTAACCTAAATGTTTCTACTACTTTACCATAACCTCTTTTAAAATCGATAGATTTTCCAAGACTTTTCCTGCCCCTATAACGACTGTGGTAAGCGGATCATCTGTGATAGTTATTGGCAGACGTGTCTCCTCGCGGAGCAAGGTATCAATGTTTTTTAAAAGTGCTCCGCCGCCAGTTAAAACTATACCTTTATCCACCACATCAGCAGCTAATTCAGGTGGGGTCTGCTCCAAGGCAATTCTTACTGTTTCAATAATTGTTTCTACCTGTTCAGATATCGCCTTTCTAACCTCCTCCGAATCTATGGTGAGTATCTTTGGTATGCCTGTAACAAGGTCTCTGCCTTTAACCTCTATACACTCCGGTTCATCAGTTGGAAAAGCATTTCCAACAGTGACTTTGATTAGTTCTGCCGTTTGAAGACCAATCAAAAGATTATATTTTCTTTTGATGTGCTGAAGGATGGCCTCATCCATCTTATCACCAGCCACCCTTACTGAACGCGAATAGACGGTCCCTGCCAAGGAAATAACGGCCACTTCTGTAGTCCCTGCCCCTATATCAACAACCATATTGCTCGTTGGTTCAGTTATAGGTAAATCTGCCCCCATAGCCGCAGCCATGGGTTCCTCAATTAAAAAAACTTCCCTGGCGCCGGCAGACTCTGCAGACTCCCGGACTGCCCTCTTTTCAACCTGAGTTATGCCTGATGGAATAGATATAATTATCCGGGGCCTGACAAGGGATCTTCTATTATGAACCCTTCTAATAAAATATCTGAGCATAGTCTCGGTTATATCAAAATCGGCAATGACCCCATCTTTCATTGGTCTGGTTGCCACAATATCCCCGGGTGTTCGGCCCAGCATTGTTTTTGCCTCTTTTCCTACTGCCAATATCTTATTTCCGCCCCGATCTCCCTTTTTTATCGCTACCACAGAAGGCTCATTTAAAACTATCCCTCTGCCTTTTACATAAACCAATGTATTGGCAGTACCCAAGTCAATGGCAAGGTCATTAGAGAATAAACCGAGTATAGGATCTAATAACATTTAGTCTCCTTTCCATAATTTTTATTTCTAATCTGGTTTACATTAATTAATTTTAAGAGATTTATCAAATATAAAATATTCATACCTCTTTTTTAAATGCACTATGTTGAGTTAAATTTTATATTTATGTATACCTCTTTTGTCTTGACAACTTCAATAAGCTATGCTTAGTAGAATATCATTTTTTTAATTGAAGGTAAGGTCTAATCTATGAAACGAACATTTCAGCCAAGCAACATAAAAAGATCTCGTACACATGGCTTTCGGGCCAGAATGAGTAGCAAAGGTGGGAGAAATGTGATAAAAAAAAGGAGGGCAAAAGGCAGAAAAAGACTGTCTGTTTAAAATATCATATTGAGCAGGATTCTATAAAGGCCGGGTCTTGCCCCTGTTTTAGCAGTAAGCTTTAGAGATGAGATTATTCTCTTTCAAAAAAGAGGAACGAATATTAAAAAAACAAGAGTTCATTGCTCTAAATCTTCATGGGAAAAGGTATTATACAAAAAATTTTATTGTTATCATAAGAGAAAACAGGAGGGATATTACCAGATTAGGTATAACAGTCAGTAAAAGGGTTGGGGATTCTGTAAAAAGAAACAGGATTAAGCGACTGATAAGAGAATTCTTTAGGCTAAACAAACAACAGATTCCAAGAGGATATGATGTTATAATTATTGCTTTAAAAGGAAGCGATACGTTTAACTTTTTAAAGGTGCAAGAGGAGTTAGGAAACTTACTGATAAAAACTGATGGCCCTTTCCTTTAAACCTCGAACTTATATAATTACACTAATTAAAGTTTATCAAGTAATAGCATCACCGTTTATGCCATCCTCTTGTCGTTTTATGCCCACCTGTTCTGCCTATGCCTCCCTTGCCATCAATAGATACGGTATAATAAAAGGAGGGTTCCTCGCTTTAATTAGGATCCTTAAATGCCATCCCTTTCATCCAGGGGGCTATGATCCTCTCAAGTAATACCCATGAGAATCTCTGGTAGGGCTTTATCCCCACCGTAGAAAAAAGAATCTCTCATAGGTGTATCTACCAATGGCGACCTTATCCAGTAACATTCTAACAGGGCAAACATCTCTTTAATAACATTTATGAATTTTAACCAAATTTTTTAGCGTTTTGCCTATCAATAAAGCGGCATAGGTTGATAATTTTGACATTAGCTATTATAATCTATTTTGTTTTAATGTAAGGATTCATTTATGGATAAAAGAACTCTATTAGCTCTAGGTCTGTCGTTCCTTGTCTTCCTTGTCTGGTCCATTGTGTTTAGCCCAAAGCCAGAAGATAGACCAACTGATAAACAGTCAATAGCCGAAAAAGAGCAAAGCCAACAAGAAGATCAAGGTCGAACTGTTTTAAAAGACAGAACAATTCCTCTAGACCTAAAGCGGGACCTTGTATTAGAGACAGGAAGAGATGCCAAAGATATCACAGTCGAAACAGACCTCTATACAGCTATTTTTTCCGGCTCTGGTCCGCTCATTAAGAGCTTTAAATTAAGTAATTACCTGTCCAAGCTCGAAAAAGGCGCTCCCTTAAAAGAATTAATTCACGTTAAAAATAAAGATGGATATGGCTTTAATCTTGGATTCTCTGGACAAAGCATACCCAACGCTAACTGGGCTGCTTATAAGGTAAATCGCCAGAGTGTTTCTATCAGAACAGGTGATCAGCCAAAGGAATTGATTTATGAGTGGGAATCACCTCAGGGAATAGGGATAACAACAAGGTTTGTTTTTTATGCTGATAGTTACAAGATTGACCTGTCAGTAATAATTGATAATAGATCTGAATACATAATTGATGATAGTCTTTTATTAAACCTGGCCCATTTCCCTCAACAGACCAAGAAGAGCTATTATGCGTTTGAGGGTATGGCCTTTCTTGTTGGCAACAAACTAGAAGAGGTTAAGGTCAAAAAATTAAAGGATAAGCTATTTTCTGGCCAGATATCCTGGATTGCCTATGAAGAAGCGTATTTTATGACCGCAATAATCAGTGAGGAAGACAAGAAAGCAACAGTAAAAGGCACAACCCTTCCCGATGGTGAGGTCAGAATAACTTACATAACTCCCTCGCTGAACCTCAGGCAGCACCAGAAGGCAACAGAGAGCTTTACCCTTTATCTTGGCCCCAGGGATCTCTATATTCTAAAGGCCTTAAACAAAAAGCTCGAGAAGGCTATCAACTTTGGATGGTTTGATATTATTGCAAAACCACTCTTAGTTGCTCTTCGCTTTTTCAATAAACACCTGGCTAATTATGGCCTTTCAATCATATTGCTTACTATTATTATCAAGACACTGTTCTGGCCTCTCACCCATAAAAGTTATCAATCCATGAAGGAAATGAGGAAACTTCAACCTATGATGGCCAAGATACGAGAGAAATACAAAGGAAATAAGCAAGAAATGCAGAAACAGCTCATGGGTCTTTATAAAACTTACAAGATTAATCCCATGGGAGGTTGTTTGCCTATGATAGTCCAGATCCCTGTCTTTTTTGCCCTTTTCCGAGTCTTACCAAATTCAATAGAGTTAAGACATGCCCCTTTTGTTCTATGGATTAACGATCTCTCTGCACCTGACAGGCTTTTCTCCTTCCCCTTCCAAATTCCTTTTATGGCTCCCCCTTACGGCATACCTGTGCTAACCCTAATAATGGGGGCATCCATGTTTCTCCAGCAAAAAATGACACCAACTCCAGGAGATCCTGCCCAGGCCAAGATGATGATGCTTTTACCAATCGTATTTACATTCTTGTTTATTAATTTTCCCTCTGGTTTAGTGCTATACTGGTTAGTAAACAACGTGCTGTCAATCGCTCAACAATATAGGATTAATAGACAAGTAGGCTAATTTTAGGAGGAAATTTTATGTCAGCCATAGAAATAGAAGCTAAAACAACGAAAGAGGCTATCGAAAAGGCCTGTAAACATTTTAATCTAAGTGAGGAAGAGCTTGATATAGAGGTATTGGAAAGCAGATCTGTTGGAATTTTTGGTTTAGCAGGCAATAAGAAGGCTAAAATCAGGGTAACGCCAAAAAGGGATAATAGTATAACGCTTGCCCAAGAAATACTTACAAAGATAATTTCATTAATATCCCCGGATACAAAGATATCTGCAGAGAAAAAAAGTGATGATATTATTTTAAACATCGAAGGAAATAACCCTGGAATCCTAATAGGGCCAAAGGGAAAGACCTTGGAGGCTTTAGAGTTTATTATCAATAAGGCAGTAAATAAGGCATCTGAAAGAAAGGTAAGAGTGATTGTTGATGCAGAGAATTACAGGCAAAGAAGGGAGGAATTCTTAAAGAGGCTGGCATTTAAAATGGGCGAAAGGGCTAAAAAGACAAAGAAAACTGTCACCATAGATCCAATAAGCCCACACGACAGAAGAATAGTTCATCTTGCCCTTAAAGAAGATTACCAGCTTCAAACAAAAAGCAATGGTGAAGGCTTCTTTAAGAAGGTTTTTATTATTCCAAACAAAAAGAAGATTGATAAAAATCAGAATGATTAGTCTCAAGCTGCTTCTTATATTATGGATTATAAAGAGGAGACTATTGCTGCTATAGCCACACCAATAGGGGTAGGTGGTATAGGAATAATTAGGATTAGTGGATATAATGCTGAAAATATTGCACGAAAAATTTTTCGCTCAAAGCGCCCCATTAAATCATTTGATAGTTTTCGTCTTTACTTAGGCCATATTATCGATCCAAAATCAAACCTCCCGGTGGATGAAGTTTTACTGTCCATAATGCATGCCCCTTTCTCTTATACCCGCGAAGATGTGGTCGAGGTTAATTCCCATAGCGGCTATACAATTCTATCACATATACTACAAATAATCCTTCAAGCAGGTGCCAGGTTAGCTGAACCCGGGGAATTCACTCTTAGGGCCTTCCTGAATGGGAGGATTGATTTAACCCAGGCTGAAGCAATTATAGACTTAATAAATGCTAAAGGTGATATGTCAATGAGGTTGTCAGTTAGGCAACTTGTTGGAGGATTTAAAACAAGAATTAACGAGATCAGACAGGTACTTATTGAAATCCTTACAGAAATAGAGTGTTCGATAGATTTTCCTGATGAAAAATCTCTTACATTAACGAAATCACACATAAAAGATCGTATGGATAAAAAGGTTTTAAAACCAATTAAAGAACTCTTAAAAGCTTACACACAAAGAAAGATATGGCACGAGGGTATTACTGTAGTTATAGTCGGACGGGTTAATGTTGGTAAATCAAGTATTTTAAATAGGTTTTTGGAGGAAGAAAAGGCAATTGTCACACCTATACCTGGCACAACCCGGGATATTCTTGAATATATGATTAGTGTTGAGGGCCTTCCTTTAAAACTAGTAGATACAGCTGGTATGCGAAAGGTTAAGGGGAAGGTCGAGAAAAAAGGTGTAGATTTAACAAAAACTCAACTTGGCCTGGCTGATTTAACTCTTTTGGTGATTGACCGAAGCAGACCCTTAAATCAATATGATTTAAAACTATTACAAAAAGTTGATAAAACAACTACCATAGTAGTTATAAACAAAATTGACCTTCCCGCAAAATTAAGTGAAAAAAAGATTAATTCTGTAGCTAAACGCTTTCTAAAGGTTAGTGTTTCAGCGCTTACAGGAGAAGGTTTTAAAAGACTAAATAAGGCAATCTTTAATAAGGTTGTTAATAAAAGCATAGATATGCATTCAGCACCTATAATCCCAAACTTAAGACATAAAACAGCATTAACTAATGCCTCCGTTTTTTTAAAAAAAGCCTCTATAAATCTAATGGGTGGTTTTCCGTTGGAAATAGTAGCAGCAGATCTTTCTTGGGCAAAGAATGCTATAGATGAAATAACAGGAAATAAAACGACTGAAGAGATACTTAACAACATTTTTAGTAGATTCTGCCTTGGTAAATAATTCCTTAATAATCCCCTAATTATGGCCGGCGAACTCAATAAATCTATTGTAAATAAGAGCTCGATGTTTTATACTTTAAAATGAATAAAGATTCATCAATTACTATGTTTATTCCAAACCTAATCTCTTATGGTTTTGGTGAAATGATTGCCTGATTATAGCATTAGTGTTTGTTGGGGAAGAGGTCAGAGTTATACCTTGACTGTTATATTTATCTAAAAAATTAGTAGAGGTACTTAACAACACTACATTAAAGTAAGGAGGTTAGAATATGGATTTTAAATTATCTGAGGAACATCAAATGCTTAAAGACACAGTCCATGATTTTGTAGAGGAGAAAATTGCTCCATTTGCAGATGAATGGGAAGAAAATCACCATTTCCCATACGAAGAGGCTATTAAACCGATGGGTGAGTTGGGTTTTTTCGGCACGGTTATCCCTGAGGAATACGGGGGAAATAATATGGGTTGGCTTGCAGCCATTATACTGACCGAGGAAATTGCCCGTGGCTGTAGTGCGCTGCGGGTTCAGATTAATATGCAGACAACAGGTATGGCCTTCACTATTTATCATTATGGTAGCGAGGAATTAAAAAAGAAATATATCCCTAAATTAGTGAGTGCTGAATATATAGGGGCATTTGCGATGACTGAGCCTAATGCTGGGTCTGATGTTATGGCTATGAAATCCACTGCCGAGGATAAAGGTGATCACTGGCTTTTAAACGGTTATAAGACATGGATTTCCAATGCAAGTGTTGGTGATGCAATCATATGCTATGCTTATACAGATAAAGAGGCTAAAGCGAGAGGTATGTCTGTGTTTATTGTCGAGCCTAAAAACTTCAACGGAATAACAACCACAGATTTAGATAAGATAGGCACACACGCAACACCAACTGGTGAAATTATTTTAGAAAACACCAAGGTCCCTAAAGAAAATATTATAGGTAAGCCAGGCGATGGAGTTAAAATTCTTTTTGGTTCTCTTGCTAATTCACGTCTTTCTTGCGCGGCTGGAGGTGTTGGTCTAGCCCAGGCTTGTTTAGATGCGGTAACTAAATATGCCATGGAGCGAGAGCAATTCGGACAGCCAATTGGTTCGTTTCAAATGAACCAAGATATGATTGCACAGATGGTTGCAGAGATCGAGGCCGCAAGGTTGTCTTGTTATAGGGCAGCATGGCAGAAAGATCAAGGGTTTTTAGGTAATAACCTGGAGGTGGCTCAAGCCAAGTATCTAGCTGGTGAGTTGGCTTATAAGTGCTCTAGATATGCAATGAGTATACTTGGGGCCTATGGCTATTCTACAGAGTACCCAGTTGCCCGTTATTACCGTGATGCACCTCCTTATGGTATGGTGGAGGGATCAACAAATATCTGTAAGTTTATTATTGCACAAGATCAACTTGGTATTAGAAAGGCAAATAGATAAGGTTTAATACACTCCGCAGATTACTGCGGAGTAGCAAGAATTAAGTTGGCAATATAATATAGGTTTAGTGTGAAACATTATTAAATATTAAATTTATTTTAGGAAAAAAACGTAACTAAATATATATATTAGATAAACTTTCAACAATTAGACGTTTCTTTATTATTATTATTATCTAAAAGTAAGATATAAATAATAGTAACTTTTAATCAAAACTTTTGAGGTGTAAAATGGAAATAAAAATTAATAGAGATATCCTTTTAAAAGGTGTCTCTCGTGTTCAAGCCATACTTGAAAAAAGAAGTCATATGCCTATACTATCCACGGTTCTTTTAGTAACAAAAAAAGATAAACTTGAAATATCAGCAACTGATCTAGAAATTGGATTTCAAAATAGTTATCCAGCTGAAATCATAAAAGCCGGTAGTATAACAATTTCTGGTAAAAAACTTCTTGATATAACAAGAGAGACTAATAGTAAGAATATTTATATATTAGAGAAGGAAAATAACTGGATTTATATTTCCGATAATAAAGCTCATTATAACCTCTCATGTCTACCTGCCGATGAATTCCCCATTTTAACGGAACCAGAAGGCATAATAATGATAGAAATAGATAGTAAGATATTATCTGAAATGATTAATAAAACAATCTACTCAATAACTATGGAGGAAACCAGTTTTAAATTATCGGGTGTTTTTATGGAAATAGTAAATAAAAATAAAGAGGATTTTCTAAGAATGGTTGCCACAGATGGGCACAGACTCTCATTGATTGATAAAAAAATACCTAAACTTCTAGAAATAGAGATAACACAAGGCGTTATGATTCCTAAAAAGGGTTTAATAGAGTTGAATAAACTTACTTTAGAAGATGGAAACATCCTTTTTGGATTAAAACAAAATAATCTTGTAGCTAAAAAAAATGAAGCCTTGATTGTAATAAGGTTATTAGATACAAAATTTCCTGATTACAAGGGTGTTATCCTCCCAAAAAAAGAAGACAAAGAAAACATTATAACTATAAACAAAAACCTTCTATTAGAAGCTATGAGGAGGATGATGATAATTAGAGGTGATCAATACCAGGGAGTAAAAATAAATATAGGAACAGATTACTTAGAGATGGTATCTATAAACCCTGATTTAGGTAATGTGGAAGAAAAAATAGAAATTAAATATAATGGCGAACCAATAGAGATGGGTTTTAATCCAAAATATTTTATAGATTCTCTTCAAACTATGGAAAGCGATATAATTTTTTTAAATATTAAAGACCAAACAAGCCCATGTTTAATTACTGGAGAACAGGATGAAGGTTTTCTAGGTTTAATTATGCCAATGAGGGTTTAAGGTATGACAACAAAGAAAGAATATACTGCATCAAGTATAAAAGTTTTAAAAGATTTAACGGCCGTCAGAAAGAGACCGGCCATGTATATTGGAAACACCTCAATAGAGGGGCTGCACCATTTATTATATGAGGTTGTAGACAACAGTGTAGATGAGGCTTTAGTAGGTTGCTGTGATCAGATAGATATTAAGATATTAAGTGATAATAGTATTATTGTAAAAGACAACGGAAGGGGAATACCTGTTGATATACATAAAGACGAAAAACTACCGGCCCTTGAGGTTGTAATGACTAAACTTCATGCTGGAGGTAAGTTTGATGATAAAAGCTATAAAGTATCTGGAGGCTTACATGGTGTTGGTGTATCAGTTGTAAATGCCCTTTCCGAATATCTCGAAGTTGAGGTATATTTAAATGGAAATGTTTATCACCAGAGGTATGAGAGGGGTGTTACTGTAACCCCGTTGGAAATAATAGGAAAAACAAAAAGAAGAGGAACAAGTATCCATTTCAGGCCTGATGAGAAGATATTTGATAGTATAGATTATAGTTTTGATATAATTTGCCAAAGGATGAGAGAATTAGCATTTCTTAATACAGGCTTAAAGATAGATATTTACGATGATAGGATAGGGGGTGAAAAAAAGTTTTTTTACAAAGGGGGGATAGTCTCTTTTGTGGAGTATTTAAATAGAAATCAAGACGTTATACATCCCAAACCTATATATATAAATGGAGAGAGAAATGGTGTTAATATCGAAATAGCATTTCAATACAGTCGCTCTTATATCCAAAAGATCTTTTCTTTCGCCAACAATATAAACACAAAAGAAGGGGGTAGTCATCTGATCGGGTTTAAGGCAGCCTTAACAAGAAGTATAAACACTTATCTCCAAGGGAGTCAGCAAAGTAAAAACATAAGACTAACAGGAGATGATGCACGGGAAGGAATTACAGCGGTTATAAATGTCAAATTAAGGGACGCACAATTCGAGGGTCAAACCAAAGGTAGACTTGGAAATAGTGAAGTAAAGGGTTTGGTTGAAAATTTAGTAAATGAAAAACTCACCATTATATTTGAGGAAAACCCATCTATAATAAAAAACATTTTAAATAAGGTTATTGAGGCGGCAACAGCAAGAGAAGCCGCACAAAAAGCAAGAGAGTTGACCAGGAGAAAAGGGGTTCTGTCTGATAGTTTTTTACCAGGAAAACTTGCTGACTGCCAAGAAAGGGAGTCTGACAGGGCCGAGGTGTTTTTAGTGGAAGGAGATTCGGCTGGTGGATCTGCTAAACAGGGCAGGGATAGAAGGTTTCAGGCTATTTTACCCCTTAAAGGGAAGATCCTTAATATTGAGAAGGCTCGTTTTGATAAGATGCTTTCAAGCACAGAGATAAGAACTATAATTTCTGCCTTGGGGGCTGGTATAGGCCAAGAGGAGTATGATCTTTCAAAACTTCGCTATAACAAGGTAATTATTATGACAGACGCAGATGTTGATGGATCTCATATAAGAACCCTTCTTTTAACCTTTTTTTATAGACAAATGCCAGATCTGGTGGAAGAGGGTCATCTATATGTTGCAAAACCCCCTCTTTATAGAATGAAAGATGGAAAATCAGAGATATTTTTTCATAATGAAGATAATTACAATTCTTATTTAATCGATAGAATTTCAGAAAAGGAAATAGTTTGGGTAGATGGACAAAAAAAGGTTGCTGGCAAGAGACTCAGATCCCTTCTGCATATATTAATTGATTATCTTGACAAGATCAACAGCCTGACAAGAAAGGGTTACAGTAGCAGGTTCTTAAATCTTATATGTGAAACAGACATCAATAAAAAGCACATAAAAAACAAAGACCTGGTTATCTCTCTATCTAAAGAATTAGAGAGAGATGGCTTTATTACAGAGGAAATGATCTTTGATGAAGAGCATAACCGCTATGAATTACTATTAAGGGATCAAGAGGATAACAGATCGGCTTTTAAATTTAATTGGGAGCTTTTAACCTCACCAGAATTTCAAAAGCTATTAAACCTTAAAAAAGAACTCAAAGAAATGGACAGCCCCTTCTTTTTGGTTGGTGATGAAAAAAATCAAATAAAGATAGAAAAAAAGGAAAAACTTGTCGAATATCTGGTGGACAAAGCAAAGAAAGGGATCGTGGTCCAGAGATACAAGGGTTTGGGTGAGATGAATCCTGGACAATTATGGCAGACAACAATGGATCCAGAAAGAAGGAGTTTGGTGAGGGTGACAGTTGAAGATGCCATAGCCGCCGATGAGAT
>Ga0209977_10000397_pt1 | contig 16978 bp, 17 predicted proteins | sample SumtaG_2_FD_183113 | JGI IMG/M metagenome (GOLD analysis project Ga0209977, IMG submission 183113) | Deep subsurface microbial communities from Indian Ocean to uncover new lineages of life (NeLLi) - Sumatra_00607 metaG (SPAdes) (version 2) | ecosystem: Environmental > Aquatic > Marine > Oceanic...
ACCACTTATACAGCTGGCACGGAAGCTCGTGAGAGAAGTATAACTGCCTCTGCGGATGGTAAAAGTGAAACTGTGACCATAAATTTAACAGAATTAACAGAAAAAGAATAAAAAATAAAGGGAATAACCGGGTTAAGGCTATCAGAGTTTGCCAACCTAAGCAAAGATAATATCCAGTGGCAGGAAAGAAGATTGGTTATTTATGGCAAAAAGACAAAAAGAAGAATCATAGTATAATCAGCTTTCTTCTGTTTTTGAGGGTAGAATTTGACAGCACCAAATTAAAGAAAGGAGGGAAGGAATGGGTGCTAAAAGATAGTTGCGTACAGCCAGGAGCTTGTTACTATCACCTACGACCGCTAATCGTTCCTGTACGGTAGATTCTCTTTTAACACCCCATGCCAGCCCTCGAAGCGAGAATTTTTTCGGTACCCACCGTCTTTCAGCTAAGACAAAAATAATATTTGAAGTACAAGTCTTATATTTGTCGTCTTCTATGTAAAATGCTGACAGCTCCTTTGAAAATCGTTAATCTGAATGGAACTCTGAGAAGAGACTGCAGCATTTTCTACAATGATCACCCTTTGACAAATAAAGAGGATGACGACAAGAGACTATTGGAAGAGATTTCCTTGTTATCAACATCGTCCAGTCCGGGGAGCCAACATCTGGAAGGTACTTCTGGAGAGTATTGTGAGCTTACCGTCGATTCCTACCCCTGACCAGCTCGACCGTAGCCCCTACCCTGGACTAACATTGGCATTTTAGCCTTACCCAGTCAGCCACTATGACGTCTTCAGCCTTAATGATCTTTGCCTTAGCTGCACCTAATTCAATCGCCTTCCTGCAAAAATCTTCTAGTTTTCCCATATGCAACCATCCTCAAATTACTCAAAGCCAACATTTCTGTTTTGGGCGCAAGAGATAGGTATATCCTTTATTAGGTTACCATAACATTTCTCGTTACATTTTATACACCGGATGATCTCTTTCTCTCTGCCCTCCTTGACCTTTATCGGCCAGTAGGGATCAGCAATAAGTCCTCTTCCAATGGCTACTAGATCGCATTTATTGGAGGATAATGCTCTTTTCCCTTTTTCAGGATCCTCCATTCCTCCCACAGCAATTACGGGAATCCTCACTGCTTTTTTTATCTCATCAGCGTACTCTACATGACTATGGCTATCATCAGAACTGGGAGAAACATCTATCACATCCAGTCCCTCTTCCTCTAGTCTGGAACAGAACACATTACTGTCCTCAATAGTGTAGCCCCTATCATTCCAATCAACCGGAGTATGACGATAAAAAATGAGAAACTCTTCTTTTACTCTTTCCCTTACAGCTCTTACGCACCCAAGGCCAAAATTCATACGCTTTTCTAAACCTCCTCCAAATCTGTCATCTCGGTGATTTAAAATAGGAGAAAAGAACTGATTAAGAAAATAAGTGTGTGCTCCGTGGATTTCTACTCCATCAAAACCGGCCTTTTGTGCTAAAAAGGAAGAGGTAGCGAACTTTTCCATCATCTCCTCAATTTCTTTCTCAGTTGCCTCTCGACTCACCTCTGTTGCTGAGGGAGCGACTATCTCACCATTCTGCAATTCACTGCCCTGGAAAAGCTGAATGATAATGCCTGAGCCTTCTTTATGGACGGTTTTTGCGAGTAATGAAAGAGCTGTGACAAATTCAACCGAGGAGAACTTGTCGATAGAGGTTCCCTCCACTATGATCAAGCCCACACCCCCTCGGGCCCTTTCCCGGTAGTACTTTCTCGCTCGCAGGGTGCTAATATCCATAACTGTAGCCATAGGTGGCATAACAATCCTGTTCCTTAACTTCAGCTTTCTAATAGTTAAAGGTCGAAACAGTTCCAAAGTGCACTCTTTGCTATGAAATAAGCAGATGTTCACTTCTTTCTGCATTGCTTCCTCACCGAGAAAACTACGAAAATCTCTGTTGCCGGTCTTCGTTTCCTTCTTAATGGCTCTTTTCATCTTAGCTCAAAAGATGTCCTTGTCAACGAAAAGTATCTAAGGGTTCAAGCGGTAGTTGACGACCAAGTCCCTTCTGCTAAATTAACTCTTATATCAGACTCCTCCAAAACCAGATTGGCAAGTGCTGAGATTTGGGTTAGCCCATCTTCAGTTGGTATGGTCGGATGGTGTGTGGGCGAGTCTTAGCTTCGGATACACTCCGAGTTAATGGTATGTCTAGGATATCTACATTAACCGGAGAAGTAATACGCAGAATCTACTCTCTGGTTTTTCTGCTCTTAATCGATGTCAATCCTAAATTTAGCGGTCTTGCTCTAACCTTCCTTTTTCGACTTCATTGCCTGCTCTAAAGCTTTGTCTGCCCATTCGCTATGAGGATATTTGTCCAGGATTTGTGCCAGTAGTTTCAGTTGTTTTGTTCTATTTTCTTCCTTCATAGCTAGGTTAAGGAGTTTCTGTGCTTGGCTCTTTTTTCCAGTTAATTTTCTTTTCTTCAAGCTAGAGACCATGCCCAACAAAAAGCCTACGATTAATCCCACTACTGCACCCAAGACTAATCCTACCACCAAACCAGTTGACAACTGTAGCGTCATAAGAGCTCTCCTGATTCTAATTTGTGGTTATGAAGATCTTGCTTCCTAATCTTAGCTTAAAACTGGGCTGTGTCAAAAGTTGACCAATTAGTTTCTTTTTGCTCGAATCAATCGCGGAGTAACGACCTCCTAGAGAATAACAGGCATTTGCGGATGAAAGCCGGCAGCACCTCTTGCCTTTAAAGACAGTTAGTCGTTCCGCATTGAGGCTCTGCTCCTTTTTTGATTATGGAATTGTGCGACGTAAGGGGGAGTGGCTGCAATGACTATCACTAAAGAAGCTGAAGAGTATATTAAAGAATACTTTAAGGAAAAGCGAAAAATTGAGATCATTTGGTCTCTTCCGATACGAAAGGAGATTCAGAAGTACCGGGTAAAGGATTGTTGACAACTAGCTTGAGAAATTGGTGGAAGTGTGATGTGGTGAGGATTTTAAGATTTGCTGGTGGAGAATTGCGACGTGGCAATTTTGAGGTAGAATCGTGAAAGATTGACGACTACTGGATTTTAGCTTAATCTATGAGGAGAGGATGGGGGTTATAGCGATTTTTGAATAAGTAGTAATAACCCGGGTGAGCATTATGGACATCTTTGAATACCAGCGTGGTTCAGCAAACTTTTACTCTTCTTCAATTACCGAGTCGTAAAACTTGACAATATCCTTTCTTTCCTTGGCCATGTATTCCATCGCCGTTCTTGGATGTTGATTGAGCAAGCCGGTAATTACATAGGGAAGACCGAAACCCCAGCGGAGCTCTTTCCTCAGTGGCTCAATATGTTCCTGGATACATTGCAGGATCGGTCTTAGGCGGAATTTAGGATTATGCAGAAAGCCGATCAGAAGCTCCATCTGACAATTCCCTGCCCCCCGGCCCAGCCCGGCTAAGCTTGCGTCCAGCCGATTTGCCCCTAGAATAAGAGCTTCAATGGTGTTCGCATAAGCAAGTTGCTGATTGTTATGCGTATGAATTCCCACTTCTTTACCGGCAGGTTTCATCAGTTTTAAGTATTTACGAGTTAAGGTCTGGATCTGTTCACTGTAGAGCACACCCCAGCTATCCACAAGAAAAACAGCATCCACGGGCGTCTCGGCCAGCGCCTCCAGGGCCTCATCAAGCTCACTTTCCGCAATAGTAGAGACAGCCATCAGGTTGAGGGTGGTTTCATATCCCTTATCGTGTGCATCCTTGATCATATCAATGGCCGCTGGCATCTGATGGATGTAGGTGGCCACCCGGATTGTATCTAGAACACTATCCTTTGAAGGTAAGATGTCCTCGTGGTAGTCAGTACGCTCCGCATCGGCCATCGCCGTAAGTTTAAGGTCAGTTTCATTTTCGCCAACAATGCGGCGCAGAGCATCCTCATCGCAGTATTTCCAGGTGCCGTACTGCGAGGGGGAAAAGATCTTCTTTGAGGCCTTATACCCTAACTCCATATAATCGATCCCCGCCTCTAGACAGGTATGATAGACAGCCTTCACTATCTTATCATCAAAATGATGGTCATTCATTAGTCCGCCATCACGGATAGTACAGTCCAAAACCTTTATGCCGGGTCGGTAGCCTACCCAACTTCCCTTCTCTACTTCTTCTGCCATATCCCCTTTCTCCTCAATAGTGTGTTTGATAATCTAAACATTCAGCAGCATTGGGATGCTCTCGATGATAGTAGCTGCGATTTCGGTGGCACAAAGACGAGCATCGCCTCCCCGAGGATTATCATTCTCCCCATAGACTAACCCAAATCTGAACAGTTGTCAATCTGGTTGGAAGGATAGTATATCAAATTCTATGGAGGGGTGACATTTTCACTTTGCAATACTATGACATTATCATTTTGCAACGACAATTGTCACCGCAACAGCTTGACAAGGAAATAGAATGGTGTACAATGCTATTGCGATTTTTGGTAATCAGAGCAACTAACATATGGATAGCCTAGGACCTGCCTATTTCTCCTATAGTAGCTACGTTTTAAGAGTAGCTTACCCTGACAGCAAAAATCTACTTGATTATTGGGGTTAATCATCATAATGTGCTCAGCAGTATTTTTATGGTAAACAGGGATAGAGAAAATATCCACTGCCCAAAGGTAGTGGAAAAAGGAGAAAAGATGAGTAAAAAACTCTATGTAGGAAACCTTTCCTACAAGGCGACTGAAGATGATCTTAGAGATCTCTTCAAGGAATTCGAGACGGTAACCGAAGTGAATGTAATTACTGACCGGACTACCGGAAGATCTCGGGGTTTTGGTTTTGTAGAACTTAGCTCTGACGAGGATGCAGATAAGGCTGTTAAGCTTCTCAATGGAAAGACGTTGCAGGATAGAGAAATCGTTGTCAACGAAGCTCGACCTCGAAAAAACCGTGAATTTCAACAGTATTAATACTCCTCTGTAACAGTAAGAACATCGACCTGTAACGAGCTAAGAGAAACAATCCAAATGTAAAGTGAAATGGTGGTTGGTTGAAGCTATAAGATTGGTAATGGACTTTATATCGCTGAAACAGCCACCATTTCATGAGAGAAAATGGTACACTTTTATATCCCAGTTTACACAACATCACATATCCTAATGTTAAGAAAAGACTACACTTCGCCTCGTTCAGATTCTGCTTCGCAGAACTTCCTTTACACTGATGGGCTTGACTATTTTAATACATTTAATACACTAAAAAGAGCTGAAGCCAAAGAAGAACTGGCGTCAAAAAGGAGAAGAGGAGAGCATAATCGTGATGCCAGCGTTCTCCAGAAAGGTAACAAAGCTAAGAACAAGGCCAAAGGGAGGTGAAACATTTAGACAGGCCACTAGCCAAAGATTAGGAGGCGGTCCTCCAAGAGATAATCATCCAAATATTGACTTCTTTTCTTGGAGGTTCTGGAGAGAAATGAAGCATTCCAAAAGAAGAGGAGGAAGACAAATGAAGAAAATATCCTTACCGTCAGTAGCGGTTATTTTGAGTGTGTCCCTGATTGTTGGCTTTTCTCTGGCCAGCCGTCAAGCTCTGGCTAAGGAAGAGTTCATCACCATTAATTGGGCACAGTGGGCGCCGGCTGATTATCTGGAAAAGCTGTCTCAGGATTTTACTGCCGAGACCGGCATCAAAGTAATTGTTGAGCAAACCCCGTGGGAGACGTTCGTGCAGAAATACAATACTGAGCTAATTGCCAAAAGTGACGCCTGGGACATCATCGTCGGTGACAGTCAGGACATCGGAAACAACGTAGTTGGCGGACACTACGTAGATTTGACCAACTGGATTACCGAGCACCAAGTTGACAAAACCTTTACTCCTGCTTCTCTAACCTATTACGCGGAGTACCCCAAGGGGTCAGAAAAGTACTATGCAGTTCCGGTAGAAGGGGACGCATTAGCCTGGGCATATCGCAAAGACCTCTTTGAGGATCCTGACAACATGGCTGCTTTTGAAAAAAAATATGGATATCCCCTGGGAGTCCCAAAGTCATGGGATATGCTGAAAGACATAGCCGAATTCTTCCACGATCCGGCTAACGGTTTCTATGGCGTGGCAATCTACGGTGATAACGGATATGACTCGCTGGCAATGTTCGCCGAACAAGTTATCTGGTCGTTTGGGGGAGAGCTGGGCAACTATTCAACTTACAAAGTCGACGGCTACCTGAACACTAAGGGTGCTATTGCGGGAATAGAGTACTATCATGACCTTTTTCAATTCACCCCGCCAGGATTCGGTAACGCTTTCTTTGTCAAGACCAATGATGCTTTTGTGGCAGGGATAGTGCCGATGAGCACTAACTATCTTGCGTTCTTCCCCGGCCTGGCAAACAAAGCAACCAATCCCTATGCGGATGTCACCGGATACTTTGCTTGTCCTCCGCAAGTTGGTCCGGACGGTGTAGAAAGACAGTTCGCTGCTCTCGGGGGGCAGGGGGCTTCAATAGTCTCCTATTCAAAAAAGAAGGACCTCGCATTCAAATGGTTGGAGTGGTTCATAAAACCGGATACTCAAATGAAATGGGCGAAATTAGGCGGTTATACCTGCCATATAGACACTTTAGCCTCCGATGAATTCCTCAATGCAACCCCATACAACCCTACATTTAAGACATCAATGGAGATCTTCAAGGATTGGTGGGCGTGTCCAGAATACGACGAGCTTCTCCGAACCTTCAGTGAAATAATTGCCGACTACGTTATCAAAGGTAATGGTACCGCCGAGCAAGCCCTGGAAAAATGCACAGAAAAATGGGAATCTATCTTTGAAGAAGCGGGATACTAAGACTAGTACTGACCGCTAAAAGCTCGCTTCCCCCGGGATTCTTCTCGGGGGAAGCGCCTATCTGGAAAAATGCGAGAAAAGGATGAGTATATTTAAAAGATCCAAGGAAAACCGCACCAGAAACGGGCAAGTTTACTATCGGCCTATGCGGGATATCACGCTCCTACGACTCTTCATCTTCCCCACAATCATTTTGCTTATCGTGATAAATGTGTTTCCCTTATTCTGGTCACTGTTTCTTAGTTTTTCTCGTTACTCCGCCAAAATGCCAAACATTTGGGGCAAAAATCCAAGGATGATCGGAACCGCAAACTATTCCCGCATCTTAACTGATCCTGACATATGGATTAGATTTATCACCACGGCTAAGTATGTGGTCTTGTCAGTCGGCGGAGAAATGATACTTGGTTTTGGCCTTGCTCTACTCATTTTTCGAAGCAATTTCAAAGGTAAGGGTCTAATAACAACTCTTTTGGTCCTACCGATGACAATGTCCCCGGTAATAGTGGGCCTGATGTGGCAATTGTTCTACGATCCCAACTGGGGTAGCTTCAACTACCTGCTGGGCTTGGGAAGGATAGATTGGGTTTCGGACCCGGCACGAAACTTGTACTCCATCGTCATTGTGGACATCTGGATGTGGACCCCTTTTGTAATGCTCCTTTCCATCGCAGGACTTTCAGCTATTCCCAGGTACCTCTACGAAGCTGCCGAAATTGACCGAGCTTCATGGTGGCTTAAATTCCGGAAAATAACCCTTCCCATGGTGTATCCTCTTCTTCTGGTGGCTCTAATATTTCGTACTATGGAAGCCTTCAAAATATTTGACCTACCAATGGGAATAGTTGGGAGGGGAGCAGTCGCTCCTCCGCTGCTCGCCCTACATCTGTATAATGTGTCGTTTGTCACCTGGAAGACAAGCTATGGTTCTGCACTCGGCTATATCATGCTCATAATAATTATTGCAACCACAAGTATTTTCATCAAATACCTGAAGAAAGCAAAGCAATAGGGACTCGATGGCTAGAGAGGGATTCTATGGCAAGAATAGCTAACCGAAGACAAAAAATCGGTGGCTGGATTTTGATAATAGTCCTGGCAGTGATTACTTTTGTTTATCTCGTACCCTTTTTGTATATTATAAATACAGCTTTCAAACCATGGACAGTGATCAAGGAGTATCCACCCAAAGTCATATTCAAACCCTCAATTGGGAGCTTTATCAGAATTTTTACCTCTAGAACCGTCTACCCTCCAGGAGAGGCGCCAACCGAGGAAGAGATGGCCCGCATGAAGTGGTACGAACGCATCGTCTATCGAGAAACCAACGAAGAAATCGTAAGATTAGGTGATCTGCCCCGAAGATATCTGAATAGTATTGTTATCGGCTCAATAAGCACAATAATAACTGTAATCCTCGGAACAATCACTGCTTATGGTTTTTCGAGGTTCAAGGTCAGAGGTAAAGACGATCTTCTCTTTTTTATCCTGAGCACGCGAATGCTTCCGCCAGTAGTAGTAGTGATCCCGGTTTTTCTTATGTTCAGGTTCCTGGGACTAACCGATACTCACATTGGCCTGATACTTTTGTACGTTGCTTTTAATGTATCTTTTGCGGTCTGGGTACTGAAAGGGTTTATCGATGAAATTCCTACCGAATATGAAGAAGCAGCCATGGTTGATGGATATAGTCGTTTTCAGGTGTTCAGGAAGATCGTGGTTCCGCAAGCAACTACGGGAATAGCAGCCACCGCGGTTTTCTGTTTCATATTCTCGTGGAACGAATATGCCTTCGCCTTTATACTTTCAAGGAAAATTGCCCAGACAGTACCCGCGTGGCTCCCTTATCAGATGGGGGTACTGGGATATGACTGGGGAGCCGCTGCAGCCGGAACGTTCATATTTCTGGTGCCCGTGATGGTCTTCACCATAATCTTAAGAAAGCATCTGCTCAGGGGCATTACCTTCGGAGCGGTAAGAAAATAGAGCAAAATCCAAAACTTACACTAAATCTGCGGAGTGAGGAGATCGCCTCAATTTGGCGGAATTTCCGAGAAGGGCGAAAGAAGATGAAAGAATGATAGCATTTGTGGTGTGCGCAGCCTCTTATCTCCTAATTATAGTAATCTTTTGGAAATTAAAAATATTAAGAAGGCAGTATCTAGAACCAACTTTTATGTGGATTATGATTTTTGGAATAGTAGCTCTTTGCCAACCGATGACGTTTTTTCTATACCAGAATGGCTTTGCCATTCTTTCGACCGGAACTCTTGCATATATTCTGGCAATTCATATGAAGTGATTCTTTCCTTGAAAGGAGAGTAAGATGGAATTAGGGGTAATGGCAAACTGCTTTTCCGACAAGTCATGGGAGGATACTTGCAAAGCAGCAAAGGATGCTGGCCTCAGCGCAATTGAACCTGGTTCTGGTGGTTTCGTGGGAAAAGCTCACTGTGATCCCGCTGCTCTACTAAAGAACCATGATGCAGTGAGAGAATTTAAAGAAACGGCTGAGAAAAACGAGCTCAAAATAAGTGCCCTCGCTTGCCACGGAAATCCACTTCATCCACAGAAGGAGATTTCTGATGAGCATACCAAAGATCTTGAGGCATCTATTGAGCTTGCATCAATGATAGGAGTGGGAGTAATTAACTGTTTTGCCGGATGTCCCGGAGCCGGAGAAGATGCAAAATACCCAAACTGGATAACTTGTCCCTGGCCCACCTATTTTGAAGAGGCAGTCAAATGGCAATGGGAAAAGAAGGTGATTCCCTTCTGGAAGAAAATGGCAAAAAAAGCAAAAGAAGGGGGAATCAAGTTCGGTCTTGAGATGCATCCTGGAGATGTAGTTTATAATACTGAAGTCTTACTCAAGCTGAGAGAAGAAGTAGGCGCGGAAGAGATTTCATGCAACTTTGATCCCAGCCATTTATTCTGGCAGGGAATGGATCCCATTGTTTCGATGAGATACCTGGGCCATGCAATAGTTCACGTTCATGCAAAAGACAGTAGAATCAACAGCTCAGTAGTTGATTTTCGAGGAGTAAATGACTGGAAGCATTATAGGGAACTGGCCAAAAGAGCATGGACATTTCGAACTGTTGGGTATGGCCACGGAGCGGAGTTCTGGAACAACTTTGTCTCGACCTTGAGATTCATTGGATACGACGGAGTTATCAGTATCGAACATGAAGATCCCCTGATGTCAGTAAATGAAGGACTAAGCAAAGCCATTGAATTCTTAGGAAAGGTTCTTATTTATGAGAAGCCGGGTGAGATGCGGTGGGCCTAGATGATGCAAATTCTGGCCCCCCCCTAGCGAGAAGACATGAAAATAGACTGGGTGCATGAGGACGATTAGGAAAAGAGGGCAGTGATTTCCTAGATGGCAGAAATAGCTTTAAGGAACATTGTAAAGAGATTTGGCAGCCTTGTCGCCGTGAATAACCTTAATCTTCATATCAGAGACAAGGAATTTGTCGTTCTTGTCGGACCCTCCGGATGTGGTAAAACTACCACCCTGAGATGCATCTCTGGCCTCGAAACACCCGACGAAGGAAAGATACTGATAGATGAGGAGGATGTCACCAACAAAAGAGCATCACAAAGAGATGTAGCGTTCGTCTTCCAGCTCTATGCTCTCTATCCTCATCTAACAGTTTACGGTAATATCGCCTTTCCTTTAATGGCACAGGGACTTAGCAAGAAGAGGACCAGGCAGGAAGTAGATCGAGCGGCACAGATCCTCAGAATAAAGCACATATTGAACAAAAAACCCAGGGAACTTTCGGGGGGAGATATGCAGAGAGTTGCCCTGGGAAGAGCTATTGTCCGAAGACCGAAAGTATTCTTACTTGATGAACCAATAGGCACTTTGGACGCAAAATTCAGAGAAGAAATGCGAACTGAACTCAAGAAACTCCATGTTGATATCGGCGCTACCACCGTCTATGTAACTCACGACCAGGTTGAAGCAATGTCCATGGGGGACCGTGTTGTCATAATGAATCTTGGAGTCTTACAGCAAGTTGGAACACCCCATGAAGTATACCACAAACCCAAGAATCTGTTCGTGGCAAATTTCATTGGAAGTCCCGGAATGAATTTTATCAGATGTAAACCGTCAAGAGGTCCCGGGGGTAAACTTGCACTAGGATTGCCCGTGATCAACACCACCATTGCAATCCCCGACGAAATTCAAAGGACAATCATCGACAAGAAAAAAGAAGAAAAAAACCTAGTCTTAGGCGTCCGGCCGGAAAACGTGATGTTCAGCAGAAAAAAGAAAAGCAACCATCTCGAAACAAGAGTTTACGTGGTCGCGACAATGGGCTCCTACAATATCACAGACGTGAGACTCGGCGATGAGACCATCAAGGTGCGCACTGCGCCAAGCATATTGCCAGAGGTTGGAGAAACCGTATATATTAGTTTTGATCCCAAAAGAATAAGCATTTTTGATGAGGAAACTGGTGATTCGATAGTGTAACGAACCATCAACCAGAAGGTGCACCAATGGCCAGCGTAAGATTAGCTTCCCTGACAAAAACTTTCGGCGAAGTAACTGCGGTAGACAATATAGATTTAGAAATCGACGACAGAGAATTCTTTGTTCTCCTTGGGCCAACCGGAGCAGGAAAAACCACGACCCTAAGACTTATAGCGGGACTGGAAAAACCAGACCAGGGGGAGGTATATCTGGGCAATGTTTCAGTAAATGATCTTAGCCCCGCCTTAAGAGATGTTGCTTTTGTATTTCAATACTATACTCTTTATCCTCACTATACTGTGCGGCAAAATCTCGAATTTCCTCTAAGGTCAAAGCTTAGAAGACTGTCTGAATCAGAAATCGATGCTAAGGTGAGTGAAGTTGCCGGGGTCCTGCACATCAACTCGCTACTAGGTCGAGAAACAGTTAATTTGAGTGGTGGAGAAATGCAACGTGTGGCGATAGGCAGAGCCATAGTCAGAACTCCAAAAGTCTTTCTCATGGATGAGCCTTTATCAAATCTGGACGCAAAACTGAGAGAAGAAATGAGGACGGAGCTTGCCAGACTCCACCTGGATCTCGGATTCACTTTTTTTTATGTAACTCATGACCAAATCGAAGCAATGACAATGGGTGATAGAATCGCAGTGCTTAATGAAGGCAGAATTCTTCAGATTGGCACCCCTGATGAAATATACAACTCACCAGAAAACGTTTTCGTGGCTAAGTTTGTGGGAAGTCCCACAATTAACTTATTCGAGGCGAGCATAGAAACAAGTACTTTAGTGGTGGGAAAGAAAACACTGGTTTGCACCATTCCTGGAACACAGCGAAGCTCGCTCGAAAAATACACTAAGAGAGAATTGATTTTGGCAATAAGGCCGGAAGACATTGAAGTATCGAAAGAAAAAAAGGAAGCTGATTCATTCAAATGTACAGTGTACTTTACTCAGAGCATGGGGGTAGAAGATATCTTAAACCTAAGAATCAATGATCTTGTCTTGAGAGCGCTTGTCCCTCCGAAACTCCTGGCTAGAGTCGGTGACACGGTCTACGCCAGTATTAATATGAAGCGCTCACATTTATTTGACTCTGAAACAAATATGCGCCTGTGAAATAAAGACTGCCATCGGAATGCCCCTCTAAGCCCCTAGCCCCTTCGACTCGAGAATTTCCTTACCCTTTTTGAACTGCTGGTAGTCTTTCTTTACTTGCCCGGAGGACTCATCTCACCCAAGGCACCCTCTGGGTTACTTTTTTGTTTACCGGACGCTTCCTGATCTTACCTAACAGCCCTTCTGAGACTTCACCCTTTTAGAAATTTTGGGGAAAGTTCTAGAGACGGTTTTCTTGACAAATAGGAAGGTCTAGCTAGAATAAACTCAGTCTTGGTAGGTACTCAGTGAACCCCGCCATGGCGAAGCGAAGCAATCTCGGTAGTAGCAGGCTTTAGATACTGTGGCCGACTTCGGAGCTGGTAGATGGCTTACCTAATGGGTATAGATGTAGGAACAACAGGAACGAAGACTATTTTGATGCAAGAGAGTGGAAAGATTCTCTCTAGTAACGTGCAAGAGTATTCTCTTCACACGCCCCGGCCTAATTGGGCTGAGCAGAATCCAGAGGATTGGTGGATGGCCACGGTAAAATCAATTAATAAGGTATTAAGTGATTCTAAAATTGGAGGAGAGAATATTAAAGGAATCGGACTATCCGGGCAGATGCACGGGGCTGTTTTTATCGACAAGGATTATAAGGTACTTCGTCCCTGCATTCTCTGGTGCGATCAGAGGACAGCCAAGCAATGTGACTATATCACTGAGAAGATTGGTAAGCACCGTTTGATTGAGCTTGCCTGCAACCCAGCCTTAACTGGTTATACCGCCGGCAAGGTGATCTGGGTAAGAGATAACGAGCCTGAGGTTTACCAAAATACCTTTAAGATATTGCTACCTAAGGATTACATTCGATTCCGGTTGACGGGAAGTTTTGCCACCGAAGTTTCGGATGCATCGGGGACCCTTTTTCTGGATGTAAAGAAAAGAAGATGGTCCGATGAGATTTTAGAAAAACTTGATATTGACCGTGGTTTGATGCCAGAGTGTTTTGAATCTCCTCTCGTTAGTGGGAAAATAAATAATAAGGCTTCCCGCATAACCGGACTGAAAGCCGGCACTCCTGTGGTGGGAGGAGGAGGAGACAACGCTGCCGCGGCGGTGGGTAGCGGCATTGTTAAAGAAGGCATGATTTCTTCCTCCATTGGTACCTCGGGAGTAGTTTTTGCCTTCAGCCAAAAGGTAAAAAAAGGAGTACATACCTTTTGCCACGCAGTACCAGGCAAATGGCACGTCATGGGAGTGATGTTGTCAGCTGGTGGATCTTTGCGCTGGTTTCGAGACAACCTTGGTGCTGAGGAGGTAAAACAAGCAAAGAAAAGAAATCTTGATCCCTATGAGGTATTAATTGAGAAAGCCACCACGGTACCACCAGGCTGTGAGGGACTCATTTTTCTTCCCTATCTAGCCGGAGAAAGAACTCCCCATGCCAATCCCAACGCCAAGGGAGTATTCTTTGGCCTAACCTTAAGACACAGAAAGGCACATTTAATTAGGTCTATCCTTGAAGGAGTTGCTTTTGGACTGAGGGACTCTCTGGAAATGATCAGGGGTATGGGAATTTCCGTCAAAGAGGTTCGAGCCCTGGGTGGGGGAGCTCGTTCTTCTCTCTGGAGACAGATGCAGACAGATATTATGAATCTGGAAATGGCTACGATTAATGTAACCGAGGGAGCTGCCTTTGGTGCCGCCATTTTAGCTGGTGTAGGCACCGGGGTTTATGACAGCGTTGAAGAGGCTTGTGATAATTTAATTCTCATTACCTCCCGGACTAAGCCCATTAGAGAAAATGTGAAGATCTACCATGAATATTATAAAGTTTATCGTGGTCTCTATCCGGCATTAACTCTGGACTTTGATAAAGTAAATAGTCTGGTCACCGGGTAGTCAAAAAGCAAGATCAACAAAGGAGAAAAGAGTGAAGTTTACCTGTAAGAAAAACGATTTTTTAGACGGGATGCGGGTGGTACAGTACGCCTTAACCAGTGCAACACTTCCTATACTTACCCACGTTTTGATGGTAGCTAAGGAAGACAGGATAAGTCTGACCGCTACCAATCTCGCAACTACTATTCAGTCTTCTTTTGAAGGCCAGGTTCGAGAAAAAGGTGAGATTTGCCTACCGGGTGATAAGATTTTTAGCATCATAAGAGAGCTCCCTCCCGGGGAGGTAAATCTAGATATCTCTCATACCAAAGCAACTATAAGCTGCCAGAAGGCAATTTTCCATCTTCTTGGTCTTTCTTCGGACGAGTTTCCCGAAATTCCCAGTCTGGAAGCAAAACAGACTTTCCCTGTCTCCTCAGAAAACTTAAGAGAGATGATTCAGCGAACGGTTTTTGCTGCCTCCCGGGACGAAACACGTCAAAATTTAAACGGGGTGTATCTTGAGGCGGGAGAGAAAGAGTTAAAGATGGTGGCCACCGATGGAAGACGCCTGGCCTTTATTCGCGCGCCTTTTGGGATTTCAGAACAAATCCGGGCGGAGATTATAATCCCCATACCGGCATTGCAACAGCTAGTCCGAATCCTGGATCAGGAAAAAGAAGTAAAGATAGGAATAAGCCAAAAACAGATCTTCTTTCAGATGGAACCTGTACTTCTTATTTCTCAATTGGTCGAAGCGAAGTTTCCTAACTATAGGGACGTGATTCCTGCCGAATACAACATAGCAATCTTTACCGACAGAGATCAGCTATATGGTGCCGTGAGACGGGTTTCTCTCCTGGCTGACGAGAAGTCACGCCTGGTCAAATTTAAATTACAAGGAAACATTTTGTGGGTAAGTGCTAATGCTCCGGAAATGGGTCAGGCACGGGAGGAGCTTACGGTAAGGACGGAAGAGAAGGGTGAGATCGAAATAGGCTTTAATTCTGCCTATCTCCTGGATGCCTTAAAAAATCTGGGAGAAGGAGAGATTTGTCTCGAATTAACAGATTCTGTAAACCCAGGACTGATTCGACCCAGTGGGAATAAGGACTATATCAATGTGGTGATGCCGGTAAGACTTGAGACAGAGGAAGCTTAAGTGAGCATTATAAAATTTCATTTACTCGCTTTCCTGACTCTTTATTGTGGTGATGGGGGAGAAAATTTTTTAGGTTTTCCTTATTGGCGAGGAAAGTATTAGTAATTAGAAGATTTATGCGCGTATCGAAGGGGAAGAGTCCCGAGATATTTCTTGATAAGGAAAGGAGTTGTGGGTAAAAAATCTATTTGTATCTAACTTTCGCAACTTCGCACGCCTGGATTTGGAATTTTCTCCTCGATTGAATCTTCTCTGGGGAGATAATGGAGAGGGTAAGACCAATTTCCTGGAGTCTCTTTACTGTCTGGGACACGGCACATCTTTTCGCACCAAGACTGATGAAGAGCTAATTAAGTGGGGACAACCTAGTTTATATCTAAAGGGAGAGGGGTTTAAGTCGGAGAGACTTTTTACCTATGAGGTTGTGCTTGATCGCAAGGTCTCTAAGGTTAGGAAGGTAGACTCCCACCGGGTAGGTTTACGAAACCCTGCTAAATGGCTCTGGATGGTTACTTTCTCGCCGGAGGATATCTGGCTAGTTAAGGGTTACCCTCAACAGAGACGAGATTTTCTGGATGCTAAACTGCCCTTGTTTAATTTCCGCTACTCTTACCTAAGATCTTCTTACCTTAGAGTTCTCTCTCAGAGAAATCATCTTTTTTTTCTCAAGAGGATCAGAAAATCCATCAACCAAGAGCTAGATATTTGGGATGAACGGTTAGTTGAGTTAGGTTCGAAGATAGTTAAGCTACGTCTAGAAGGGCTGGAAAAGCTGGAGTCCTTTTTTAAAGAGATTTATCCGAGGGTGATGGGGAGGGATTCTAGGATTGGTCTAATTTACAGATCTTCTTTTTTAAAGGATCCCACCCCAATCATAAGCGAAGAGGAGATAATAGAGATTTTCCGAAAAGAGTTAAAACTAAAAAGAAAAAAGGAGTTGGAACTAGAGACAACCCTCGTTGGACCTCACCGGGACGATTTTCTTATTCTTGCCGATGGGATTGACTTACGTTGTTTTGGCTCTCAAGGGGAACAGAGGATAGCCACTCTCTCTTTAAAATTGGCCGAGCTTGGTCTGGTGAACTTAAGGGAAGGTGAGCATCCAGTGACCCTCCTGGACGACGTTGCCTCTGAACTCGATCCTAAAAGGCAGAAACTGCTACTGGACCTGGTGAAAGAGCAAAGTCAGGTATTTATTACTACCACCCACCTTTCTTTATTTGAGCCATCTTTTACCAAAGAGGGCTGGCTTTATCAAGTGAAAGACAAGACGGTAAAAAGAAAGAAATGAAACAAAATAGTTTTCCTTCCTCGGTCGGTGAAGTATTAGAGAGGCTTTTTAATAAATTGAGCCTAGATAAGAAGCTAAAAGAAGTAAACGCATTAAAGTTATGGGAGGAGGTGACAGGGGAGAAAATAAGCCAACATAGCTTTCCTCTTTTTGTAAGAAAAGGAAACCTCTTTGTTAGAGTGGATAATTCAGGATGGCTGA
>Ga0209977_10000399_pt1 | contig 16957 bp, 10 predicted proteins | sample SumtaG_2_FD_183113 | JGI IMG/M metagenome (GOLD analysis project Ga0209977, IMG submission 183113) | Deep subsurface microbial communities from Indian Ocean to uncover new lineages of life (NeLLi) - Sumatra_00607 metaG (SPAdes) (version 2) | ecosystem: Environmental > Aquatic > Marine > Oceanic...
AATGCCAGAAGCACCATTTAGAATCAGAGTAGGAAGTTTTCCAGGAAGAAGTTCTGGCTCTTTGAGAGAATTATCAAAATTAGGAGTAAACTTCACTGTTTCTTTATCAATGTCTTGCAGGAGCTCTGAAGAGATCTGCATCAGTTTAGCTTCTGTATAACGATAAGCTGCAGGGGGATCTCCGTCGATAGAACCAAAATTACCTTGCCCAAAAACCAGGGGATATCTCAGAGAAAAATCCTGGGCCATTCTTACAAGAGCATCATAAATAGCAGTATCTCCGTGTGGATGAAACTTACCAATAACATCACCAACAATTCTTGCGCTCTTTTTTGTCTGACTTCCGGGCTTAAGTCCCATGAGATTCATCGAATATAAAATACGCCTCTGAACAGGTTTTAGCCCGTCTTCAATTGCAGGTATTGCTCTCGAAACAATAACAGACATGGCATAGTCTAAATAAGATTTCTTCATCTCCCCAGAAATTTCTGTGTTCAGTGTGCTCTTATCGTTATTTTTTTTGTTTGTCATTTTAAACATCAAGCTGCGCCTCCATTGCGTTTTCTGAAATAAAAGTTTTACGTGCCTGGACATCATCTCCCATGAGCATGCTGAAGGTTCTGTCTGCTTCAACAGCATCTCCGGTAAATATCTTCTTGATTTTTCTCGTTCTCGGATTCATAGTGGTATCCCAGAGTTGCACAGCACTCATTTCCCCTAAACCTTTAAATCTCGTGACATTTGTGGTACCAAGTTTTTCTATAGTCCTTTTTAATTCTTCGTCTGAATAAACATAATGATCTTTTTTCTTTCTGATTCTGTATAAAGGCGGAAGAGCAACAAATACATGTCCGTTTTCAATTAACTGTGGCATGAATCTGAAGAAGAAAGTCAAGAGCAGGGTTTTAATATGTTCTCCATCAACGTCTGCATCTGTCATAATTATTATTTTGTGATACCTGAGTTTTTCCAGATTAAAATTTTCACCAACTCCTGTACCAATTACAGTTATCATGTTTGTTATTTCTTCACTAGAGAGAGTTCTCGCAGGATTTGCTTTCTCTACATTTAGAATTTTTCCCTTAAGAGGAAGTATTGCTTGTATTTCTTTGTTTCTTGCCATTTTACTCGAACCAGCTGCACTCTCTCCTTCTACAATATATAGTTCTGTGTTTTCTGATTTTTTGATAGAGCAATCAGCGAGTTTTCCTGGCAAACCACCCATAGAAAAGGCTGTTTTTCTTCTGACGAGTTCTTTTGCTTTTTTAGCAGCTAATCTTGCTTTGGCAGAATCAATTGCTTTTGAGGTTATTTTTCTAGCAACAGAAGGATTTTCTTCAAAAAATTCTGAAAGAGCTGTTGTAACCACAGAATCCACAAAACCCTTAACTTCTGAATTTCCAAGTTTTGTTTTTGTCTGTCCTTCAAACTGGGGATCTGACATCTTCAAACTAAGCACAACTGTGAGCCCTTCTCTCACATCATCTCCTGAAAGCAAACCATTTTTCAAAATTCCTTTCTTTTTTGCATAATCGTTGATAACCCTTGTTAGAGCTGTTTTAAAACCAGAAACATGAGTACCTCCTTCTACAGTATTTATCGTATTAACAAAGCCAAAAATATTCTCCTGATATCCTTTGTTGTACTGGATAGAAACCTCAATTATTGTGTGATCCACTTCATTTTTGAAATAGATGGGCTTATGAAATACTTCTTTTGATTTGTTCAGCCATTTTACAAATTCTATAAGTCCACCAGAAGCAAAGAATTCTTCTTTCTTATTCTTATTCTCATCAACCAGGATTATTCTCAAACCAGCATTCAGGAAAACAATTTCTCTGAACCTTGTTTCTAAAAGCTTGTAATCAAAATCTAATTCAGAAAAGATCTCTGAATCTGGCCAGAAAGTGATCTTTGTTCCAGTCTCATCGCTTTTTCCTACAACTTTCAATTTTGTTTTAGTGCTTCCTCTCGAATATTCTTGTCTGTAAATTTTTCCATTTCTTTTAATTTCAATTACTAATTTTTTTGAGAGAGCAGTGACGACAGAAATTCCTACCCCGTGCAATCCTCCAGAGATAGCATAGGATTTTGTATCAAACTTTCCTCCTGCATGAAGTTTTGTCAGCGCAACCTCAACTGCAGGAACTTTTTGTGTTGGATGAATATCCACAGGAATTCCCCTTCCATCATCAACTACAGTCACAGAACCATCTTTATTCAGAGTTACTTTTATTTTTTTACAATATCCTGCAAGAGCTTCATCTACAGAATTATCCACAGCTTCATATATCAAATGATGAAGGCCCTCTTTCCCAGTGCTTCCTATGTACATTGCAGGGCGCCTCCTGACCCCTTCTAGTCCTTCTAGGACTTTTATTTCAGATGCTCCATATTTATCTGCCATTTTCTGTTCGATAGCTTTTGCTAAAACCTCATGTTTTTTAGCAAATGTTGATAGAAAATTTGTCCGAATTTCTACCGATTCTATATCTAAAAAAAGGTCTTTTCCTTTATAAACTTTTCTGCACTAAAATTCAATTTACCGACGATAAAATTGAAAAATTACATGAATTTTTCCCAACAACCAATAATTTTAAAAAACATTATTTTTCTGACTTTTTCCTTTCTTTTTCTACCATATCTTCAATTATATCTCTTGGCTCTTTCTTTTCTTCAATAGGTTTTAGTTCTTCTTTGGTTGGTTTCTCTAAAGGTTCTCCTCTAGCTTCTGCAATTAATTCTGCTACTGATTTTTCGGGCTTTATTGTCGACTTTTCTTTTACAATTTCTTTAGGTTTTTCTACAACTATTTTTGGCTTCTTTATCTTTTGAACTTGTTTGGGTTCTTGTACAGATTGTTTTGGGAGTGTTGGGAAAGTTGTTTTTTGAATCTCTGCGCTTTCTCCTTTTACAATATTCTCTATTGTATCAGTGGGTCTTTTCTTTTTTCTAACAAAGAATTTTTTTATTCTTTTGATTTTTTCTTTTCTTTTTTCTGCTCTTATTTTTTTTAGATATTTATCTAAATCTTTAACTAAGGCTTTTGATTTTTTCCTTATACCTTTAATTTTATATGGGAAAAATGCTTTGTCTTTTTTTAAATCACTCCTTGCATCAAAGATATCTCTCAAAGTTTTTAAGTGATGAACTGTGAACTTCCCTGTTTTAACAAGGTCTTTTTCAAATGTTTCTATAAGTTTTTTCTTAGATTTCCATCTCAATAATTTATTCAGCCTCCTGAAAACATCTTCATGAGCTCTTTCAATTATGTTGCTGCTTTCCCCCAAATATCTGCTCCTGAAAAAATCAAGCGGTTTTCTTAGAAGAAATTTTAATAATATAAATTGGCTCTTTAAATTTTTATAAAGTATATTTCTAAGAATTTCTAGATGACTCGGCTTCTCTATATATTCTATTCTTTCTTGTTCTGGAATTGGCTCTGTTTTCAATAACTCTTTCTCCAGCCCAAATTTCTTGTTCTCTAAATAAGACCTTCTCTTTTTATAAAAAATAACAAAAAACACAATAATCAATAAAATTATCAATGCCAAAATTATGATAGAACCCTGTATCTTTTCATCTATAAAAACAATCTCTGCTACATCACCTTCTATTATCACTTCGATAGTCCTGTGTGACCTTGCAGAATAAGGATAATTTACATAATTAACCTCTATAATAAATTCATAAATCCCTGACTCAACAATCGATGGAAGGAATAGCTTTGTGGTTTCTTCCCTCTCTTCAAAATTCCCCAAATAAATAGTCTCTGAACCAGAAGTAATTATTGTGCCACTCTTCTCAATCCAGAAATTAATTTCAACATCATCTCCTATTCCAGACATTCCTTTTATAAAATAAGTAAAGTCAAAAAATTCTCCAAGTTTTACAGGAGATTCAAAATCAATTATTTTCACATCAAATAATTTCACGCAATTGAAATTCAAACAAACCTCATTTCCAGTACACTGGCTATCTTCAGTACACTCAACCCCCCTACCAGCTGGACGAGCCTCTTCTTCAGACGGCTCCTCTGCAGCAGGTGTTTCTTCTGCAGAATATACTGTGAATTGTGTTACATTGAATATAAGGGTCCCGCCAGTATAACTCTGTTGCGTGCATATTGCTGAAGAACACACAGAACCATCTCTTAATATCCTTACTGGTGAACTAAGTGTTAGATTATAAAGATAAAGGGTAGCTGATGTGTTGAAGTTTGGAAGGGCTGTCGAGTTTATCTCGATTCTGTTATCTGAGATGTTTGTATGAGTATCCAAATCAATTTCATTATCACTTACATTTGCATCATTTGTTACATTGATTGCCTCATTAAATTGGATTTTTCCATAATCTGTATTTTCAAGAACTACATTACTTAAATTTTGTAAATCTTCATAAGAAGATTGATTGAAATCTGTTGATTCTCCTTCATCTTTAAATTCATCATAAATTACTGCAAATTTGTTTATATCAACACTAAAAGTCACATTTTTTGCTGTTTCTCCATTGCTGTTATTTGCATAAAGATAAAGAGTATGACTTCCTTGTGAAGAAACATCAAAAGTTGTATTGCCTGTTATTGTTTCATTGTCCCCTGTCAAGTTAATATTATACCATACATAATCTTCATAATCTGCTGTGTAATTTAACAATAAATTATTAGTATGTATGTAAGTTTCATTTTCTGGTTTTATAATAGTTAATTCTGGCAAAACTAAAGAAATATTTCTTGTTTCTGTTGAGATGTTATTTCCAGCAGTATCATTTGCTGTGGCATTAAAATAATATAAGCCATCACTTAAACTGGTAAAATTTTCAAAATTTGGAGATGATGATGTTATAGCAGAATCTATTTGTGTATGTGTTGAATTATATAATCTTATTACAATTTTGTCTAAGTTTGTATCATTTGCTGTAGTATTTATTTCAATATAATTTTCTTTGATACTTTCGCCACTTTCTTTTGTTGGAGATGTAAAAGATATAGTTGGTGAAATACTATCAACAAAAAATGTTACAGAAGAGGAATTGTCATTTCCTTTTGAGTCATTTGCATAAACTAGCCATGTTGAGCTTCCCTGTCCAGAGTCAAGACCTGTAACATTATTTCCGCATGTAATAGTTGTATTTGTTGCCCCATCATCTGTCGAATACCAACAGGTGTTTAATCCGATATTATCTGTAGCTGTATAATTCAATTGCGTCTGAACTGATGCATATGATCTATTTAAAGGATATGTCAAATTTATCTGAGGAGAGGTTACATCTGCTTCTGTTGCATTTACCCACCAAGTTTCTGAGTCAGAGGTGTAATTTTCATTTCCGTCGTAAATTGCTGTAATATTATATAAATAAATGCTTGTAAAATTAGTTAAATTGCTCAGAGGAGAACTTCCCTGATTGATTAGGGTTTCGTTGTTGTAAAGTTTAATGGTTCCAGCTCCTGTTTCCAAAGTGGCATTAAGATAAATTTCTGTATATTGCTCAATTGTCTTATTTGCTCTTGAATTATTAAGATAAGTATAAACAACACCTGTAGCTTTGCTAACTGTCAAATTTGTAGTGTTCGTATAAGAAGTATAATTTGTATTTCCTGTTGTATTATATGTATAGTTATAAGTTCCTACTGCAAGAGTTATTGTTTCTGGCTTGCTTACTGAAACACTGTCTCTATATAAGTTACAAGTTAATTGGCTTGGACAATTGGTTCCATTTGCTGTTGTCTCTGTCCCGTATGTTTCTGAGGTTGATGGAGTTATTGTTAAACTTAAGGAGGGGGTGGCTTGATCTATTGTGTAGGTCCCATTTTCAGAATCATTCAAATTGCCAAAGCTGTCATTTGCATACCACCTGTAGTCATATGTTTCAACACCCAAATCTAAAAGAGTAATATTATAGATATTTCCAGCAAAGTTTGTTGCTGTATAATTTGTTCCATTGAAGTCAACCCATACCATATCAAGACTTGGATCTGTAACTGTTGCATTAAATCTGTAATTTCCTCCTTCAGAATAGTCTGCAGGATCTGCGGGGGATTCTGTCAAGGAAGTTACCTGAGGACCTTCTATATCTAAAACAATTTCTCTTGTTTCTGTTGAGTTAGAATTCCCTGCAGTATCATTCACTGTTACATTATAATAATAAATTTCATTTGGCAGACTTGTCCAATTAATTGTTCTTACTGTTGTTGTATAACTTGTTTGATTTACAATAGATGTTTGATTATAAAGGAAGAAAGTTATTGTGTCTTCGTTATCCTCTATTACAGTAACGTTTGCAAATATCCAATCTCTGGCAAAGGTGGTATCGTTATCTTCTGTTCCTGTTGTGAAGGATATTAGGGGATAAACTGAATCAATAAAAAATGTTTCTTGCTCTGTGTCATTCAAATTATTGGAACTATCATTACAATAATAATTTACAGTATGAGGGCCTTGAGTCATAGAAAAGTTCGTGTCTGTATAATAATCCCCAGAGCCTGTTAAACTAGTGTTTGTCGCCCCGCTGTTCAAACTGTACCAGCACGCACTTATTCCTCCCCCATCTGTTGCTGTTATATTAAATAATATTGATATTGTATCATAAGTTTGATTTAAAGGACTGACTACTGTGATTATCGGAGCTGTAGAATCAATCCAGACAACATAACTATCATTTAAACCTGTATTTCCAAGGGTATCATTAGCATATGCATTTATTGTCTGATTACCATCACCAATACCTGTAAGGACATATGTTCCGTTACACCAACCATTACTTACAGCAACTGTCTGGTTTGCATTGCCAGCAACATTAATTGAACAATCATCAGCACCAACCCCTGTATCAGAAACTGAAATATTAAATATCATACTTTGGTCATCTCTATATTGTGTTGCATTTGTATAAACTGGAAGCGTTACTGTCGGCGCAGTATCATCAATCCAAACAACATAAGAATCGTTTAAACCCCAATTTCCTACTGTATCATTTGCATAAACATAAATTGTTGAGTTTCCTTCATTTGCATTAGTCAGGCTAAATGTTGTTGTATTACACCAACCATTTGAATACGTTATGGTTTGATTGCTTGACTGCCCTGCTATATATACACTGCAAGATTCTGGATTTGTAGTTGTATCACTAACACTTATGTTAAGAGTTAAATCATCTGATGATTTTTTTTCTGTTGCATTTGTATAAACTGGGAGAGTTACTGTCGGTGCAGTAACGTCAACTGTAAATGTATAATTAGCAGAATCAAAACTACACTGAGAAATACTATCACATGCTTTACAATTCCAGACATATATTCCATCAGCAATTGTTTTATCAAAAATTACCGGTGCATTATTTACTGGTGTATCATTAGTTTCATTAAGAAGCCAGCTTCCTGTCCAGTTGCCATAAAGAGAAACATTTTCAAGACTTATATCATCATCAGCAGTGCAATTAAATGTTATTAAATCTGAACTTGAATTATAATAATCAATAGGAGAATTTAAGGTTACACTAGGGGCATTGTCAGAACTGATTGTTATCATCACTTCATCTGAATTACTGTTCCCTACTGAATCATTATAAAATATAGTATAGTTCCATACACCAAGCGTTGTTGTATTTACCCACACACCTAGATTGGTATTATTTTGCCAGGCAGTTGATGAATTTTGTAAGGTTTCATTTCTCTCGACATAATAATAGCTAGAAGCATAGTCATCAGTTAAAATCCAATCAATTGTTGCACCTGAATCTTGTAAATAACTTTCATCAGTCGGGTCATTATCTGTCGGGTCTGTTAAATCAATATAAAAGTCTCTGGTTGCTGAGGTTCCTTCATTTTCTGCCAAATCCTTGCACTTAATTGTCCAATTGTGACTTCCTTCTACTATTCCTGTCTCCTGTAAATTAGTTAGTGTATTGTTATTTGTTGAAGCATTGCTTTGTTCATAAGTATCATTTATATACAAAGAACAGTTCATTGTTGGCGAGATATTATCTGTTGCTGTAAAGTTAAAGTCTGTTGTTTGAGAAGATGTATTAAAGTTATCTCCTGGCAGGTTTAAATTAATAGAGGGATTTTGTGTATCGGCAGTAAACCACCAGCTATTACTTGAGTTAGTTAAACTTCCATCACTGCAATTAACATAGGTTGTATAAAAGCCATCTGTTAGTGTCTGGTTAATTGATAAAATAGTTGCAGTATTATTTGAGACAGAACTATCATTGCCATAACCCGCGCTTCCATTTACCCAGAGTTCGCAGGACAAACTGCTTTGCTCTCTGTCAATTACTGTAAAATTAATTTCTGGTTCAGTATCAGTTGTATAAGAATTATTTGAGTTTCCGTCTATATCATTAATAACTAAGGAATATGGTGCTACATTTGCTGCTGTGACAGAAAAACAATGAGCTGTCTGAGACATGCTTATATTTAAATTTCCTAAAGTATCATTGGCATACTGGTTCCAGCAAATATATTCTCCAGCATCTCCTGTCGTGTCTATAGTCTTATTACACCAGTTACTGGTTCCAGATAAACTGCATGTAGAAACATTAGCCCAGCTAGATGATGCATTGTGTCTGAATATTGCTGTATCCAAGACAACCGCACTATCTTGCCAGTAAACACTAATATTAACAATTACTTCTTCTACAACACTACCGCCAGAATCATCAGCATCATCTGAAAATTGCGGAGCAGTTGTATCTATGGTAATCCATATCTCAGATGAATTTGCGCTATTAGAAGCATTGTCTGTTGCCTGAACTTTAATTCTATATAAGCTATCTGACAGCGCGTCCATAGTTATATTTGTTGCTGTGTCATTAGCAACAGCTCCTGTCTTATTTGCTGTGTCATTTATATAAAAAGTATAATTTATAGTACTACCAATATTATCTGTTAAAGTAATGTTTATACCTGGTGTATTATCTGTTGTGTTTGTGTTATTAGCTGTATTAATTGTTGCTGTAGGAGCAGTAACGTCAACTGTGAATGTCCTGTTATCTTCCCAGTCTTCATTGCCGAGAGTATCATTACACCAAACACTCCATGTATGTGATATTCCTTCAGGAAGATCATCAACCTGAATACTCCATGTTGTACCATTAATAGGAGTTGCATTTGTCTGATTAGCATGCCATGTTCCTGTCCAGTTTCCGTATAAAATCAGATAATCAACATTAAGATTATCAGAGCAACTTAATTCAAATATTATTGATTGCGAGCTGCTCTCGTTAAGATCAGCAGGATTTGTGCCAAAAGCAGCTGTTGGATCTATGTCTTCCACAGTATATGTTTGTAAATCAGTAACATTCCAATTAGAGGGGCTTCCAGTATCATTTGCATACTGTTTCCATCCAATTGTTTTTCCTTCGCATTCATTTGGGACTTGCCATGAAAGATTTGCCCATGATGAAGCTCCAGAAAGAATTGTTGAAGAAACATTATCTGCTGTATTACAACCTGCACCTGTTGAATTAATCTCGAGAGTTGCAAAGTTCAGTGCATTATTGTCTGTCCAGTTAATATTGTGTCTCACAGTATCTGTCGGGTTTGGTGTTGAATCATTTACACTTGGGTTTTGCCATTTAGGAGATTCTGTATCTGGTTCTGGTGTAGGGGCAATAGCAATCTGTGCTCCTACCATACCATCTGAAGCAGAAGCACCGATACTAGCATCTAGCGTAGAACCCGCTGATCCCATTGACTTTTTACCCCATACACCTGAAGCGTCGCTGTTTCCGTCTGCCCCTGACTGTCCATCATCTTCTTTACTCCAATCTGTGCCAGAGACGGTAAATGGGTAACCATCACCACCATCAAAAGCGCCGAAGGATAAGGCAAGACAATTATCCACATCAGTTGTTACTGCAGAAGCAGTTATGGAAGACCCGGCTGCAGTAGTTGCGGTTCCAACGGCGTTTATCGGATTGCTCGTGTCTACTCCTGAAATGCGGACATACCAACCTCCCCACTCGTCTCCCCCCTCAGAAGTGACAGTTTCACTACTGCCCTCTGTTCCATCTGCTATTTTCCAAAATAGTCCTACGTGACTATCAGAAGCGGTATCTCCAAAATCAACTATAAAATTCCAGCCACTTGGTTTGCCAGCATCAGTGAAAGCAGTAGCTGAAGTATCGTCATTTACAGCGATAATCAATAACAATTCCCCAACCTGCACTTCTGTTGGTTTAGAGAATACGAGACTAGTAGAACCAGAGGTATCCCACTGCTCTGTGTAAAGTTCAATCACTGGAACAGAAGGATCAATAACATGCTCAATTTTAATACTTCCACCAACAACCCTTAAATCAAAACTGTCCTGCTCTCCAACGAGATTTGTTAATAGAATTTTATTATATTCATCTGAATTCAGCGACGTAAACTCTGCAATCAACTCCCCTCCATCTTTTTCATAAACTTCAACTCTTGGGTTTCCAGTAACAGTTCTCGGATAAATTGTTATATCATTGTCATTTGTAAGATTTTCTTCAAATGTAACTCTAATATAATTTCCATCTGGAATTTCTTCTGACCAAATGTCATCCAATTCTTTAACCTCATTATAAATATCTGAAATAAAAGTTCTATTCGAATCTAAATGTTCTGCTTTTATTATAATTATGTTAAATGTCTGGTTGCTTAAATAAGGGGTGAACCATTCAATGTAATCATAAATGCCATTGTTATTTGTATCTTCAAGAGTTTCAATAGGAACATACTTGTCTTCTTCCAACCAATGAATCCTAACGCTAGAGGGATCTACAATATTCAGGTTTTCGTCAAGTTCTGTAAAAGAAAGAACATTTTCATAGTGAATTGTTTCAGGACCGACGATTTTAACTCGTTTTCCTCTTTCTAAATCTTCTTCGACAGCATAAGGTGCAGGGGTTTCGTAATTTATCTCATATTCCCCGACTTCATCAAGAATTATTTCGCTATTTTCATTATCAATAACTCTTCCTGTAAGTGCCAGGTTTTCTATAAATGATAAAATTATGTTTTCAGTGTCTAATTTTTTAACTCTTATTTTTTCAGCTTCTTCTGGAATTTTAATTTTGAAAGAATCTGGAGAATCTACTGAAAGATATTTCTTCCATTTAACAGGTTTTCCAAGAACTATTTGGGTTTCATCTGACTGGTCTTGCTGAACTTCTGATAATATAAGACCTGTAATAGAATCCTGTAAATCAGTTCTTTGAATCAATATAACTATAAAAGAAAGAGCAAGCAATCCAATAATAAAAAAGATTAAACTCTTCCTATTATACTTTTTATATTTCCCCCTATATTCAGATATTACCTTACCACCTTCTTTTCTGCTATGATAAACATAAGGACCATAAATATTTTTCCCTCTTTTGATATACCTCTTATAAGCCATTCAACCCCTCTTTTGATATTAAGAAAAATATGGTAGTGTAACTATTTAAAACTTATTATTTTATATAATAGAATATATATGATAGAATATATAATTGCATTATATTTTGATAGAATTCTATTATACTACTTTTTATTCCTTCTTGGGATTCTTTTTTATTTTTTTCTTTTTAGAAATCCACCTAACTTTCCTTCTCTTCATCTTCATATTTTTCCTGCATTTTGAAGAACACAAAGTATTAACAGTTCCATCATTCAAAAAAAGAGTCATTCCTTTAGGAATATCATACTCTTTTCCGCAATAAACACATTTAGGCATTTTATGTATAAGCTCCTTCGTTTGACCATTGGGCGAACGAGGTGAAAATTTTAATTTTCATGTTAGGTGTACGCACCCTTTGTAACTTTAGATTTTATTCTTCTTGCTTCGATTTCTGTTTCTCTTAATATTAAATAATCACCGATTCTTACAGGACCTTTAACATTCCTTCTCATTATTCTACCCTTGTCTCTTCCTTCTATAAGAAGGCATTTTACCTGAGTAATCTCTCCACGAAAACCAGTCCTTCCTATTATTTCTTGAATCAGTGCAGGAACAACATTTCCAAGAATTCTTTCACTTCCCTTGCTTCTTGCTTGTTTTCCCCCTCTAACTCTCTGTTGCTTTGCCATTTTTATTTCAATCCTTCGATGTCTTTCTCAGCATCTCCTAAATCAATTATGGCCACAGAAGAAGCTGATACAGGAATCCCGACAGCAATCCCTAATTTTTGTTTACTATCAACTTCTTTACACAAAATATTTTTTTCCTTACATAAAAGAGGGATGTGTTGAACAATTTCTTTAGGATCAACATCAGCAGCATAAACCACGATTTTTGCAGTTCCTCTCTCAATAGCTTTGGTAACTTCGTTAGTTCCCTTCTCAATCTTACCAGTTCTTCTTGCCTTTTCTACTATTGAATAAATGTCAATCATTTTATATTTTAGAACGAAAGAAAGATTAACTCCTCGCTTCCGCTCATTGGATATTAATTAAGACGAAATTTGATTTATAAAAGTTTCTAAGTAATAGAAAACCTATTTCCATTTGATTTCGACATCGTCAGTGCGTTGCCTTGGTTTTATGTCAGGTTTTTCAATAAATTTTCCCTGAATCTTTATTCCTTTTTTCAACATGATCTCCCCAAGAAATGCTATCATAGCTGCATTATCCACGAGGAGAAAATTTTTAGGGCAGAAAAACTTCGCCCCTCTTTCTTTACACATTATCTTGCACATCTCCTGCAATCTGGAGTTGCAGGCAACTCCTCCGCCAAGAAGAAGTTCTTTTTTTCCTGTGTGCGCCAGAGCTCTCTCTGCAGTCTCGACAAGCATTGCAAAGACAGTTTCCTGCATTGAATAAGCAAGGTCTTTAAGAGTATATTTTTTAGATTCAAGCTTCTGCTTCAAATTTGTAAGAATTCCTGAAAGAGCAATATCCATTCCTTTTACTGTATAGGGCAACTCAATAAATTTCTTACCGCCTTTAGCAAGCTTTTGTATAACAGGACCACCTGGAAAACCAATTCCGATATATCTTGCAAAATTGTCAATAAAATTTCCAACCCCGATGTCAAGAGTTTCACCAAACACACGGAATTTTCCAGATGCATATGCAATTATCTGGGTATTTGCGCCAGAAACATATAGCATAACAGGATCTCTAGCTCCTGTAATTCTTCCTATCTCAAGATGAGCAATGCAATGATTTACAGGAACAATTGGCTTTCCAAACTTTTTTGCTAATTCCTTTGCAAATCTCATACCTTCAAGGAGACACGGAGCCAACCCAGGACCTTGAGAAATAGCTATAGCATCAATTTCCTTCTCATCAATTTCAGAGCTTTCCAAAGCCTCAAAATAAATCTCTCTTTTGTTTTCCTGATGATGTTTTGCAGCTTCTAAGGGGATAATGCCCCCTTTCTCAGTTGTATAACTTCTCCCAACATTTGATAAAATTTTCCCATTCCTGACTACTGCAACTCCAAAAGTATGCGCTGTGCTTTCTATTCCAAGAACAATTGTCATATATCCGGAATAGAGAGTATATCTTATAAAATTAGCTACTTATGATTAAAGAAGATATATGATAAAAGTTCATAAAAATTATAAATAAGCTTTTAATAAGCAAATCATAAAAGAAACATCATGAAAGAAAATAAAAAAACTCTGCAATCCCAAGAACAATTAAACATTTATTCTGCAAAATTAAAGTTTACAAAAGAGAAAAATGGACAAGTTTCTAAAGAGATGGTTCGTGTTACTATTCGTTATGGTATAAAAGGACCCACAAGAAAAAAAGATCTCCGGGTTCCTGATGATATAAATACTTTTAATTTAAACTGGATAAGATATAAAGGAAAACCTATTTCTGTATATCATCGAAGAAGTAAAGATGATTATGTAGACAAGGGGGGGAATAAGTGTTCATACTGATTTGTGCCAAAAATTAGAGGAACTTGTCAGCGAAGTTTGTTTTGAAAAAACACGGCATATCAAATAATATAAAAAAGTTCAAATTTAAATTAAAAAATAATAAAAATAATAAAAGTTTTTATTTTTTCTTCTTTCTTTTCGCTAGCTTTCTCTTCTTAGCTTTTTTCTTCTTTTTTCCACCCCTAGCCATCTTTGCTTCACATACATTACCTTTTCCATCTATGTAGTAAAGATGTCCTGGTCTTCTCGTAATAACTTTTTTTACAATAATCTTTCCCATTTTTTATACCTCCTTTTAATACATATGATATATAACCAAAATTATTCTATATTTAAATGTTTCTAATCACCGACGAGAAGTTTAACTATATCACTGTATTTTTTGTTAATGGGAATTTCGATAATTATGGAATGTGGTTTTTTGATGGAAACAAGAGGGGTAAATGGTTTAACTTTCCTTATAACAATAATTTTTCCCTTGCTATCAAGCCAAGCAGCAACAAAAGGGAAGAAAACAAAAAGGGAATGAATCGTAATTCTGGAAGATTTATCAAATTTAAATAAAAGGGCTTGTGCATTTTTTCTTGACTTAAACATCAAACCCAATACTGTATCAAAAAACCCGCAGATTTTTGCATCAAAATTAAATTTTTTTCCTCTATAATCAAAAGAAATTTTTTGTATGTTCTTCATTTTTTATTTATTCCATCGCTGTTTTTCTTATTTTTTATTTTATGCTCATTATATGCGCGATAGTTTTTTTTCAGCTTTTTATCACAAATGTAATTATGATGTCTGAAGCCTCCTCCAAAACTTGCAGGAACATGCATAAGTTCATGGATTATAACTTTTATTTGTTCTTCTTCAGAAAGTTTATCAAATCTTTCTGATAAAAATTCAAGGGCATAAAATGCCGGAACATTCATTGCTTTTTGCATAAGTTTTCCTATGGTATGGCATCTCGCAATTGTTCCTCGTGAAGAGGTTCCATAACTTCTGAAGCACCCAACCCTATCAATTTTTACATGAGGGAACAAAAGAACTGAAATTTCTTCTGCAGTTTTCTGTATGTCTAGTGCAAATTCATATTTCATCATCTTGTAACAATTTCCAAAATATCTCTGTGTCTTAGTTCATAATCTTTTCCAAGAACTTTTTTTGTTCTTGCATCTATTGCTTTAATAAAATTTTTTCCAAAATCAGTATGCAAAAAATAAGCAAAATCCAAAGCAGTGCTTTCTTTAGGAAGAAGAAAGCAGTCAGGTAAAAATTTCCCTTTGCTATCTGTCAGTTTATTTGCACTATCTACAGGAAAAACAGCAATATATCTTAAAAGTTCAAAAACAGCATAATTCAAAACAGCCTGAACTCCTGTGCCTACAAATCTATTAAGAACATTTTCCTTTATTTTTTCCAGGGCCAGCTCTTGTTTTTCATTTAATTTTCCTGTAATGTTAAAATCCTTTTCTCCAGGGATATATTCTATAAGGTCGGCTTTTGAAGCTTCCCGAAGAGCAAGCTCTGAATCTGCAGAGCACGGAATAATAATCATATCAGGAAATTTCCCTTTTAGTTTTTCATAATTTTCCTTGCTTTGCTCTATATCTATTTTATTTGCGGCAATTATTACTGGTTTACTTTTCTTTCTCAGTGCAGAAGCAAATTTCATTAGTTGTTCAGAACTCCACATACTGGCTTTTTCTGGAAAAGTATTTTTTGCCAGAATATCTTTTACTTGCTCTTCATTAACTTTCAGCCCGGAAAATTGTTTTACAATTGCCTTGGAAAAATTATCTTCAACATCAGCTTTCTTTGCAAAACTTTTCCATGCTTTCATAAGAATATTAAAAAACCATTTATCCAGCTCATCTTCCAGGAACTCTACATCTTTTGAAGGGTCATGATTTTCTGTTTGTTTTCCTTCAGAATCAGTTGTTCCAGAAATATCAACAATATGGATAAAAACATCTGCCTGTCTTAAATCATCCAAAAACTGATTTCCAAGCCCTTTGCCTTTGCTTGCCCCAGGAACCAGGCCGGCAACATCCATTATTTCTACAGGGACAAATCTCTTGTCCTGAATACAAAAACCATGGCTTGGATTACATCTAACTCCAAGCTCCTGGTCAACACAATCAATTTTAACATAACCAATTCCGTGATTTGATTTTATTGTTGTAAAAGGATAGCTTGCAATAGCAACTTCTGCCATGGTCGCTGCCTTAAAAAAAGTTGATTTTCCTGACGAGGGTTTGCCGACAAGTCCTAAAAGCATAACCTAAAGAAAAAAAAGGTTTTTATAAAGTTATTCAATAAATATTAAACTAATTACAGGGTTGTTTTGGGGCCTGGGGCCGAGGTTTGTTTTCTTTCTTTAATTTTTCTTATTATCAATAATATTATTATGATTATTGCAATAATCAGTATCAAAATGATTAGGAAAAGGATTATTCTTCCAAGGATAGTTGAAACTGCTCTCTCGATAATTGTAAAATGTGCGCTTGAAGGTGCAACTCCTCCTGGATATACAAGTTCAAGGCCGACTATATAATTTTTTATAGGAAGATTTCCTGTATCAAAATTTCTTCTAAGCCGTACCTGTTCCTCGACTAAAAGAGTCTCACTCTTAGTCAAATAAACCCTGTTTGCATAGTCTTTTATCACAAAATTCAAAGTTACATCAAGTCTTGCAGGATCTCCCATAGGAATTAGGGTAACTAATGTTTTCAGCTGTTCTCCCTGTCTTACTTTATAATCCTCATTAAGTACAACAATATTTGAGTCAAACAAAAGACGTTTTGTCCTTACATTTAATGTGACCAAAACTGCTCTGCCACCAATTATAATTCTTCCTGTGTAAATTCCAGGCTCACCAGGTGCTACAAAAATAACATCCAGCTCAACTGTCTGTCCTGCAGAAATAGTCAAAGAGGTCTCTCCGAGGATGATTTTGTTGTCAAGATTTTGTTGAGTGACTGAAACTGTTATAGTAGATGTTCCAAGATTTGTAACTTTAATCACTCTTTGTACATTTGTGTTTATTTCCATGTCAATGTTAAATTCAGTAGGATTAAGAGCAATATTCGCAGCTGGTGCTGCACCATTCCCT
>Ga0209977_10000400_pt1 | contig 16953 bp, 13 predicted proteins | sample SumtaG_2_FD_183113 | JGI IMG/M metagenome (GOLD analysis project Ga0209977, IMG submission 183113) | Deep subsurface microbial communities from Indian Ocean to uncover new lineages of life (NeLLi) - Sumatra_00607 metaG (SPAdes) (version 2) | ecosystem: Environmental > Aquatic > Marine > Oceanic...
GGAAATCTTACTTCCACCCATGAGGGCTCGTAAAGAAGATATTCTGATATTGACTGACAAGTTTATACATTTTTTTTCCGCAAAGCACAGCAAAAACGTGAAATCTATTTCGAATGAAGCAGCAAAAATATTTACAAGATATAATTGGCCCGGGAATGTTCGAGAATTGCAAAATACGATAGAAAGTGCTGTAGTAATGGCCAATGTAGAAACCCTCGGGATTGATGATTTTTCCGAGGAAGTTAAAAACTCAAATACTTATGGCGGTTCGCATTTTGATATTGACTATAACTTGCCTTTCAGAGATGCAAAAAAAATAGCTGTTGAAGCGTTTGAAAAAGATTTTGTGAGTAAGAAGCTGAAAGAGAACAATGGCAATGTAAGCAGAGCGGCAGAAGCTCTGGATATGCACAGACAGAGCTTGCAGCAGAAGATTAAAGAATTGAACTTGAAATAGGGTTTCAGGCGAAAATAATAACCGTAATTTATCTTATACGGTAGAATAATTTAAGCTGAAAATTGAGAGAAGATGATTTATGAAAAATGATTTTGTACATTTACATGTTCATAGCGATTACAGCCTGCTAGATGGCGCATGCAGGATTAATGACCTTGTTGACAAAACGAAGGCTTTAAATATGAAAAGCCTGGCGCTGACAGACCATGGCAACATGTTTGGAGCAATCGGGTTTTACGAATATGCAAGGCAGAGTGGTATAAAACCTATACTCGGTTTTGAGTCTTATGTCGCCCAAGGAAGCAGGTTTACAAAAGAAGCCGGTAAAGATGGAAAACAACGCATATACCATTTAACTCTTTTGGCAGAAAACAGTGAAGGATATAGAAACCTGTTAAAACTGGCCTCATCTGCATACTTGGAAGGCTTTTATTATAAACCCAGAATAGATAAAGAATTATTAAATGAGTATTCGAAAGGAATAATTTGTTTGAGTGGATGTATGAAATCAGAGATAAATCAAAACCTGCTTAATAATGATTATGATAAGGCTTTGAATGCTGCGTCTCAATACAAAGACATCTTCGGCACGGACAACTTTTATCTGGAACTGCAGGACAATAAGATTGAACGGCAGGGTGAGTTGGTGAGTATGGCAGTAAAAATCAGTCAGGAACTGGGTTTGAAAACTGTTGCTACAAATGACATACACTATATGGAGCCTGATGATTACTATGCCCATGACGCCCTCCTGTGCATAAACACGGGAAAGTCTATAAGTGACACCAAGAGAATGCGCATGAGCACAAATGAATTCTACTTCAAGTCTCAGGAACAGATGGAAGAAATCTTTAAAGAGATGCCCGAAGCATTAATGAATACATCATTAATCTCTGATAGATGTTGCGTTGAACTGGATCTTGACACAATGCACCTTCCTAGGTTTCACCCGAAGGAAGATACTATATGTTACAAACCTGGCATGACCAATAAACAACTCCTGAGAGAACTCTGCAAACACGGTGCATTAGAAATATACAAAAAGCTTGATGATGTAATAAAAGAGAGATTAGACCATGAACTGAGCGTAATAGAGGAGACTAATTTTGTTGACTATTTTCTAATCGTCTGGGATTTCATTGATTTTGCAAAAAAAGAACATATACCGGCGATTGCGCGTGGTTCGGGCGCCGGCAGTCTAGTCGCCTATGTACTGGGAATTACTAATATTGATCCTGTAAAATATGATTTACTGTTTGAAAGATTCCTCAATTCTGAAAGACTTTCTATGCCTGATCTTGATATTGATTTCTGTGCCGAGGGCAGAGATAAGATAATTCAATATGTACGAAACAGATATGGAGGCGACAACAATGTAGCACAGATTATCACCTTCGGCACGATGAAGGCTAAAGCGGTTGTCAGAGATGTTGGCAGGGTAATGGATATACCATTATCTGTAGTTAACAAAGTAGCTAAATTAATCCCTCCCACTCTTGGTATTACGTTAGAGGAATCTCTTGAGCAGGAACCGGAATTAAAATCCATGCATAAAAATGAGAAGCAAATCCAGGAGCTGTTCAATATTTCTTCAAAACTCGAAGGATTACGCAGGCATGCTTCTACACACGCAGCAGGTGTAGTTGTTTCCGATGAACCATTAACCAACTATATCCCTCTGGCAAAGAACAAGGATGTCGTAATTACACAATACGATGGTGAAACCCTTGTGGATAAGATCGGCCTGTTAAAGGCAGATTTTCTTGGGGTACGGAAGTTTACTGTTATTGACAAGGCAACGAAACTGATAAAGGCAACAACCGGGAAGGAAATTGATGTAAGTAAAATTCCACTGGATGACAAAAATACATATGAATTATTGTCTAGAGGCGACGTCAAGGGTGTTTTTCAAGTGGAGACAAGCAGAGGTTTCAGGGACTTACTGATAAAGCTCAAACCTGATAAATTTGAATATATATTACCTCTGGTTGCGTTGTACAGACCCGGGCCGTTACAGAGTGGAATGGTTGATACATTTATAAATTGCAGACATGGTAGAGAAACCGTTTCCTATCTTCATCCAAAGCTGGAACCGCTACTCAAGGAAACATACGGATTGATGGTATACCAGGAACAGGTAATGCGCATCGCAAACAGGCTGGGAGGATTTACCCTGAATGAGGCCGATAATTTGAGAAAGGCAATGGGGAAGAAGAAGCCCGAGGTTATGGCAAAATTCAAAAATCAATTTATTGAGGGGTCTGTAAAGAGCGACATTCCAAAGAATATTGCCGAGAAAATTTTCGAGCGAATGGAACACTTCGCAGGCTATGGTTTTAATAAGTCACATTCTGCCGCTTATGCCATGATTTGCTATCAAACGGCTTATTTAAAAGCAAACTATCCTACACAGTATATGGCTGCTCAGATGACCTGCGAGAAACAAAATAATGTCAAAATAGTTGGCTATATGAATGAATGTCATCGAATGGGTATTGAATTATTGTCACCATGCGTAAATGAAAGTTATTCTGATTTCACAATAGTTTCAGACAAAAAGATAAGGTTTGGTTTGGGAGCTATAAAGAATGTAGGTGAGAAGGCAATAGAATCAATTGTTTCTACAAGAAAAGGAGAGGGTAAATTCTCTTCGATATTTGATTTTTGTGAGAGTGTAGATTTGCGCCTGGTAAATAAACAAGTAATGGAAAGCCTTATCAAATCAGGTTGTTTTGATGCTCTACAGGACCACAGGGCCCGACTCTTTGAGGGAATAGATGTATTGCTACAAGTTGGCGCCCAGTCGAATAAAGACCGTCGTATGGGGCAGATGGGCCTTTTCAAGGTGCAGGAAAAGATAATAGATTTAAAATTGCCTGATACTGAAAGATGGTCAGAAAAGCAGGTACTTAAGGCAGAAAAGGAGGCATTGGGCCTGTATGTTAGTTCTCATCCATTAAAAAGGTATAAGGAAATAATAGAAAAATATTCAAATACTTCAGCCGGAAATCTGCTTGAGGCATCTGAAGGTGCTGGGGTCTTGATAGGAGGGATAATTGATAGCATTAATCGTACAACCACTAAAAAAGGTAAACCGATTGTATATTTTACAATTGAAGACATGGAAGGAATAACGAAGTGCGTATTATTCCAGAAACAATTGACCGCTCTCAATAATTTACTTCATGCTGATGAGGTGGTTTTTATTAAAGGAAAAGTCGGTTTTAGAGATACTGAACCTTCTATCAGGGTTACAGAAATAATTACTCCGGAAGATATAGAAAAAATAATAGAGAACAAATCACCTAAGAATGCTATAATCAAACTCAAATATTCGCAAATTAACGATGACCTTCTCTTGCGTTTAAAGGAAATCTTATTAGCAAATAAAGGGCATTGTCCTGTATTTATAGAATTCGAGATGCCCAGTGAAAAATCTGTAAAGATAAAAACATCTGAAGAGTACTCTGTTTCGTTAACCGAAAAGGTATTTGATGGAATAGGAAATCTTATTGGAGAAGGGTGTCTGACATCTTAACGGTTGCGATAATTATGTAGCACAATTGTAAATTTACAAGTTTCAGAGGAGCTCTGAATGAATTTAATGAACTGCGTAGGAGATTGAATATGGGAAGAGAATTAACTTATGCATTGATAACACCATATAGCTTATTAAAGAGCAGGACGGGCGGTATAATCAGCAGGCTTCTTTCTTTGTCTGATTTAGAACTTGTGGGTGCAAGAATGTACACACCGAGTGATAAGTTTATGGATGAGTATTGTAAAACCATAGAGAAGCAGAAAATAAGACCTTTGTGGAAGAAGGCCCTGATAAAATATATAAATGACAAGCTTAGAAAAAATAACAAGCTTGGCATATCTAACCGTGCCATGCTTCTCCTTTTTGAAGGTGAGGACGCTGTTAATGTCCTCCATAATAACGTAATCGGACCGGTATCGGAACATTTAAGAGGAAATACGATCAGGGGTACATATGGTGACTGTATAAATGTTGGTAACGGAAACATTGAATATTTTGAGCCTGCAGTCATTACTTCTGCGGACAAAGCTACCAACATGAAACAACTGAATCTATTTGCAAAATATTCGTTAAGTGATGGTGGTATCTTGGAAAATGTTATAGATTTTGGTAAGAACAAAAAACCGGAAACTTCACTCATAATCCTTAAACCATTTGAAAATCAGGACCCACGTCCCGGAAACATAATAGATATTATTTCAAGGACAGGTTTCTTTATTGTCGGAATAAAACTTCTCAGCCTGAGCGTTAAACAGGCAAAAGAATTTTACGGACCTGTGAGAGATATGTTTGAGGATAATTTCGATGATAAATTTAAACCGAAACTGGTTGAAAAGTTAAAGGCAGCATTAAATGAACAAGATTTTTCTTTTGAGCTAAATGATGTTATCTTTGGAAAACTGGCGGATCAACTCAAGGAGCCTACCGTTACAGGTGAATTCGGCAAGATAGTAAGGTATATGACGGGTAGTGAACCTTCTGCCTTTGCTGATGCAAGAAAAACTAAAGAAGGGAAACATACTATATGTCTCGCTTTATTATATCAAGGCATAAATACAATCAAGACGATTCGAGAAATTTTAGGAGCCACTGATCCCAAGAAGGCAAAGTATTCCAGTATTCGAAGGTTTTATGGACTGGATATACTAAGAAATGCAGCACACGCGTCTGATTCTACTGAAAGCGTAAAAAGGGAAAGAAAAATCATCGATTTTTGTAAAGACGAAAAGACTTGTGATGTTAAGAGAATAATAAATAAATATATTAAGGATAAGGGTAAGGGCTCTCCACGAAGATGATAAGACGCGTATGTTAGATATTCAGAAATTAGAAGTTGGGTCTTTGGATGCTTGTTGCTACATAATTTTCTCAAAGCGTTCAGAGGCCATGATTATAGATCCGGGTGGAGATACGGAAAAAATAATAGACTGTCTTGAGAAGAAAAAAACACATCCTGTTATTCTAATTAATACTCATGGTCATGGTGACCACATAGGTGGAAATAAAGAGTTAAAGGCAAAGTTTCCGGATATTCAAATCTGTATTCATAATGATGACGCAGAGATGTTGGCAGATCCATTTAAAAACCTTTCCCTTCTAGGCGGCAAAAGATATTCATCGCCACCAGCAACCCGAATCTTAAATCACGATGATAAGATTATGTTTGATGAGTATGTCTTCAGGGTTTTGCACCTCCCCGGTCATACACCAGGAGGGATAGGAATATACTTTGATTCTACATGCAATGGCGATGCTCCAATATTGTTTTCAGGCGATACTCTTTTTGCAGGAGGCTATGGCAGAACGGATTTACCGGGCGGTAGTCATGATCTGCTTGTGCAATCAATAAAACATTGCATTTTTACCCTTGATGAAAAAACAATTGTATATCCCGGGCATGGCCCATCTTCTACTGTTAAAGTAGAAAAAGAGAGATTCATTTTATGATAGATAAAGTAAATAGGAATTGAAATGATAGAAAATAAAGAAGATATAAAAGAAAATATAAAAGATGTCCTCATTGAAGAGGAAATGAAGGGTTCGTATTTAACCTTTGCGATGAGTGTAATAATGAGTAGGGCATTGCCTGATGTGAGAGACGGCTTGAAACCATCTCAAAGGAGGATACTCGTTGCAATGAATGATCTTGGCCTTGTCCCTACGTCCAAATTCAGGAAATGTGCAAAGATTTGTGGAGATACAACGGGAAACTATCATCCGCATGGTGAGCAGGTAGTATATCCTACGCTTGTCCGCATGGCACAAGACTTCAATTGTAGATATACTCTCGTAAGCGGTCAAGGTAACTTTGGATCAATGGATGGCGACCCTCCTGCCGCAATGAGATATACTGAAGCCAAGATGGATCATGCTTCCATGATAATGATGGAAGGCCTTAAACAAAATACGGTTGATTTCATTCCGAATTATGATGAAACCCGCCTGGAGCCAATGGTGCTTCCCTCAAAATTTCCAAATATTCTATGCAATGGCAGTTCAGGGATTGCTGTGGGAATGGCTACAAGCATACCTCCGCATAATGTGAATGAGGTATGTGATGGAATAATAAAAATTCTTGACAATCCGGGGGTAACTATAGATGAACTTATGGAGATAATAAAAGGCCCGGATTTCCCTACAGGCGCACTAATATGTGGTACAAAAGGTTTGAAAGAAGGGTATAAGACTGGTCGTGGTACAATAACTGTCAGGGCAAAGACATGTTTTGAGACAGCTAAGAATGGCAAAAAGAGTATAGTTGCAACTGAAATACCTTATCAACTTAATAGAGATAGAATAATAGAAAGAATAGCGGAATTAGTCAAAAATGATCAGATAAAGGGCATAACAGATGTTCGGAATGAAAGTGACAGAGAAGGAAGCAGGATTGTAATCGATATAAAAAAAGGCGTGGAGGAGGAGGTTGTACTTAATCAGCTCTATAAACACACAAAACTGCAGGATTCTTACAGTATAATTATGATCGCCTTAATAAACAATCGACCTGAAACCTTGAACCTGAAACAGGTGCTCATTGCTTATATTGACCATAGAAAGAATGTCATCCAACGCAGAACTCGGTTTCTGTTAGACCGTGCAGAAGAAAAGGCTCACCTCCTGGAGGGCTTGAGGATTGCTCTTAAAAACATTGATAAGATTATCAAGCTAATCAAATCTTCCAGAAATACTGAAGAGGCAAGGAACTCATTAGTATCTAACTTTTCTTTAACTGAAGTGCAGGCAAATGCGATCCTTGATATGAAACTTCAGAGGTTGACAAATCTTGAACAGTCCAAGATTGAAGAAGAATATAAGAAAATCTGTGAAAGCATTAGCGAATACAAGGCTATTCTGGCGGATGAAAAACTTGTTTTTGATATAATTAGAGAAGACCTGTATGAAATAAAGGAAAAGTTTGGAGACCCCCGAAAAACAGAAATTACGGGTGGGATCGATACGTTTGAGATGGAAGACCTGATTTCTGAAGAGAATGTAACAGTTATAATTACTCATGACGGGTATACAAAAAGATTACCATTAGACACTTATCGGCAACAACATAGAGGTGGAAAAGGTGTCACCGGTGCCGATATGAAAGAAGGTGATTTTGTTGAACATCTTTTCGTCGCCTCAACACACGATTACATACTTTTCTTTACGGATCAGGGTAAAGTATACTGGCAAAAGGTGTACGATATCCCACAGATGGGGCGCACATCCAGAGGACGTGCAATAGTTAATATTTTAAATTTGAGACAGGGTGAAAATATTACATCACTGATTCCGATTCGCGCGTTTGATGATAGACAGCTGGTTATGGCAACTAAAAATGGAATAATAAAAAAGAATGCTCTTAGTGCCTTCGGTCGCCCTAAAAAGGGTGGAATAATTGCTATCATCCTTGATAGTGGTGATAAACTTATAGGCGTGAAATTGACACATGGGAATGAGGGAATTGTGCTGGGAACAGAAAAAGGAAAGGCTATAAGATTTTCAGAAGGCGACGTACGACGTATGGGACGTGCAACCCGTGGGGTAAAAGGTATTGAGTTACAAAAAGGTGATAGCGTTAAAGACATCGTAGTTGTTGATAAAAATGCGACACTCCTGACAGTTTGTGGAAATGGATACGGGAAAAGGACGGAATACAGTGAATATCCTATACAAAGGAGGGGAGGACGTGGGGTTATTAATATAAAGACGACGGAGAGAAATGGTAATGTCGTTGCTTTGAAAAATGTGAGAGAAGAAGATGAACTTATGATGATGACTGCAAACGGAATGATAATTCGCACGGGCATCAAGTCTATCAGATCTATCGGACGTAGTACTCAGGGCGTGAAGCTTATTTCATTAAAAGGAAGAGATAAATTAGTATCCGTTGCGTCGCTCGTGGGTGAAGTCAAAGTAGAAATGTTGTCAGAACAGGCCAAAGAAATTGAATGAAATAAGTATAAAGAATCTAATTATGAGGTTGAAGTAAAGAAGGAATTGTTTCATATCACTATAGGCTACAGTCTGTTAAATACCTATCCCATTTAGAACCGACATGCCCTTGTTCTCTTACCTTTACATACTTAAATGTTGAATACGAGGATAAAAGGCATAATTAAAGCAAAATATTGCAAAAAGGAATGAGATATTTTACGTTGATTATTTGTCTAATTTATATTAAATTATGGAATTAATTGATTTTAAGGTATAAATTGGTGAAATGGTGAGATATGTTTGAATCAATCACGGGAAGTCTTGACACTATATTTAGTAAACTGCGTGGGAAAGGAAGGTTAACAGAGGAAAACATAAAGGATGGCATGCGTGAAGTAAGGGTTGCGCTTCTTGAAGCAGATACTAACTATAAGGTGGTAAAGGACTTCATTCAAAGGGTTACAGAACGGGCGGTAGGAGAAGAAGTTGTTAGAAGTGTTACACCGGGCCAACAGATAGTAAAGATAGTACAGGATGAGATGGAAAATCTTATGGGCCCTGTGGATTCTAATATACCGTTCTTAGATGGTGGTGCCACGATTATAATGCTTGTCGGGTTGCAAGGAAGTGGAAAAACTACTACATCTGGTAAACTGGCAAACATGATTATGTCAAAGGGAAGGAAACCGATGCTCGTTGCCGCTGATGTACAGAGGCCGGCTGCAATTGAACAGCTCAAAATACTTGGTAAACAGCTTAATATTCCAGTTTATTCAGAAAAAGGTATTAATCCTGTTAAGATATGCAAAGGGGCTGTTAAATTTGCAAAGGCTGGCAACCATGACGTTATTATACTTGATACAGCAGGCAGGTTACACGTTGATGAAGAGCTAATGTTAGAGCTAAAAGAAATTAAGGGTAAGATAAAACCAACTCAGATTTTCTTTGTTTGTGATTCTATGACGGGTCAGGATGCCGTTAATAGCGCTAAAGAATTTGATTCACAATTGGATTTTGATGGTGTAATTTTAACAAAATTAGATGGTGATGCTAGAGGAGGAGCTGCTTTATCAGTCAAGGCTGTTACTGGTAAGCCTATAAAATTTGTTGGTATGGGTGAAAAGCTTGATAAACTTGAAGAGTTTCATCCAGACCGTATGGCTTCGAAGATCTTGGGGATGGGAGACGTTGTTTCACTAGTCGAAAAAGCTCAAAAGGTTATTGATGTTGAGGAAGCTGAGAAATTAGAAAAAAAACTTAGAGAAAATTCGTTAACCCTGGATGATTTTCTTGGCCAGTTGCAACAGGTGAAGAGAATGGGGCCATTGAAAGATATAATTGGCATGATTCCGGGAATGGGAAAAAAGATGGAAGGTGTCAATGTTGACGAAGATCAATTGAAAAAGGTTGAAGCCATTATTCGTTCAATGACACTTGAAGAGCGGATGCGTCCGGAAATTGTCGAAGGCAGTAGGAGACATAGAATAGCCAATGGTAGCGGTACAAAAGCCAATGATGTTAGTCAATTACAAAAACAGTTTAAGCAAATGAAGAAGATGTTTCGGCAATTTGGTAGCAATGACGGAAAATTTTTGCCAACGGAGGGAATACCAGACTATGATATGAAACTTCACAGGAAGATTAGAAGTAAGCGAAAGAAAGTAAAGAAAAACAAAAAGAAAAGATAAGCAAAATTATTAGTTGAAGTTATGGTATTTAACATTTAGTAAGAAGAGGAGGATAAATATGGCAGTTAGAATAAGACTTAAGAGAATGGGCAGGAGGAATAGACCTTTTTTCAGAATATGTGCATTTGATGCCCGGGAGGAACGTGATGGTAGAAGCATCGAGCAATTGGGTACGTATGATCCAATGGAAAAAGAAGAATCAAAAAAAGTAGTATTGAAGAAGGAAAGAATTGAATACTGGCTTAGCGTGGGCGCTAAACCAACGGAGACTGTGGGAAGTATTCTCAAAAAAAATAAGATACCATTCAAGAAATAAATTAGCAGTGGAAGTGAACTAATTACGGTAAAAAAACACTTTAATCATATATATGATGTATCTTAATAAGTAATCTTATGCGAATAGATATATTAACTTTATTTCCTGAGATGTTTCATAATGTATTAGAGAATAGTATCTTGAGGATTGCTCAGGAAAAAAAACTCGTAAATTTTCATTTACATAATATAAGAGATTTCTCAAACGATAAACATAAATGTGTCGATGATAAACCATACGGTGGTGGTGCAGGTATGGTTATAAAACCTGAACCAGTATTCAATGCAGTCGAGGCTGTGGAAGCAGAAGAGGATTTAGCATCAAAAAAGATACTGCTAACTCCTCAAGGAAAAACTTTTGACCAGAATATTGCTGAAGACCTGTCAAAAGAAGCCCGTCTAATGATAATTTGTGGCCATTATGAAGGGTTTGACGAAAGGATAATATCCGGAATAGATGTGCTTGAGATTTCCATAGGAGATTATGTACTTACAGGTGGAGAAATACCTGCAATGGCTGTTATAGATGCCGTTGTGAGGTTGATTCCGGATGTCTTAGGTGGAAATGGATCATTGCAAGATGAATCTTTTACGAATGGAACTCTGGAATATCCTCAGTATACAAGACCTGCAGAGTTCAGGGGAATGAGAGTTCCTGAAATACTCAGGTCTGGTAATCATAAAAAGGTTGAAGAATGGCGGATGAAAGAGTCTGTTATGAAAACTCAGGAGAGAAGACCTGATTTGTTAGATAAAACAGTGAAAGAATAGAATAACATTTGTATAAAGGAGGGGCATAATCATGAACATGGTTGACTTGATAGAAAAGGAAAACCTGAAAGAGGAAATACCAGAATTTGGAGTCGGCGATATAGTTGATGTTCACGTTAAACTTGTTGAAGGGGAGAAGGAACGCATTCAAATATTTAATGGTATTGTTATTGCGAAAAAAGGTACTGGCGTCAGAGAAACATTTACTGTCAGGAGAATAGTCCAGGGAGAAGGTGTTGAGCGCGTATTTCCTATACACTCGCCGAACGTAAAAGATATAAAAGTAAAGAAGTCACATAAGATAAGACGCGCTAAATTATACTACTTGCGTGACAGGAAGGGGAAAAGTGCGCGGCTTAAAGAAAAATTCTCAGCAAAGACAAAAGGCAAAGAGATAAAAGATAAAAAGGTAAAAGTCAAAAAGGCAAAAGATAAAGAAGTAAAAGGCAAAAAGAAAAAAGCGACATAGCATGTTTTTTGTTTAAATTGAATTATAATGCTAAAGATAAAAAACAAGCGGGACATTCAAGATGACCCTAAGAAGCTTTGGATAAAAGGTGAGGACTTAGCTAAAAAGTTCCTGAAAAAAAATGGATATAAGATACTTAAGCGAAACTATGCAAGCAGAAATGGAGAGATTGATATAGTTGCATACGATAGGGGGGTTATTGCCTTCGTAGAAGTAAAGACTCGCCTATCCGAAAGTTTTGGCCCTCCAGAATTGGCCATAACAAATAAGAAAAGAAGTAAAATTATTCGAACTGCATTAAATTATCTAATAATAAATAAAATCGAAGAAATGGATTATCGCTTTGATGTGGTTTCGATTTTGTTTAAGAAAGATACCAACAATCCAAATATAGAACTACTCAAGAATGCGTTTACGGCAGATGGCGTCTTAATCAAGTAAAACCTTAATCACGCCGGGGAGTTTCAGTTATGATAGTTGATACACACGCACACCTGGATTTTCCTGATTTCCAAAACGACGTTGATGAAGTAATAAAACGTGCTGAAGAGATTGGCGTTGAATATCTTATCAACGTTGGGGTGAACGTTGAATCAAGCATAAAGTCTGTTGAACTGGCAAAACGGTATAACCGGATTTATGCAAGTGTTGCCATACATCCTCATGACGCATCAAACGTCTCTAAAGAAGATTGGTTACAATTGGAAGCGTTGTCCGGGCAAAATAAGGTTGTGGCAATTGGTGAGACAGGGCTCGATTATTATCGTAATCGCAGCAAGAAAGACGACCAAAAACGCTTGTTTCGTCAGCACATAGAGTTGGCAAAGAAGAAAGACCTGCCCATTATAATTCATAATCGGGATGCAAGTAGTGATTGCCTGGAAATCGTTCGTTCCTATAATGGCAAGATAAAAGGAGTCATTCACTGTTTCAGCGGTAGTAAAGAGGTTGCAAAGGAATTTTTAGAGCTTGGTTTTTATATCTCCTTTGCGGGGCCCGTAACATTTCCAAATGCTAATTCCTTAAGAGAAGTCGTTAAATCGGTTCCGGTTGAAAGGTTGCTTTTAGAAACAGATTGTCCTTTTCTGGCTCCTCAGCCAAAAAGGGGCGAACGAAACGAACCGTCTTATCTTAAATATACGATACCGGTTTTTGCAGAGTTGCATAGACTATCTGTTGAAGATATTAAGAGAATAACAACTCATAATGCTAAAAAGCTTTTTGAAATTGGACAGATTGATACCAGAGGCAGGATTGCGTATGTTATCAGGAATTCTCTTTATCTGAATATAACAAATCGTTGCCCTAATCGATGTGTCTTTTGTTCAAGGGAAACAAACCCGTATGTAAAGGGATATTACCTAAGGCTGGAAAAAGAACCGACGGCTGAAGAACTGATTAAGGCAATTGATGACCCTTCAGGTTACGACGAAGTTGTTTTTTGTGGTTTTGGCGAACCTACTGAACGTCTGGACGAACTGAAGGCTGTTGCTAAATACTTAAAAGAGAACGGCGCAGTTGTAAGGCTTGACACAAATGGTCTTGGTGATTTGATTAATGGCAGATCAATATGTGAAGAGCTTAAGGGTTTGATAGATACAATATGCATTAGCCTGAACACAAGTTTTGAGAAAGAATATCAAGGGTTATGCAACTCATCATTCAATGGCAATGCCTATTCATCTCTACTTTCTTTCATAAAAAAGACAAAAGAAAACATACCTGATGTTATGGTATCTGTAGTAAGTGTGCCGGAAGTTGATATTGAAAATTGCAGAAAGATAGCAGAAGAATTAGGTGTTCGTTTTCGTGTAAGGGAGTATAATAATGTTGGATAGATTGGAGAGGCCTGCCTCCTGTCATTTCTTTATGAATCTCCGCTGTGCTTTTCCAGGAAATTCGCAATCTTTTCTTTTTCAGATTCCTCTATTTCATTAAAGAAAATTGCTATATTATGCGTATTGCCCCCATTATTTGACAAAACTCTTTTAACTCTTACAACTACCCCGTTGCATTCTACGTATTCAACTCCGTCCTCTTGATCCTCACAGGGTAAGGCAATAACTATCTTAAGATTAGTCATAGAAGGAATATACTTGTCTACCTGGCAATATGCCCCAATACAACTTAAATCTATCGACTCTGTGGCAATAGTAGAATCATCTATCCTTATTTTAAAGGATATACTTTTTTTTGTTCGAGGGTGCTTTCTTTTTTCTTTGTATTTTTTTTTGTTCTTCATATCAAGATCCTTGTGCTATTCCTACTCTAATATACTAATAATAAAGAATTTGATAATTACTAATTAGCAAGTTAGGATATGAATATTAAGTTCATTCATTTATCAGATTGGGTGTAGTATGTCAAGTAAGAACTTACCGTTTGTGGTTAACTCTCTTATGTTATCAGATGTTTTCTGTTTTTCTAACTCAACTTTCCGTATACAATCTTTCAATATAAGGGGCTTAGTGAGAGGATTCTCTTGACAGGATTCTTTCTCAGAAGTACTATTTATCAAGTTATATTGAGGGGTGTAGAGTGCCAGGCAAAAGACAAATAATTGTTGCAGCGTTCATTATGTTGCTCCTTCCTCTTGTAGGTGTGAGCAAGGCGATAGCAAAGGAACATAGAGGGGAAGACAGTGAGTGGACGGTGTTGTGTTATCTTGCAGGGGATAATTTCCTGGATTGGTTTATGAAGGAGAATTTAAAAGAGTTAATAAAAACAGGTTCAAGTGACAGGGTAAACGTAATCGTCTTCATGGATACTACGGATGACGATACGAAAATATTTGAAGTCAATAAAGATGACCTTATTCGGATACCATCGAGAATTGTAAATTATTCCTGGTCAGGAAGCGAACTTAATACAGGAGACCCTTTAACCCTTACTAATTTTGCCTCATGGGCTGTAAAGAAATATCCTGCTAAGAAGTATTTTTTGATTCTTGGTGGTTATGGAGAGGGTTGGATTGGCCTTATGCACGATATGAACAATGGTGAGGGTAATACAGATATTCTTTCGTTAGAAGAACTTGAGTATGCTCTGGAAGATATTACAAAGAGTATAAAGGATGTTAATGGTAAAGGAAAGATAGATGTATTAGGATTAGATGCATGTTATATGGGTATGCTGGAGGTTATGTATCAGGTTAAAGATTATGCTGACTACCTTGTTACTTCAGAAAATGAAGAAGCATTAGACGGTTGGCCATATGATAAATTGCTGGAACCCATTATCGATGATCCGGAAATGGATGGTTTACAATTAGCATCGAACGTAGTTGACTTGTATATCGATTCAGTTAAAGGAACACCCGCAAAAATGGATAATGTCTTAACGTTGTCCGTTGTAAATCTGGGATTGATAGAAGAAGTGGTAAAGGAAGTTGATGCCCTTTCTTTGTTATTATTACGATTGCAGAAAGAAAAACCAAGAAAGATAGCATTTGCTGAGAAGGGAACAAACAGGTTTCTTATCAGTGCACATATTGCCGGTAGATATGTGCCTTATAGCGTTCTTTTTGATTTGAATGATTTTGCAAAATATTTGAAGGCAGGGTTGGTCAATAACAAGGAAGTATCTGATTTAACACAGCGGTTATTGGAACTCTTATCGAAGGCAATTATAAAGGAAAAACATCAGGCGTTAAAGGGGAAGTACGACCTGGGTATTGGTGGTATTGCTCTGTATTTTGCAGGTATGGATACACAAAGTTATAGAAATAATGATTTTTCTGCTGATACACACTGGGATGAATTTATAACGGAAAGGGCTTTTACCGGACAAAACCTGAACAGAAAGAATTGAGCGTGTCATAATGAAACTTGGAGCTAGTTATTTTGGTAATAGAATATTGAAGCATGTTAGAGAAGACATGGAAAAAATGATAGATGATGGATGTAACTTCGTTGTTCATACGATGAGTGAACACGATATTGTCTATCATTCTCAAACCATGGTAGATATCGTTAAGGCAAGCAAAGAGGTTGGATTAGAGGTATTCCTTGATCCGTGGGGAGTTGGCAGGGTTTTTGGCGGGGAATCGTTTTCTTCATTTGTGAAACAATATCCGGAATCCAGACAAAGGTTGAGCTTTGCCGAAGGTGAAATCAAGGTAAACAAAGCATGTCTGAATGCAAAAGCCTTTAGGGATGAAATGGGGCGCTGGATAGAGCTTGCCGTAAAAACAGGGGCGGACGGAGTATTTTGGGATGAACCTCACCTCTTTTATGGAGAGCTCACTGAATTATTCGGCAAGTCGAGGATGATATGGGGTTGTACGTGCAACACTTGCAAGGATGTTTTTAAGAACAGCTATGGCCATGAAATGCCTTTAGACCTTACAGATGATGTTGCGGAATTTAGAGAAAATACCATCTTGAATTTTATAGAATATTTATCGGATATTTCATCCGGGAAAGGGCTGAAAAATGCCGTTTGCGTCTTTCCAAAAAAGGAGCCTAAATACGGAATATATCAGTGGGAGAAGATAGTCAAGATGAAAAACATAGACATATTCGGGAGTGATCCTTACTGGTTTTCTTATGATAAGGGTGTTGGAGACTTTGTGGGGGAGATTTCCAGAGAGGTGGTACAACTATGCAATAAATACCATAAAGAACCTCAGATATGGATACAGGGGTTTAGGGTTCCTGAGGGAAGAGAGGAAGAGGTTTCGACTGCCATTAAAACAGCTGTTGATTCAGGCGTGAAGAATATTGCTACCTGGTGTTTTGAAGCGGGGGCCTGCATGACATATATCAGCTCAGATTGTCCGGAAAAAGTGTGGGATATAATTAGTAAAAAATATAAAGAATTACGGATATGAATAAAAAGATAGAAAAGATCGCAGATAAGTCGATACAAAAGAAGAATATTTCTTATGATGAGGCCTTGTATTTAATGGAGAGAAGTGGAAATGAAATTTACGACCTGCTTTATTGGGCAAATCACATTCGCTACAATTCGTTTAAAAATGTTATCAGCTCATGCTCAATCATAAGTGCGAAACAGGGGAGTTGTTCTGAAGATTGCACATTCTGCTCTCAGTCTACTCATTATGGTACAGATATATCCAGCTTTCCACTAATTGAAAAAGAAGGAATCTCAGAAGCCGTAGAAAGTGCAGGGAAATTTAAAGCAAACAGTCTCGGTGTTGTTACAAGTGGTTATAGCCTGGAGGAGGATAAAGATTTTAACAGGATTTGTGATTACGTTCATGAATTGTCAAAAGAAAACAGGATTCCCATTCACACTTCAATTGGTATTGTTACAGATGAAA
>Ga0209977_10000401_pt1 | contig 16950 bp, 16 predicted proteins | sample SumtaG_2_FD_183113 | JGI IMG/M metagenome (GOLD analysis project Ga0209977, IMG submission 183113) | Deep subsurface microbial communities from Indian Ocean to uncover new lineages of life (NeLLi) - Sumatra_00607 metaG (SPAdes) (version 2) | ecosystem: Environmental > Aquatic > Marine > Oceanic...
GCGTACTAACAAAAACCGATCCTCGCAAACGTATATCCAGTATGACTCTAAGCAAGTCCTAAAGAACACCCTCCTAATCAAGCAAATGCTTCCCGCTCAAAACAGACCTTAACAATGCTAAACAGTGTTAAACAGCCCTTAACCTACCAAAACAAACCTTAACCTACCTTAACCGACCAATACCTACCAATATCAACCTTAACAGCCCTAAACAGACCAATATCGACCTTAACCTACCTTAACCGACCAATATTGACTTAATCGACCAATATCGACCAAAACAGACCAATACCTACCAATATCGACCTTACTGCTTAAAACAGCCCTAAACAGACCTTAACCTACCAATATCAACCAATACACACCTTAACAGACCTTAACAATGCTAAACAGCCCTAAACAGTGCTAAACGACTAAGAGTTTCCCGTATACAGTAAGCAGAGCACACAGAGCAGTGCAAGTAAAAATGAGGGGAGGAAAAACAAGCAGTCCCTAAATAAGCAAATGCAGTACAGTCAAACGTCTACAAACGTAAACAGGGGGAGGAGCATAGCAAACAAGCGTTTCCGAGCACTGCATTTCCTTCTTAATAGTAGGGCATAGACTTCTGAATTGAACGCTTAGGAATTGAGATATGCAAACCTAAGCCAGCCCTACGTTTCCCGTCAATCACTTCTAACAGTCAAGCGTAAACGTAGGGTAGGAGCGACTTTGCGAGCGAGCACCGAATTTCAGCCCTTTCTTTTCTAATAGCAGAGTATAGAAGCAAGCGCGAATAATAGGGACTATGTCTTTTCGGGCAGCGCGAGCGAAGCGAGCGCGGGCAGTGACTCTGGAGCGGAGAAGAGGTGATGTACGCTGCAATTATGACGATGCGGGAGGTGGGTGCGCAAACGCAAGTGGGATAAGGGCTAGGGAGCGAGGGTGCGGGAAAGATATGCCCGGTAAGCGTTTGCAAAGGGCGGTATTTATAGTCTGATAATATGTATTATGTAAACGTTGACGTAACATATTGAAATCATTAAGCATTAATAGGATGGTAGTAGAGCATTGAGCATGAAGCGCGTGGGAATACTCAATGAAATCAATGGGTTGAGACACCCCTCTTGAAATCAGCGCAGTCGGGGGTGGTCGGCGGGTATGCGAGTCTTCGTCACGGTTTTTTCTCACAGAAAACCAACCCCTTACATATCCTATCCTTTTCAATGAACAGAAACAGTGACAAAGCAATCGGGCTTTCCAGGCACTTGCTTATTAGCCCTTAGCCCACGGGATTGTAGTTGTCGATAGTTTCAGCGTCAATGCAAAAGAGGTTATTTGTACTACCAAGAGATAATGCTTGACAAAAGAGCGAAGCAAGAGTATCGGTGTACCAAATACACTCGAAGGGGACCATTTCAATGACACTTCGTACACAGCCATCTAAAGGAATGCCGAATAGGTCAATGGAAGAGCGGGTAGGAAAGACTCTGATGAAACGGGGTATCCTTGATGAGAAGCCCCTGATTCAGTGGGATGCGGTCATGGAATGTCAACAGGAGCGTTGTCCAATCGTTGACTTGTGCGACTACTATACACCCGATAGCCGCAGAAACAATGCAGCGGTTCAAAGATGCCTCGTCCAGACAACGTTCTTACGTAGCCTAATTAAGATGATTTACAATATGCACTCGGAATTGGACGAGGAACAGCTATACAAAATCGGAACACACCTAGTACCACTTTATAAGGGGCTTGCGCGGCTGTATGTGCAAGAGTTGGGAGTTAATAGCCCGGTTATTACTAATGATCGAGGTACTAAGAGTATGCATCCGGTGTTTAGGGAGATTCGGGAACAACTCAAGGCGATTACCATGATGTGGAAGGATATTGGGTTGGATGGGGTGAAGGTACCACGGCCAACCCCAAGTGATGGTACTGCGCCGATTGAGGTGGTAAATCCTAACTTGGAGGTTAGGGACCCGGCTGAAAAACCAATCAAGAGGGGGCGTGGATGACAAAAACCCGAGCGGGGAAAGCGGGCTGGCAGATGGGACTTGCGATCATTGAAATGGTTAATTTGTTTTACCAAAACAAAAGCGCACTGCACTACTACAAGGCATTGACTGTCGCCTTAAATGATGAGTACCATCGGAGGAAATTGGATGAGTAGGATCAAGCTACGGGAGGACAAGGACCGGGGTAGTCCTTTAGAAAGGGGGTTGCCCGCTAAACTACATACTGTTGAGTATCGAAAAGGGGCTGAGGGGTTTATTTGGTGGGTTGAGGATAACGTCAGGCTACCAATTTACCCTTCTGAAACAGATATAGCTACATGGTATCCCGTGAAGGACTTACCTAGAGCACCAAATCCTGAGACGGGTCGAAGCTATTGGGAGTTTTGGTGCGAGCAGAAAGAGGTCGCTCGTATTGTCCTTAGGATGGAAGGCACCCGTTTTGCTTACAGTCTTATTCTCTTGTGTTGGATGCGTGGTGAGGGCAAGTCCATGTTCGCGTGTCTGATACAGCTATGGAAATTCTTTTGTTGGCCCCGTCAACAGATAATGTTAGGAGCTAACTCGAAAGACCAGATCAAATTTGTCCATTATGACATCATGCGCGACATCATACGAAACTCGCCTCGGTTGTTGGCTAACGTTGGTGGAATCCAAAACATTAGGGAGAAGGAAATTCGGATTAGGGATAGTTCTGGGAACATAGTCTCCCGTATTCGTGCGATCTCTAGCTTTAGTGGTATTGTGTCTAACATCACGGGATACACGTTCTCGGAAATCTTTGATATGAAGAATCCGAAGTTCTTTGTCCAGTTAGACGGTTCTGTTCGTAATATACCAAATGCATTGGGCGTGATTGACTCTACTGTGTCAGCTAAGGACCACGTTCTATATCGTATGTATCAGTCCTTTATGAAGGGGGAAACCAAGAAGGTCTATTTTCATTATAGATTCTCAAGCAAGGGGAATCCGATGGAGTATTGGAATCCCAACATGACTGATGTTCAACTGTCTGACTACAAGGTCAAGTTTCCTTTCGGAGAGTTTGAACGGTACTTCCTGAATACGTGGAGCGCAGGACAAGAAGAAGTCTTTACTCCCGAGATGATTGAAGCGTGGGAATTCTTAGGAGTTGATGGTGCATTAGGAGGACACCCAAAGATAATCCGCCTATTTAAGAAACGCAATGAGGAACTTGACCAGCTTAACAGCTTAGAAGTAAGAGGCATTGATGACTTGCGCGATTCGATTAATAGGAGGAATGATGATCTAGAGGCGCGCTTGTGGCCTGTAGAGAAAGAATACAGTATGAGGGATATAGTTGGTCTCCCTCAGATGGTAACATTAGACGGGCTTGACCATTTGTCTGATCTGTACGATACCGACTTTTCGGTTCTAGCAGGACTTGACCGCGCTGATCCTATGAAGACCCGTACAGGCGCACGTAGTATGGTAGCATTCTTGGCGAAGGGGTTGCCGGGAAGTCGAAGTAATCCATTTGCCTATGATTTGTCAAAGGCTGTTCCTAACTATTACTATTTCCTATTGCATTTAGTCAATGTCGAGACCCATAGTTTAGAAGATATAAAGGAGACACTCAAAATCGCACATGATGAATATGATGGGCTTGATTCGGTATGTGGTGAGCGTTGGGGCATCTGGGACTTAGCAAAGTGGTGTGAGGAAGAGGAGGTCAAATTCGAGCCCGTGTATCCATCGTATGCAGTTCAGAAGGGCGCGTTTACTGAGTTCTTCAATGCCGTGAAGTTTGGGAGGTTTAAGTCTCCTCCCGTAGCGATTGATGGAAGTAAAGAGTCCAACATATTAGCCGAAGAGGCTCGTATATTTGACCATAATGTAGATAAGCGTTGGTTTGGAAGCCCCGAGAAGAAAGAGAAATATGGAATCCAGGATGATACAATGTTTACTGTAACTTGGGGAATCCATGGAGGAAAAATGTTCGGTCCAGAAGACTTCCGACCTAGAAAAAGGACTCCCTTCTTCGGAATTATGGTTCCAAACAAAGACCTAGTAGCAAATTGGTAACTCTCCTTGTAGAAAACACGCTGCCCTTTGCAAATTTAAGAAAAAAAGTGTAAATGGCGAAAGTTTTTACTTGACATTGCCATTTGTCCCATGTTATCTGTCACGAAATGGGCGACCCATGTGCGCCTCGGCGGTCTCCCGAGTTTGCTTGTGGTGTCCTCCTATTCCGTGGCTTGCTGGAGGCGGGTACTAGAGACTCGCCTCCGGCTATCTCGGAGGTGTCGTGGACGAACTACAGAGTCAACAGAAGGCTTTTGAAGAATTAAAAGGTTTGTCAGATGATACCCTAGCCCGCCTCAGTTTTGCAATGCCCTGGCAGTATACCAGTGAAGACAGTGATTACCGTGATCCAGATGGATTCGATGAAAGACCCCTTACCAAGGATACCGCGAATTGGAATAGGGAGAAACTCCAGTTAGCTTGCTGGGATAAGTTTCATAAGAATCCACAAGTGAACACTGCTGTTAGGGGTCAGGTTGGACGACTCACGGGTTGGGGTTTTCAAGTATCGTCTCCGATTTGGGACATCCAAGAGATTATTGAGGATGAGACCTTTGACTGGCGCAATAGATTATATAATTTCTGGCCCAAGTATGTGGCCAGGGCTGTTGTCGAGGGAGAGTTGTTCCTGATACTTACCTTGCACAACGATGGATTTGTTGAGGTTGACTTCTTGGATCCATCTGTTTTAGATGAAAGTAAGGGAGATGGTTCGGGAATACTCTTTCATCCAGGGAAAACAACCATGCCACTTGCTTATTGTTTGCTTGCAGACAACGGGCATACTTCCCAAATCCCCTCAATCTTCATAGCTCGGTTTCCAGAGCTAAAAAAAGTCCTAACAGACCATAAAGACTACAGGCAGAAGCAATATAGCGCGAGCCGAACGAGAGGCTTCAAATATCGCAAAATCGGCAGTTTTATGCGCTATATTGTCGCCTGGGATCGCGGTTTTGTCACTAGGCGCAATATTTCCTATTTAAGAACGACTTTAGAGTGGTTAAACCACTATGAGAACCTTAAAAAGTATGAGATAGACCATAAAAAGTCATCTGGCGCCTACCTTTGGGTGGTTACCATGGAAGATCCAAAGGCTTTTCGACTTTGGTTGTCACTTTCTGATGTGGATAAGAAGAAAACCAGCATTTTACAGAAGAAAACGCCGGGTGGGACGATAATTTTACCCCCTGGTATGAAGATGACCTCTCAAAATCCCACCTTACCAAAGATTTCCGAGCAAGATACAGACATTATGCACATGATTACGGGCGGTTTGAATGAGCCCGAAGATGTATCTACAGGTCAAGCGACGGGTACTTATGCGTCAGTGAAAGCGAGTCGAGGTCCCATGTCCGATCGGATTTCAGATGAGATCGCTTGGTTTGACAGGTTTTTGAAGTTTGACTTTTGGGCAAGCATTTTTCTCCTGAAAGCAGCAATGGGAGCCATGAAAGACCGGATAAAGGTGCGGATGGCAGTCGATTTCAAGGGTAAGGAGCCCGTTTTTCAGAATGTGGCGCGCCGCCCAGAGCAACTTATTGATGTGTCTTACCCGACAAGCGAAGTAGTTGACTATGAAACCCGTGCAAAAGGATTGCTTGGATCGAAGCACGGGTCTTTATATGATACGATGGGAATGCCAAACAAAGAACTCGCAAAGAGGATGGGATTTGGTAATTACCATCAGTTGAGATTGAGGCAAGCTACGGAGGAGGATAATTATCCCGATACGATCCTGACCATTGACCAAGAGTCGATGCAGGAGAGGGTAGAGGGAGAGACCACCGCCAAGAGGAGAAAAGAGATTGCTGCTAAGAAGAAAAAGGAGTAGGCCATGCCTTGGGTAGTCAATGATGTAGACAAACACAAGAAAGGGCTGACGCCAGCGCAAAAGAAAACATGGGTCAAAGTAGCAAATGGTGTCTTGAAGGCTTGTCAGAAGACTAAGGGTAAAGATTGTGAAGGAAAGGCTATCCGTATTGCAAATTCGAAGTTTGATCTGGCCCCAGATGGAATATGGACTTTTGATAATTGGGACCAACACGATGAGCACTTTGGGTTGGCGAAAAAGCCCCAAGACAAACCCGGTGGTTCAAATGTTGGTAAGTATAGGAAGGGGCCCTTTTGTGGTCCTTCTGGCGGTGCGCCTAAGGGTTCTTATCCGGTCAATACGAGGAAACGTGCCATCGCTGCTATTAGTTATAGTAGGCATGCTCCCAACCCTGCCGGAATAAAGAAGTGTGTGTGCCGTCATTGGCCTTCGTTACCCGCTTGTAGTAAAAAGAAGAAATCGGAGGATGGGACGATGAATGAAAGAACAATAGAGAAAACCCCGAAGGCAGCCCTGGCTTTTGTCGATCACAACTGTTTCGCTAAGGTGAGTGTGGGTAAGGAGGGGGATAAGCCCCGACTAGAAATGATCGCCTACAGTGGGAAAGTGATTAAGGGTCATTGGTGGTGGGGAAACTTGGCTATTGATCTTAGTGGAATGAAGTTTCCCAAGGCAAAGTATCCCATCCTTGAGTCGCACAACACTGACAAGAAGATTGCCTTTATGGGCAAACCTATTGTCGGGGAGAATTTGAAGATTGATTCTGATACGGTGCAATTTGTGGATACTCCCCAGGCTGATGAATTCATTAAGCTGTCGAAAGAGGGATTCCCTTATGAATCAAGCATTTACGCGCAACCCACAACGGTAGAGCGGGTTGGCCCCGACGATAAAGCCGAAGTAAATGGGTTTACGTTGAGAGGTCCAGGTACCATCTGGCGACAATCCATATTTAAGGAAGCGAGCGTTTGCGTATTCGGACATGATCCGAATACAAGATCCGCCGCATTTGCTGATGAAGAAATAGATTTAGAGGTAGAGGAGGTGAATGCCAAACTTGAGGAACGTGGATGTACAGACAAGAACAACTTATCGAAAGAGGAGGTGAAAGGTATGGATTTGAATGAGTTTAAGGAGGCAAACCCTGATGCTTTTACTGAACTTATGGAAGAGGCAAAGGGGAAACTCAAGACCGAATTTGATGCAGAGAAGAAAATCCTCGAGGACAAACACTCTACGGAGAAGACGGGCCTTGAGAAGGAGAAGACGGACCTTGAAACCAAGATGGCCGAAAGAGACAAAAGAGTTCTCCAATTGGAGAAGAATGATGCCATCCGTGCTGAGAATGAGATTAGGGTTCAGGCGGAGGCGTTGTTTGATTCTAAACTCTCTGAGTCCTCCATTCCCGATCATCTGCACGACAAAGTTCGTAAGATGGTAGGTTACGCCGACTTTGTTGCCGAAGGTGTGCTGGATGTCGAGAAGTTCACCAAGGCGGTTGATGCCGAGATCAAGGATTGGGAGGACAAGCGGGTTACCTCTACCGTATTGGGCTCTGGTTTTAGCAAGAAAGAGGTCGACGGGAATACTGAGGAACAAAAGCTCGAAGACAAGGAGAACGAAGACGCGGCAGATGAGCTTTTGTCGTTGGCAGGCCAGCCCCAGAAGAAAGCCGCATAACCGATTGAAAACACGTTTTAGACTACACTAATCCATTAACCCGTAAACTTTGGAGGGAGGTGAAATACAAATGCACGGTGATATTCCAAGCATCATTTATGGAGTGCAGGAAGATTACAAAAAGCTGTACTATTCGGATCCGGATGCCGCTCGTAAGGTGCCCATCACAATTGGCCCCGGCTACGGTGTCCTGAAAATGGGCACACTGTTGTCGGTGAATACAGGGGCCGCAAGTCCCAATAAGGGTCAGTTCTTCCCTTTTGATCCTGCCGCGATTACGGGTGCTGAAAATGCACCTGGACGATCATACGTGGTTGCTACTGTGGCCAATGGCACGGCGATTGCTTACGTTACACTCCCTGACAGCTACCGTTTCGTTGTTAATGATGACATCATCATCTGCGATAACGATTTGGAAGCGAACATGGACAATGGTAGCGTGATTATTTCCATTGACCGCACTACCTACACCCACATGGCAGTGATTACCTTTACCACGGCTGTCGGTGATGACTTCACGGCTGCCAAGTTTGCGTATGTGACCCTTGAAGGCAACTTTGTTGCTGTTGGCGTTCTGGAGAAGTCCGTCGATACCGGTACAGGAGTCAACTCCCAGGGAGCCCATGCTACCTTGATCCTTGGTAACGCTGTACTATACCAAGGAATGTTACTTAACCTTGATTCTGGCGGACGGACCGATCTTAAGTCGGTTGCGTTTGGTCAGTTTGAAAACATCCCATAGGAAGGAGGTGAACGGCTATGCCTAGAGGCAAATCAGAAATTCCAACTCTTAGATTGGAAACTTTGCAGAAATTCGTCACAAAGTTCCAGTCTCCACCTAACCTTATTCTTCAAAACCTCTTTTCGTCCACGCCGTCACCTTCTGCGACCATCAAGTGGGAGTCACAGATGGGTTCCAGAGGGATGACGCCTTTCGTGCCACCGGGAGCACCCGCTCCTCAGACCTCACCGCTTGGGGTCGCAGAGCACATTGCAGAGGCGGCGTTTTGGAAAGAGAAAATGTACTTTGACGAGGAGTTCCTCAATAACATCCGAAAAGAGGGAACTGAGAACCAGTACATGGCAGCCGCAGCCCGGTTGGCCCGTGAAATGGCAAATCTCGTCAATCGTTGTAACCGTAGGCGTGAGTGGATGTTTGCCAAGATGCTATTCTCCGGTAGTTTTCAGTACAAAGAGGCGAAGGGCACGATGGCAAATGTTAATTACTCTCTGCCTACTGGCCACCAAGTAAGTCTGGCCACTGATTACAAGTGGAATGCGGGCACCTCTCGCAATGTCCTCGGTGACATTATTGATGGGAAGAAAGTCGTCAATGATTCCTGTGGTGCAAGGGTGAACATGGCAGTCTGCAATTCCACTGTATTGAAGTATCTGGCCCAGGATCCTGACCTTCTTACTCTTCTCAGCAAGAGCAACTTTGGTGCCGGCGACTTGTTCAAGGGCGCCACGAATAACATTGTGGGCGTAAACCCCAAGGTTATTGGTGCTTTGTTGGACATCGACAACATGGTTATCTATGATGAGCAGTACGAGGTTCGGGCTTTATTGACAGGAGCAGTCACCGGTGGTGCGACATCTGTAATTCCCGTTGACAGTCCTGTTGACTTTGAAGCAGGTGGCACGTTGAGGTTCTGGGACGTTTCGGCAGGGACTTATGAAGATGAGACCATTGCCAGCATACAACGTGAAAACATGACAGTCACCGTCTCTACCGCTCCCTCGGTAAGTTTTAAGGCGGGCGAGGATTATGTGACCATGACCAAGAAGTTCGTCCCGGACGACAAGTTCTCAATGGTAGCCACTACCGTTGACGGACAGCCGATTGCAGAATACAAGACCGCGCCGTATGGTCTTGCTCGGCTTTTTGGACTCTCAACTGATCGCAAAGAAAAGTGGGATCCTGAAGGCATCTTCATTCGCGTCCGTGACAAGGGACTTCCCGTCCTCTATTTCAGGGACGCCATTTACAATCTAACGGTGGCCTAACGAAAGGAGGTGGGAAGCAATGGACGAGTTAAAAGGACCTTGGACGCAGCCAGGTTGGAGGCAACGAATGGCTGCAAACATTTTGTTCCCCCTGATGGATTGTTATTCAGGGGAAGTTAAGCTTGCCGTTGAGAACACCGCATTGGGTTGTGCTCTGACTTCTGGACGAGTGAAAAGTGTTTGGATGTCGGTGCAAGCGAGTGGGAAGGACGATGATGATGCCCTCCAAATCAGCGGTGAGGTTTTCATTAACGGAGCTACTTGTCTGTCTACGCTTCCTGCTATCTCCCATGTAAGCGGCGAAGCGAGTCAACACAAGACTACAAAGGTAACAGGAGATACAGGGATTCAGCAAGGGGTGGTTGATGTAACTGCTAATACGTTCACGGCAGGTGACATCTTTACCTACGAGTTTTATCTGGAACGTACAACGCCCTCGGACGCAGAGATTGCAGGTCCCTGCATCGTAGTTGAACTTGAGCCTATCAAATAGGTGAAAGGAGACAACGACTATGGATGTCGAGCAGGTTAGGTTACTTACAACGGTAAAAGCAAGAGATGAGGTATGGGATAAGGGGGCCATTATTGGGCCCCCCGTACCTTCGGTTCTTATAGCCGAATTGCGAAACAATACGGGGACGGTGGAAGTGGTTTCTGTACGCACACCGCAGCCACCGTCCCAACCCGAGATTCCCCTTGAAGTATCCACCGAGGAGAGTGAGGAAGAGACTCTTTCCGAGGATGATGCTTCCGAGAAACCCGTAGTCAGGAGAGGAAGAGGATGACAGAAGCCGAACTGTTAGTCAAATTGGAAGAGGAAGTTAAGTCGCTGACCAGCTATCTTGATCCTATTGACTATCAGAACGCGATTGCTGATGCACAGCGAGAGACAGGCTTTGTTTTGCCCAATGCCAATGCTACTGAGATATTATGGCTTAAAGTTAGGGCAAAGCGGTTCATCTTTTTCTACCTGATGACTGAGAGTGCCCATAAGTTTAAGGTAAAGCAGTACAGCCTGCATCAACGGTTCGAGCATTATCGGGACATCATTAAGTTGATGGACCAAGAGTATAAGGAGTTCCTTGAAGCGTCGGCATTTACTCCTGCCACAGGCTTTGAAGCATTCGGAACGAAAGTTGATGCGGGGTTTCAGTACGAGCCTCAAACAGGACGAGATACCACCTATCGAGATGATAATGTAGTTATCCACAGACCGGACGAGAACGCTTAATGTCGTTAGGCCCAGAAATTAAAGACGTTCTGGAGCAGATTGGGACCTCGTATATGATATTGAGGCCTAACAGTGGTGAGTTAGGTACTGAATATCTTGATTACGAGATGAACCGGCAGGTCACAAAACCCTTCATCCGAGAATACTTCCTAGAATTCTCGGTTCCTTATGACTCCGTTGTAATTGGCGGTGACATTATTCGGTTTAGTGATCTGCGCTGTTACCTGGTTATGAACAAGACGCCCGAGAACTTTGAGGACGAGTGTCTTGGTTATGAGGGGGTGCTGTATAAGTGCAACGTGTCCGGGGAATTATTGCGTCCTTCAGGAGAAGTTTGGGGGTCGCCTTCATATAGGAGGCCAACAGTATGGACATCTGCTAAGTTGCCCGCCTACGGTCTCATAACAGAAAAGATGTTTGGGACTGATCTTATACAAGATGAAGAATTAGGACAGATAGGGATAGAGGCTCACGTTCTGTACTTGCCAACAAGTTATGGTGCACAACCGCTAGATCGCTATTGGGCGGCAAGCGGAGAGTATTACAAGATAGAGGTAGTGGAGAGCCGAAAGTTTGATGGCGTCGATGTTTGCCATCTTTCCGAAGACTCTAGAGAGTAACCACTTTTAGACAATCATCGGAGACCATAAGATGAAAAGAATAATGTTGGTTGGTGAGTCACCCCTCGGCTGTAGCGGGAACTCCAATATGATGAGGGGGTTCCTTGAGACCTTAGACAGAAGGAAATATTCAGTAGCGGTATATGGTACCACTACTACCCTCTTAATAAAGACAAACCTTTTTACCCTTCCACCTTACACATACCTTCCTGCTGCAAGTTCAGTAAGTGACAAATGGGGAGCGAATGGCTTGATGGATGTGTTGAAGACACACCCAGTCGATCTAGTATTGTTTGTAGGAATTGATGTTTGGGCGTTTAATGGAATATATGAGCAAATGAAGAAACTCCAAAAGTTACAGCCTTTTATCACCGCTGGTATATTCCCTTATGATGCTGTTGATTGGAGGAAAGATTGGGTTCACTGGTTCAATATGATTGACTTTCCTTGTGTCTACTCAAAATATGGGTTTGATAAGATAAGGAAGACTGTTCCCAATCTTCGCTATTTCAGACCGAACCTGTTTGGTGCTAATATATTCAAATCGTTGCCCGCCCAAAAACGGTTAGAGTTACGAGCACAATACTTCCCTTCTGTAACCAAAGAGAGCTTCTTGTTTGGGTTTGTTGGTAACAATCAAGTCCGAAAAGACCCCCAGAAAACTATCTTGGCGTATGCAAAGTTGAAGAAGGAGAATCCCAACATTGATATTTATCTTCATACGGAAATGGAGCAAGGTGTATATAACCTAAGTCAGTGTGCTCTTGATTTGGGTTTAAAGACTGGGGACATCATATCAAAAGGACCGAAGCAGAATAAATGGGTCAATGTTCAAATGATGACCGAGATTTATAACTGTTTCAATGCACTCCTTAATACGAGTCTGCAAGAGGGTTTGAGTTGGACGTTATTGGAAGCAATGCTCTGTGGTTGTCCCATCATAGCGTCAGATACGACAGGGCAGACAGAGTTGGTAAAGGGAGTTGGGCATTTGATTCCTTGTACACAGGATACGTATATGCCCGTTGTTGCTGGGAAAGGTCAATCATGGATTCGTACATTGGCATGTAGTGTGGATGATGTGGTAGCGGGAATGAAGCACATGATCGGGGATGAAGGTTATCGAGAACGCTGCAAGGAAGCGGGATTGCAAGAAGCGCGAAACTGGTTAACTGGAATCAGTAATATTAATGAATTGATGGAGGACTGTTTTATTCCACAAGGAAGGGCCAGGGTGCATCTGGGACCCCAAGAGAAGAAAAAGAGAGTCCTGTATGTACAACACTCCTCTGCCGGTGACATTCTTATGACCACCCGAGTTTTGAAGGGGTTAAAAGAACGTTACCGTGTACCACTTGACTACATGACCCAGAAGAAGTATATGGACATTGTTACAGGGAATCCCTATATAAGTAAGGTGCTCGAATGGGATGAGGAGACAGCCAGCGATTATTTATATGTGCTGAATCCACATAAAGAAAGAATCTTGCCGGGACACTGGGGACGTAATTGCAACTCGATTTTGGCAGATTTTTACTGGAAGATTTTGATGGTCGAACCCGACGGTTTCTTCATTGAAAAGGTACGCCCGTCAACGGAAATTGCGGATGAGATTGAGAGTGTGGCAAAAAATGCCCTCGATAGGTATACCAACTTAGATGAAGGAAAACCTATCGCCGTGGTGCATACAACAGGGGGTGACCCCCATTTCAGAACTTACAAATACATGTCCGATGTTTGTAAAGTGCTGAAAGAGAAGTACACAACCGTACAACTTGGAGGAGACATTGACTTCCCAGCCGAAGCCGACATCAACCTCTGCGGCAAGCTGACCTTCAGAGAGACAGCATGGGTAATGAATCATGCAGTTGTTGCCGTTACGGTCGACAGCTTCTTGTCCCATCTTGCGGGAATATTAGGAGTAAGTCAAGTCTGTTTGTTTGGTTCGGGCAATGTGTTTGTTGTCAGACCGAAGCAAATGAAGGGACATCTTTCCTGCCTTGTTCCCGACTATGTGAGAGATTGTCAGGGGCTAGGACCTTGCTCAGGGGTTGTTAGAAACTGTGCTGTTCCTTGTACGAGCATTCATAATCCCAAAACGATACTGTTTGAGATCAAGAAGATGGAAGCAAAGGATTTGGTCAAGAGGGGCCACGAACATACAACAGCCACTTATGAAATTCAATGGGCTGAGTAGGAGGACAAGAGATGAGTATAAAACCACTGGTCATAGCAAGCAATATGCTGAATGAAAGGGACCAATTAGAAGATTGGTTTGCTTTTGTTAAGAAGATCGCGGACGGCGGCATTTTGATTGTGGATACGGGCTCAACTGATGGCACGGTTGAATATGCCAAAGAGCAAGGAGCCATTGTCATTGTTGATGACATCATTCAGCGTGAGGGGTATGGATCCGCTCGAAACCAACTTCGGGAGTTGTCCCGCATACGGTTCCCTAAGGCTGAGTGGATGATGTATTTGGATGGAGATGAAAGGATTGATGAAGAGGATTTCCATCAACTGCGTTTTATAAAGGACATTTTACTTGACCAGTTTGATGTCGTTGCGTTGCCTAGAATTGATTGGTTGAATACTGATCGAACGGGAATGGCAAAGGATTGGAAAGTCAATCCCGATTGGCAAGCTAGGATGACGCGATTGAATGGCACAACGATAGAGTACGTCCGCCGGCTTCACGAACAAATTACGAAGTATAGGACAATTTATGCCCGGCTCACTAACCCGAAGATCAACCACTTTCATCGAACTGTTGGGGAGAAGAGGCGGGATTTCGTTGGTAAACTGTGTGCGAAGTTGCATATGGAAGATAAGGAATATGGGAATACATATCCAGAGCATCATAAGGAGGCATATTACAGAGAGAGGTTTATGAAGGAAGGACTGTAAGAATGTTTATAATCGTCGGAGGAGCGAGTAGATCAGGCACAAATAATGTGTCCACGTTTTTACATTTACATGGTGATGTAATGATGTGTCATACCATGAGGGTGATAAGAACGAAAACCGAAGAGGGGTTGGCAAGAGAGTGTAGGATTGCGGTAGAAGATGGGCATCCCTGTTTGCAACCGTATATTTGTCATAATAACGATCCCAGGCGGTTTCTTTGGCGATCTTTTGTTGAGGAGAAGAATAGCCATCTTGTAGAGGGCTGTTTTACGAAGCATGTCGGTGTGCGTTGGGATTATGCTGAGTGGAGCGATGTTAACCTTAGTGAAGCTGCCAGAACAGGAGAGGCTAAGTTTATATTTACCATGCGAAATCTTAAAGACCTTTTTATGAGTCTTCGGTATCATAACTTTTTGGGGAAAGGAAGCATACAGGATAATTTAAACCGTTTTGAGAGAGCCACCACCAATTCCATCAAGAAAATCAGTGGGATGAAAGACTTTTGCCCCGTATCTGTCTCAGAAGGGAGAGATTTAAAACGGATGCTTGATTGGTTGGGGCTTGAGCCAACTGGATTCCAAAGAGAGTGGATGCTTGATCCACCCATTATAAATTCTTCTCGCAAAGAGGGTTATGTGGAGTTTAAAAAGGAAACAGAACCACAGATTGAGATTCCAATTGATTTGGAGAAGCGGTATTGGGAAGTATTGGAGGTAGCTCGCCTTGCGTATAGCGATTCTTAGTCACTGGCATACGGCATCGACATTGGTAGCAAAGACTCTGCAAATGTGTGGAATGCAGGTAGGTAATGCTGAAACGAAATGGGATCCATCTATCTGTGAGGCACAATGCGAGCATTCTTTGTTGAACGGGGTTGGTGATAAGTTGTTGTTGGGACAAATGAGAGAAGCAGAAGCCAGAAATGTGATCGAGGACACACTCAAACGGTATGACGAGGAAGCAAAGAGGAACGATTGGAAATATTATGGATTCAAAGTGACACATGCGCTGCAAGACAGGGTGTGGCCCTTATGGAAAGAATGTTTTGAGCATATATGGGACGATGTTTGTTATGTGTGTTCTATTAGGGAACCACTTGCGATTGTGGCGTCTACATCTATATGGTCAATGGAAAGAGTGCTCAAATCGTGGTACAGTTCCTTGCCCGCGCTGAGTGAACTTATAGGTAGGGGCGCCATCGTTTTCTATTATCCCGTAGACTGGATAACCAGGTCAGTACAAGAAAAGACAGAAGAAATTGGACTTAAATGGAACCCCGAAGCCATGGGATTGTTTGATCCTTCTAGGCCAAAGAAGGAAGATGGAGGGCGTGTATGGAAACACTAGAGACATATACTTCAACAGGGATTAAGTTGTTGCACCACCCTGATGTTGTTAGTTATTACAAAGGGACTAAGAAGGCTATTCCCGTCTCTTTACAGATTGCTCCTACTTCAAGGTGCAATCTCAACTGTGTGTTTTGCAGCAATGCAAACAGGAATTCCCATGAAGACCTTGATATGAGTCCTCTTGTAAAGGTTATGTTAGAACTTAAAGGGAGAGGGATGAAGACTGTTGAATGGACAGGGGGTGGTGACCCAACTCTGTGGGAAAACATAAATGAAGGGATTTGCTATGCAGATGGGTTGGGATTGGAGCAGGGGTTTATCTCTAATGGTATTTTAGTCAATGACAAGCTGACTCGACAAGTGTTGGACAAGTTGAAGTGGATCAGGATTTCGATGAATTGTCTTGACTATGTGGACTCCGTGGACGTTCCCAAGATCAGAGGCACGGTGGGATTCAGTTATGTCTGGAATGAGAGGACTGACGAAGATATTATCCAGCGACTTACTTACCATACGAGGAAGTATAAACCCAGATACGTCAGAATCGTTCCTAACTGTCAAGCGTCACATGAAGAACAAGAGAGAAACAATCTGGTGCTTGGTGAGAGAGTAGGAGAATGGGGCTTTCCTTATTTCTACCAAGCAAAGAACTTCTCCGCTCCCCGCCATTGTTATTGGGCATATTTCAAACCCTTCATTTTACATGATGGTTGGGTCTATCCATGCAGTTCCGTTGTGTTGAATACGACTTCGGAGAAAACATTCCACGATAAGTTTAGGTGGGTTAAAATGGAGAATCTTCCATATGTGTACGATGAGAGAGTTAGTCCCATTATTGTTTCTCATTGTGACCACTGTGTATTTAAGCCCCAAAATGATTTGATAGCGGAACTTAGTGCTCCAAATGACATGATAAACTTTATATAGGGAGGAAGTCATGTTCACACTCACAAGGGATTGGTTGTTCAAATATTATGGAAGCACGGGGGCAGGGCAGCTTTTTTGGACAGCGAGATGGTTACAGCAACATGGGGTAAATGTTGAGCCTGGTCAACCCGAGGCTTGGAAAGAGTGGAAGCATCTTGTGGAGTACCAGCCCAACTGCCATGACATCGTGCCTCAATGTCTCGCTATGATAGGGAGTGCGTTTGAGTCCGAGTTGGAGGCTCATGCCAAGATCAACTACCTACGAGTTCCTAATCATGCTGATGCCTACAATGAGGCCTGTGAAGAGTACAAGCCAAGGACCATCCTAGAGTTGGGGGTAGGTGGTGATTCTGCCATC
>Ga0209977_10000402_pt1 | contig 16914 bp, 14 predicted proteins | sample SumtaG_2_FD_183113 | JGI IMG/M metagenome (GOLD analysis project Ga0209977, IMG submission 183113) | Deep subsurface microbial communities from Indian Ocean to uncover new lineages of life (NeLLi) - Sumatra_00607 metaG (SPAdes) (version 2) | ecosystem: Environmental > Aquatic > Marine > Oceanic...
CGAGATATACCGCTTATAATTAGCGATTCGTGCTTTTACAGGTAGCGAGTTGACATAATAGCAAATTATGCGACGCAGTCTTCTCGGGGAAAAGAAATTAGCTTTAAATTCGCTTGCATTATTATTTATTATCTAAATAGTCTAGATATTTCTCGATAAGTTCTTGAGCAAAAGTCCGAGCTTCGATTAGTTCACCCTCTGTTGCATGCCTTAGAACTCCTACGTATTTACCGCGATGCCTTCCTTGTTTTATTGGTTCATCATTAGCTAAGCGGCCAAATCTCCACCATGATTTTTTAGTTATATTGAGGACTTGACGAGTCATTTTCTCTCCATCAAACTCCTTAGATAGCATTTCACGAATCTCATACAAGTAAAGCAACTCATTATCAGGCTCACGAAAAGCGGTGGCTAGACTATTAAGGAGGTTTTGGAGAATAGGGTTATGTGCTATATATTTTTCTACAAGTTCGATAAGTGCTTTCCTTCTTTCTATTCTTTCCTTCCGTGAATTTCTTATTACTTTTCCATTAGAATCAGTAACGACAAAATCAGCCGTAATTGACCCCCCCCCGCTTATTTTAGCTGATCCCTGGGATGCACATGTTCTTCTCCCATTTGGATGAATTCTGACCATCGAAGAATTTGAAAGCTTAAATGGCTTTAGGTTAACGATTAGGACTCCAAGAAACCAGTTATTCAATAATTCTTGGAACTTCATTCGTGAATCGGACTCACTGTCATAATACTGAGCCTCGATTCTTGCCGTGATTTTACCGTTTTCTATAGTAATCTCATGGTTATCCCGGACAATGTGAATCGGCTCCTCGAAATAATCTGGTGGCGTGAATGTCCATTCTAGAACAATTATCTCTTTCATTTCATATCCATAAGTGAGAATTTTCCCTTTACTTAGCCATTCATATCAACAAGGCATCATTCCGACTATGCCATACTTTAAACTTAGGGAAGCTAGATTTTAGCTTTTGCTTCCACATCTATTTACTTTATCTATGTGCTCGTTGTTTCCCAAGGTTCTTCATGAATAATAATATCCTCAAGCTCACATTGATTAAGGAACTCAGTAAAATGCACTGAGTTTATTATAAGAATTGAGCGTTCCATTTGCTTTTCCAATTCTTTTAATCTTATCGCTTTCGAACTTTGCTGTATTCCTTGAACCACAAGATTCTTTCTAAATCTTATATAAGGAACCTCTTTAAACTGAGCATCTTTCACGGTGCCATCTTTAATTGATATTTCACTTGGCTTCAAATTACATATCTTTAATCTAGCTGATGTCACTATACACGGTATTAATAATCTAAGCCTATCTAAATTAGGATTTCCTTCAGCTAAAATCTCTTCATACGCAAAAGCTTCTACTGAACTGATTAAAAATCCTCCAATTCGTTCAAGCATTGGTTTTGCCTTTTCATCCTGACCATGAATAATGCAAAAATCTGATTGCGGTGAACTTGGAGGCATAGACAGCTCACCCCAACCAATATCAGGTTCTTTATTAGGTTTCATATAACTCCAACAGCTTTTAAATTTACTAACCTTTTTTTGATTCTCACGGTAAACAGGAAATATCCATATGCCTTTTTTTAAACGTTTGCATTCAATTACAAAGCGAACTATCCCATTCCCGATAATGAGATCAATAAATCCCTCTAATCCATCTTCTTTGTTCCGCCAAGGATGTTCACGTAAATAAATAGACCAACGGTGAATTTTTCTATGGTGCTTTATCTCCTCTTCTATAGCAATCTGGAAAGGATAGCCCGAGCTATTGACTATATTATTTAAATACTTATTTTCATCTTTCATATTTCTAGTGTCTCTCTGATTTTTAAGAAGACCATTTTACTAGTAGTGAGTTTACATAATACCCATTAAGCGACACAATCTCCCAGACGAAATCGGTTTCGAATATTTATCATAAATTTACGGCGTTTTTTTTCTTCAGTTTTTAATTAGGTCATTCTTTTTTTGGATTCGAGCCAGGGAGAAAGGGATGGTTATCATATAGAGAAAAAGCATTGTGATTTCAGAGTCAGCGAAATTGTACTCAAAAAGACCTGCGATAAAGAGTGCCAAAAGTGCTGCCAGTGCAGCTACGGTAAGTGGGTAGAGTGTAGGGTCTTTATTCTTGAGAAGCTTAATAAGAGAGATAAAAACCCAGACCATGAAGGTAAGCCAGGTGAGTAGGGTTGGAATCCCTCTTTCCGCTCCTATCTGGAAGATATTATTGTGGAGATGAACATTCCTTTTTGCTTCCTCGGAGAGTTCATATTTTGGGTTTTGGAAAACCGTATCCACAGTATTAGGGCCAGTTCCAAAGAGGGGGTAGTCCTTGATGATTTTTATCCCAGCCCTCATGTATTCAATCCTATTCATATTCGAAGTCAAGCTAAAGCTACTGAGGGCTCTCCTTTTTATTGGCTGAGGGCTTGCGATATAAAAAAGACCAATCGTAAGAGGCACAATGATTAAGGCTCTAGGTTTGTAGAGGAGCAAGATGAGGAATGAAGCTACGACCAATCCTATCCAAGCACTTCGGGTTAAAGTGAGAGTAAGCATAACAAGCGAAAGGAGAAATCCTAGCCCCCATAGATATCTTATTCTCTCACGAGAAAAGATAAGTATGCTTAAGGCCATGCAACTAAAAAGAAGGAGGAGTCCGGCTTGGGTCATGACTTGGCCCATGAATCCTTCTATTCTCGCCCCAGGTGAAGCTTTGAAAAAGAAGTAAAAGATAGAATAGAGGCAACTCAGATAGGCTGATGCCAAAAGAGCCAAGTTAGCTTTTTTGAGTACATTTTCCTTAGAGAAACCTGTATAGACTATGGGAACAATCAAAAAGAGAAGGAGTTCTTTGCTGTCTTTTAAGCTAGTCTCTGGATTGACAGACAAGAAGGATGAGACAAGCGATAAGATGGCATAGATAATCAAAGGCCAGAAAAAAGAAGGGAAGATGAATTTTTGTTTTTTCCTGATGAGGATGACAGTCCAACAGATGAGAGCAAAAGAGAGGAATATCTGGCTCAGGCTGATCGATACCATAGAGAACAATAGATAAAGAGCAAGGAATAAGGGCAAGAGAGAAATCCAAAAGGCTTTTCCCTTATCAAAATAAAGATTCTTCATTTGTAATCCTCATCTTTCATCAGTGATTCTTCCCGCTTCTCTTCACGCCTGCTTTCTCGTGCGCTTATGAAACAAATGGCTGCCGTAAAATATCCGATAATAACGCCAACGAAGCAACCGACGAGAAACCAAAATGCCCAAGATTTGAAAAAGCTCATTGCTTTCTGACCTCCATTTTGATTCCTTCAGGCATATTAAATGACCATAAATTCCCATCTAAAATATTTATTCAATTATCTTCCCATCCCAAACAAGATTATTCTAATTGTTTTCAGGAGAATTCTTAGGTCTAAAAATAGAGACATATTCTTGATATAATATAGCTCATACTGTAATTTTTCTAAGGCATCTTCTTCTGAAGCTCCATATTTATAGATAATCTGTGCCCAGCCTGTTAGACCCGGCTTCACTGAAAAACGTAATGAATAAAATGGTATCTTTTCCATTAATCTTTTCACAAAAAATTCTCTTTCTGGACGAGGACCAATAAGGCTCATATCTCCTTTTATTATATTAATAAGTTGAGGTAACTCGTCCATTCTTGTTTTTCTTAAAATCTTTCCTATGCTTGTGTTACGAGGATCATTCTCTTCTGCCCATAAGGGATTTCCTTTTTCAGCATCTGATACCATTGTTCTGAATTTGAATAAATTAAACGGCTTTTGATTTTTACCAATTCTTTCTTGTATATAAATAATCGGACCTTTGGAGTTTAATGCTATTGTTATGGAAATGATAACCCCTATGGGAAAAGCAATAATTAAAATGGCAGTAGATATCAATATATCTATGGCTCTTTTTAACCTCTTGTGAATATTGCTTCCTAGTTTGTCAAAGCCGTTAGCGAATAAAAACCAGTTTTCCTTGATGTGAGGAATAGGCAACTTGTCTATAAAATGTTCATAGAAAGTCGGTATATTCCAAATATTTATTCCTCTCATTTTACAATTGATTAATGTTTTATTTAGCTGACTATTCCTAATTGGTTCAATTGTTACAATGATATCATCGATATTATAATCGTTGATTATTTTTTCCAATGAGGCGTTGTTTTCTAAAGCTTTCTTTTCTTGAACCCCTTTTTTCTTAAAAGCACCGCTTATGAAGCCAATAACTTCATACTCTGGGTTCTTTTTAATAACTGAGTATATGACCTCGGCAACTTTCCCTTTTCCAATTATTAGGACTGCTTTAGTCGATGTTGCTAGACTAAAGAAGAAAAAGTAAAATAACCTCCAAGTGGCTGTCAAGATTCCTATTAAAACCAAACTAATTAAAAATGCTCCTCTACCAATTATGAAAGGAAACGCATAAAAGAGGCCAATGGAGATTAAGGATGCTAGAATTAATGAACTAGCCATATTAGTCAAGAATCGAATGCCTCTAAATTTTTCTTTTGTATTATAAAAATCAAAAATATAAAAACTTATAAGGAAAATTGCCAACATTAATAGAGTCGTGATAAGCCCTTTATTTAAACCAAGGTAACTTATTGTTGATTCTTTTAGTCGAATGATAAAAGACAAGTTTAATGATAGAATTATTATAAATATGTCCCCCGATATCAAAAATAGTTTCTGATTCGAGATTTGTTTAAATTTCATATTCCGTTAAGGAATAATAATGTTTATATTTCTTACATTCTTAAATTTTTTAAAACGGAATAGAGATGAAGCAATTTTCTTATCTTCACAATCTGTGTGTAATAATAGCCCTTTTGCTTTTTTAATTAGATTATTTTAGAAATTGACTCACCTTCGAAAGTGGTTTTAATAAAAATGTAATTATTTTTGGCCGAAGTCCGTTTGCCTTCCAAGCATGATAACATGATATACTATTGTTTATAATGTTAATAAAGGAAGGTCTGCTTTTGCCAGCTATCCTCATTTTTACTAATACCTTAGGTATGTAGGCTATTGAGATTTTGTGTTTATATAATAATCTAAGCATAAGTTCGTAATCTGCGACTATAGGAAATTTAAGATTGAAAAGGCCATATTTTTCGTAAACTTCTTTTTTAACAAAGAAAGTAGGATGAGGAGGCATCCATCCTTTTTGAAATGCTATTCTTGAATATTCCCTAGCTTTCCAAAATCTTATAATCTTGTTTGTATTTTTTCGATCTACATATATGAGATTACCATAACATGAGTCAACATTTTCTTTTGTAATAAATTCTACTATGTTCTCTATCACAAAATTGTCAGCATAAATATCGTCGCTATTAATTATGCCAATAATCTTGCCTGTTGCTAAATTTATTCCTTTATTCATAGCATGATAAATGCCGTAATCCTTCTCACTAATCCAAAAGGATATTTTACTTTCATATTTTTTTATAATATCCAAAGTCCCATCAGTGGAACCACCATCAATGATAATATATTCAATATTTTTATAGGACTGATTCAATACACTTTGAATGCAGTCCTCAATGGTTTTTGCACTATTAAGAGAGACAGTGATAATCGAGACTTTCATAAGTAGTGAATTTTTCCTATAATGATTCAAGGATGGGAGTAGGAGAGGATATAATTTTATTTAATAGAAAGTTTTTTCTACGGAAAATTTATTTTAAAATTAACCAATTTCCCAAGGCCAGACCATCAAGACCGCTATTTTGTAAAGTTTCTAATGCAATTTCAGGACTCCCAACAATTGGATGTCCATGAAGATTGAATGATGTATTTACTATTCCGCTAACTTTAGTTAAATTTTGAAAAGATTCAATGGTTTTTCTCCATTTTGGATTCCATTCATTCACAGTTTGAGGTCTGCAAGTTCTATCTGCCTGATGAAGACCTACGATTATCTCATCGGCTTTTTCTCTAGTGTCAAAGGCTTCTACCATATATCTTGATACTTTTGCATCAATAAGATAATCATTAGCCTTTTCCTCAAGAATTGATGGTGCAAAAGGCATCCAGAAGTCCCTCTGCTTTATAGCAAAATTTAATTTCGAAATGACTCTTAAATCTCTCGGGTCTGCTATTATGCTCCTGTTGCCCAATGCCCTTGGTCCAAATTCATCTCTTCCCCAAAATATAGCAATTATTTTACCTTTAGCTATCAAACTTGCTAATTCCTCAGCTATGCTTTTTGTATAAATTCCTTTATCTATCCATCCTTTTTTCTTCAATACAAATTCAAAATAATCATCATCAAATTTTCTACCATAATATAAATCCCTAAGCGGGTGTCTTTCAGGCATTACGCCCTCTTTTTCACAATATCTATAATATCCTTCAAGTGCTGATCCTACTGGCGTGCCTTCATCTCCTGCTGGGGGATAAAAAAAGACATCTTCGACTTCTTCTAACTCGTAGATTAATTTATTTGCTTTTACATTCAGAAACATTCCACCTGCACAAGCAAGTTTTCTTATACCAGTTTCTTTAATACAATTTTTTACCCACTTAATAAGAAGGTCTTCGTAGTAAGACTGACACGCAGCAGCGATATTATCAAATCTTTCTTCTGATAATAATTTTCTTAATTTCTTTTGAATATCAATAGCATAAGCTCTAATTGTATTTTGAAATTCAAGAGGTTTATTAGGATGGATTCTTATTATTTTTTTTATTTTATCCAGACAATAATCTGCTCTACCAAAAGGAGCGAGTCCCATAACCTTATATTCATGTTCCCACCTTTTAAGTCCCAAGTAACCTGTTATTTCACTATAAAGATTATTTCCAAGACTATTATAACTCACGCTCCAGGCAATTCTTTTTATTTTGAAAGCTTCGCCAATATTTATACTTGAGGATACACCATCTCCAGAACCATCTAAAGTTAAAATAAGAGTCTTATCTTTCCAAGGTCTCTGATAGTATGCGCATGCAGCATGAGCATGATGATGTTCAACAAAAATTATTTCCTTTCCTTCTATCCTTAATTCTCTAAAAATCTTTTTTAGGGTTTCCATTTTTCTAAGTTTATGCAGAATGTTAACATACACTTTTGAGAACCACTGTCCATGAATATAAGGAACTATTTTTCGGTAGGATTTTACGAAGAAAGGTTCTTCAGATAATGGGGAATGTGTCCTAATTAAGCTTGCAATAGCAATTAAATCAATGTTTTGTGGTTCAATTTTTGCTATTTTAAAAACTTCCTTTATTGCCAATTCAGGTGTTCCGCTATAATTTTTAATATTTCGCAATCTCTCTTCTGAAATAGCAGCTATGACTTTCCCATTTTTAACCAGAGCAGCACCTGAATTATGTCCATCATGAATCCCAAGAACAAATATATCTTTTTTCATTTTTTCTCCTTCCTATGTTGCTATCTATAAATTACATATATATATTTTAAATAGCTATATGCCTTAATAATTTCAAGGTATAGTTGATCTATAAATGACTTCTTCATATAAATTTATCATCTGATCTACAACTTCATCCCATATAAATCTTTCCCTTACTAACTCCCTGCCATTTTCTCCCATTTTTTTGCATAAATGAGGGCTACTTATTAAATTATTTAACTCTCTTACAAGCTGATTGACATTAGGCTCAATTATTATTCCAGCTTTATATTTTCCAATCTCAGGAAAATTACATTGCTTTGTTATCACCACTGGCAATCCACAGACCATCGCTTCCAAAGCGACAATACTATGAACTTCAGAATAAGACGGTAAAACGAATATATCTGCTCTACTTAGAGCGGCAAGTTTAGTATTTCCGGATAGCATACCTGTAAAAATAACATTATTTAAAATGCTTTTGTTTTTCAGAATTGACTTAATCTTATTTTCGTATCCATTTTCATCTGGTCCAGCGATTACCAATCTTATATTTTCTCTATATTCAGAAATAGTTCTAAAAGATTTTGCTAGAATATCTAAGCCCTTTATAGGATGAATACGTCCTAAGAATAGGATTACCTTTTTTCCTTTTAGATCAGGATATAAATCTTCAAATTTTTCCCGAGGAGGAAGATTTTTAAAATCCTCAAGATTTATCCCGTTAGGAATAAGAAATACATTTTTATTATCAACAAAGTTAGATATGTTTTTAACTTCCTCTTCCGTTATGGCGTGAAGAGCCGAGGCCTCTTTAAGAATCTTTCTCTGAATTAGAATTGAATAAATTTTCTTCTTAAACGCCTTATGATTTAAGCACCAATGTTGAAGCCCCCCATGTATGGATATAATAAAAGGTTTTTTAAAAGATTTTGCTGCTTTATAGACAGCAAAATGGGGATAATGCCATAGTTCGTGAATATGTACTAAATCATAATTTTCAATTTCCTCCCTCATTATATGGGTTATATTTGGGGAATATGCTGTCCAAAAGCGAGACAAAAATCCCCGCTTGAAAATTCGTATAGGAACATCGTTCAATATAACAATTCTTTTTTCTTTATCTTTTTTAGCAGTGGCAAAAATACATGTCTCTATTCCTTTCTCTATAAGAGCTTTTGCTATTCCTATAATAACCTTTGGCGGTCCGCCCCATTCAGGAGCCAAACTAGGAGTGACATGAAGTATTTTCATTTATCTCTATTACTTTTCTTATTTCTATTCAACTTTTGCTAATGTGTTAGACCTCACTGTAAAATAATATAACCAAAAGAAAAAGAAAAAACCTACAAAAAAATAATGCCCACATCGTAATAGTCTAATCAAGAATGTAACTAAAATTGCATTATTAATAATCCATAAATAGCCACTTCTATCATTTTTCTTTAAGACATGAAACTTAAAAATAAACCAAAAAAAACATAGTATCCCAAATAAGCCAGTCTCAGATAAAAGTCTTAAAAATAATGAGTTTGCATCCTGTACATTTAAAAATATAATAATTTTATCAACATCTACAGCTCTTCCAATATATTTATTATACGATAATTCATGAGAGCCTAGTCCAGAACCAAATACTGGATTATCTTTAAAACTTTCATAAGCAACTAACGCATTGCTAAATAAGGCAAAAGTACTTAAATTTGCCGAATATAAATCCATCTTCCCTGCAATCACGTTAACTGAATCATCCACCCTGATTCTTAAATCTATTATGTTTTTATATGCAAAAAAACTAATGGTTAATAGAAATATTGTTCCAAAAATAAAATGCCTTATTTTGCCATAGTTATAAAATAGCAATGCAATCGAAAGTAACATACCGATATACCCCACCAAGGAAAAAGAAAAAAAGACAGAGAATATAATAATTAAACTTTTCCATTTATTTAAAAATTTAAAATTACTTTTTGATAAAGAAGTTAATGCAACAAAAAAAGCTGGCATCATCATATAACAAAAATCCGTTGGTTCAGACATAATAGAGCTAATTCTCAATAAACCCATTTCACTTAAATTGAAGCGCCATGATGGGAATATAAACCCAAAATTATAACCTTTTTCAAATCCTGTTAAATAACTTAATTCTTGGAATAATCCAATTAATCCTGCTAAAACCGCAAAATTTAAATAAATCCTAAATAATTTATTGATATTATATTTATTTATTTTTATTAAAAGATAAAACATCAATGATGTTAGTCCTATCCCTACGATTTGCTTCATTAACAAGGTTATAGTATTTTTCTCTAAATAAACATTATAAAATGATGACACTACCACAACTATAAAAACAAAGAGAAAAGTTTTATTGAAATATAGGTTTTTGAATGCAAAACCAAATAAAAATAATGTAGGCAATATTATAAAATAGCTTATTCTTAAATCTATTGGCAAAATATAGCGAAAAACCAATCCGTCACTAAAAACAGCAAAAATGACCAGATAATTAATCCAAGGGGGCGTTTTCATCTAACTCTTATAAATAGGTTTTCTAACTCTATCTTTCATTGTTTAGTTCTTCCCAAAATGTTAAACCACGTAACCTATTTGCACACTTTTTTAAAACATATTTCATGTCTCCTTGCATAAGGTAATATAAAATCCGCTGTATCCGGCACAAATTTTTCCTGTAAGTAAAATATGTTTTATTTATATTTTGAGGCAAGTATCGTCTTATAATCTCATCATGCTCAATGCCCCATATATCTGAAATTGTTGAAGTTTTGGAATCCTTATGAATCCGAAAATTGGCAATATATTCTGGAATATAATTTAAGTGTCCCATATCTGCGATACGGGTGAATAAGTCAAAATCCATGCAGAACTTATATTGTGGGTTTAGTCCACCGACTTTATTGTAAATCTCCTTAGTCCAAAAAACGGCTGGTTGAGCTAAGCAAATACCCTCATAAACTAAATGGGTTATGTTTAACTTTGTTAATTTGCATTCGCCAATTATCTGGTCATATTCATTAATAAAATAAATATCTCCAAATGTAAGATCTGCTTCAAAATGTTTTTGAGAGGATTCCACCATTTTAAAAAAACTCCTAGGTAAATAGGTATCATCTGAATTAAGCCAACCCATAATTTCCCCGGTACTCTTTTCAAAACCTTTCTTTATAGCATCAGCCTGTCCTTTATCCCTTTTACTCACCCAATAGTCAAAGTATTTTTCATATTTCTTTATTATTTCAACACTTTCATCAGTAGAACCACCATCAATAATAATATATTCAAGATTAGGATAGTTCTGATTTAACACAGATAGGATTGTTTTTTCTAAAAATTTAGCCTGGTTATAAGATGGTGTAACAATAGAAATTTTAGGGTAGGATGGGTCTTTTTCAAGTATAGTCTTCTCATCAAATAAAGGCTTTGAAACGAATTCTTTAATTTCTTGAGGGGTAAATTTTTTCATTTAGCTTATTGTACTCTTGGCTATCTATTTAGCAATTCATGATTAGTCCACTTCGCTAGGCGCTTTCGCAGTGGGATGGAAATGCCAAAATTCTATTTAAGAATTTCATTTCGGATTCCATCATACCAAATATATAGCAAGAGACATGGCATTTGCTTCATGTTCACCGCAACTTTTTATTCTTCTTTCGAGGTTTAAGCCCAATAATTTGCTTGATCTTGTTAAGCAGCATAAACAAAGCTAATATCATACTTTTACGTGTAGATAACAATGTCGTATCATATAGCATGTTGTTAAATTGTTGACGAAGACTGATTTTTTTTGCGGATAATGAAGATACACGGCAAAGCTTGAATTGATCTCCAGGCATGTCATATATAATACAAGTCTCATGCGGTCTCATGTCTCCGGAAAAGGATAGCAGGTATTTGGCACAATTCTTTGAGGTAAGAACGTATTCCTTACTAATCTTTTCAATCTTTTTTGTACCATATAGATCCGTTTCGTAATCGAAAGAAGCTAGCTTTTTATTAAGTCTAGATAAAACATCAGGCAATATTTCCATGTGCGCATCGTAAATCGCCAAAGATTTATGAATACGACAGAAGCGATAATACATTTTTCGTGAAAGTAATGGAACTTGCACATTATTATTTTTTTGCCTCCCGTGTGTACCTATGTCGCCAAAATTAGTAGTAAGGGATATTCGTGGATATACAAAATATTTATTTTTGGCAGCCATATACTTAACAAAATCCTTTTTCCAGGATGTTTTTGGCCAAAACATAACATTTGCCGGCAAGCTATTACTGGCTTCAATATGGAAATCTCTGTGATCATACCAGGCTCTAAATTCCTCCCACTGAGCCCTATCCCAAGCTTGTCCCCAAGAAGATGGCAACTGAAGAAAGTACACATCCGTACCGTCATGAACAGGTTCAAAGGGTCTTTGCGCTGTTTCATTGATTCTGTAATTATATAAGGATATCCCGGCAATCTTATTATCATTTTTATAATAAATTAAAGCTTTGTCAGCATAATGATAAAAATACGGCGAAACACACAAATCGTCTTCCAGCATAATAATCGAATCGTATTGTTCTGTTAAGTCCCCACATAGCAAAATATGTTTTTTCAATCCGAGTCGCTGTTGTCGAATAAATAATATCTTTTCTCCAAAATTCCAAACATATTTTTTAGCCATTTTAGCAACTGCATCACTGTCGCTTTTATCAATACTAATAATTAAAGCAATCTCACGATTGGAGGAATAATCTGCTTTGGATAATGAAGCGAGTAACCGCTGTAGGGAATCTGGTCGGTTATAAGCTACGACGACAATAGCTGGTCTCATTGTTTAACCTCACATCTATAGCATTTAGCCAATATTAAAAAACTCTGGACTCTGGAGCATTAACTCTCCGAACGCACGTTTATTTAATAGGGACTGCACTTCCTTACTAACTCGGTATTCTTATTGGAAGCCGTCGTCAACCACGAGAATCTCGAATTCCTGGCAGGTCTGGTTGAGTGTACTCTGGATAGCTCGGTCTACTAGGTATGCCCGATTGTAGGTCGGGATGATTACGCTTATTGTTGGCAACGTTTCAGTCTCTTTAATCTCGCTTGTATATATTTATTATGCATTCAGAAATAAATACCGGATTTGTTCTTCGCAAGAGCACTTTACCTGTAAAGTGTTCGTTTACTTGCTCGTAAATCCCAAAAAGAAAATAACCCTTATTCTCCAGATATACTTTAAATTCTTCAAATGCCACAAATTTTTGATTCTTTGGATTCATGCCAGCCTCAACCTGCACGATATCAATCGTTTGTCTACTTAACATTTCTTCTGCACCCCTCAGTACCTCAAGATCATGTCCTTCTGTGTCAACCTTTAAAAAGCTTAATTTAATAATCTTTTGTCTATGACAAAACTCGTCAAGGGTATCGATTTCCACGCTTTCTACGTTTAAATTAGCACGAGATATGTCATCTGCTCTAGGATTAAGAGAATACATCGATGAGCAAGCTCCCCCATACATATACCCCCGACTTTTCGAACTTCCAAGTGCTAACTTTAAACAATGAACATTACTAAAACTTTTAACATTTCTTTTGAGCTCAACAAAGGTTTGACTTATTGGCTCAAAACAGTAAATCTGCGATTGCGGAAACCAATTTACATATTGTCTCGTTGATTGGCCAATGTCGGCACCCACATCAAAAATTACCTCTGGTATATATCTCGGCAACAACATTTTGATGTCGTATAGCACATCCGTACCGTGTGGAAGGACTTTATATATATGTAGATGTGTTAATCGCTCTATTAGTTTTTTAATTTTTCCTTTTATAGTGGTCATTTATTTCCCTTAATTTCTTAAGAATTTATCATGTCCAAGAATATCTGCGAACCATGAAAATGAGCTATTTTCAAGGTAATATATTTGCAATTAAATTTCTAAGCAGTTATCATTCCGATAAAAAAATGATGTACACCAACAACAAGTATTTATTGGGCCAAATCCTTGAAAATCAATACGCTTGAAACCATTCCATAGCAGATACTGAAATCCTTCGCGATATGCATCTCTTTCACTATTGTCTACAATAATAATTCCATTTTCTATAAGCGCTCCAAGAGAATTCTTTAAACAATTGACTCTATCCCTACCGTCGATAACGACAATATCGAAACTATTCTGATATCTTTTGATTACTTTAGAATATTCACCACCATTAACTAGTTCACAATATATATACTCTACGTTTGAAGGAATTTTCTTCTTCATTGTATTGTACCAAACAAGATTATGCTCACATGATACAACATTAGTCATACGTTCACTCCACCATAGAATAGAATTTCCACTTCCATATTCGAATACTCTCATATTAGGCTTTAGTTTCCTTTCTAAAAAATAAATTGCTGGATAAGTAAGCCATGGTAAAGGAATGCCATTTTTGTCAATAGGTAATCCTGCTATGCGACTTTTGAACCAGCCAACGTCTTCAAAATGATGCCACATACGATAAAGAGACACCATCTTCATTCCAGTTTTATTTTTTTCTATCATCCATAAAATTGCTTTTTTCACTGAATTCATCATTGCAAATGATCCCATATTTTAGTCCTATACATAATAAATCTTAATGGAAAAACAAAAGATTTACTAATTTTTATAGCAAGATTTCTACTTCTCGGATAAAAGAAAAGGAATAAATAGGAAGAAGCAGCATAGGAAATTAAGGTTGCAACTGCCGAACCTTTTCCCCCGAACTGAGGTATTAGAATAAAGTTAAATAGCACATTCACTAAGGCTGCTCCTCCATGAACCATTAGTTGAAAATATAATACATTCTCTATTAAAACCCATTTATCAATAATGGCTTTCATGAACATGAATATACCAGCCCAGACATGAATAACAAGTATGGAAGAAGACTCGGCATATGCTTCACCATATAGTAAAGGTATAAGCGGACTGACCAAGAAAGTTATAACTATAGCAACAAAAAATGCCATGGCAAAAAGAATATCAAAAATTTGTTGCAATCTTTTATCATAATCTGAAGGTTTAGTTTTTTTTAGTTCAATTAGTCTCGGATAGACGGACATGGCAATAGCGGTTGGAATAAAATACCAAGCCTCGGAAAAAACGACCGCCACAGAATAAATGCCAACCTCGGTAGCATCAGTCATCCATCGAAGCATAATCTGATCCACCCTGAGATTAACCAGTGCCAGAAATCCAGAAAGGATGATGATCCAGGATTGGCTTAACAACTCCTTGGCCTTGGAAAATTGAGCTTTCCATTGAAAAATCGAAAAACCTTTATAGCGGTATACGCAAACGAGCAAAACCGAGGCTAGGATAAACTCCAAGCTGGATGCTACTGCAATGGCAACGATTGTTGCTCCGAAGAACACAAGTAATACTTTCATAATCGTAGTGGCCATAAAAGCCGTACTTTTGGCAAACACTGTGTATTTTGATTGAATCTGGGACTGAAACCAGAAGTCTATTGTCTCAAAAGGCCTAGCAAAAAGGCTAAAGCCAATAATCAATAGAATCCAGGACTCACTTTTGCTAGTATTATGACCGAATTTAGCCAAGCCTAATACTACAAGGAAGGCGAGGAGACCACCTATGAACTTCAGGGAAAAGGTGGTTCCCAACAGTTTGTCTTTTTCATCAGGATGCTGGACAATATCCCGAACTACTAAACCGCTAAGACCTAAATAAACAAATACTGCCATAAAGGCAGTTACTGAAAGAGCATAGCTCAATATGCCGTAGTTCTCCGGTCCTAAATACCTCGCAATCAAGATGCTGACTAACAGGCCAATTCCAAGACGGAAGATATTTCCAGAAACAAGCCAACCTGTGTTGGAAAGAATTTTTCTCTGACCTTCGTGTTTCTTAAAGTGTTCACTTAGAAAAGATGGAAATAGCTTTAAAATGAAGGATGGGAACACTCTAGAATTATTATCTGACATTTACCGTATAAATTTTTATTTGGTTTGTTTGATTTATCTTGTTTATTTAGTTTGTCTGATTGAAATATACCATTCAATCGTTTTCTTCAACCCTTCTTCAAACCCTGTATTTGCCTTAAATCCAAATTCCTGTTTAGCTTTTGATACATCCAGCATTCGCCTAGGCTGACCATCAGGCTTTGATTTGTCCCATTTAATCTTACCTTCAAAACCCGTTAATCCTGCAATTAATTCAACCAAATCTTTTATTTTTATTTCAAATCCCGCACCGATATTAATGGGGTCTGCTTTATTATACTTTTCAGTTGCTAATATTATTGCTTCGACAACATCTTCAATATATAGGAATTCTCTCGAAGCTTTGCCTGTACCCCAAATAACTATATGATTGTCTCTATTTTCTATTGCATCTATACACTTTTTTATTAAAGCTGGTATAACATGGGAAGATTTTGGGTCAAAATTATCACCTGGTCCATAAAGATTGACAGGCATCAAGAATATTGAATTGAAACCATATTGCTGATGGTATGCTTGAGCCTGAACCAAAAGCATCTTTTTTGCTAAGCCATATGGAGCATTGGTTTCTTCTGGGTAGCCATTCCAGATATCTTCTTCTTTAAATGGAATAGAAGAAAATTTTGGATAACAACAAATTGTTCCAAGAGTAACAAATTTTTCTATTCCTCTTAGGTGAGCTTCATGCATAAGTTGGATTCCCATAATGGCATTGTCATAAAAAAACTTGCCTGGATTTTCTCTATTTGCTCCAATCCCACCAACAACCGCAGCCAAATGAATAACAATATCAGGCCTATGACCATCAAACATTCTTTTTATATCTCCAATATTTCGAAGATTATATTCTGGTAAATCAGCAATGAATATACTTTGAAAGCCTCGGACTTCTCTAAGTATTCGAACTAAGTGTGTTCCCAAAAATCCTTTCCCCCCTGTAACTGTAATTCTTTTTTTATTTAAATCCATATTATCCTCCTCTATTCCATTCTAGTCCTTTTTGCTTAATAATTTTTTTTCCTTCGCCCGGAGAAGTGGCTCCTGTCAATTCCAAATCATAGTCGATCATTATTTTTACCAAATCTTCAAATGATATCTTGGAAGACCAACTCAATAGTTTCTTGGCTTTAGCAGGATCAGATCTAAGGTTTTTCACTTCAGTTGGACGGAAATATCTAGTATCAATTTCGGTATATTTCTGCCAATCTAAATTAACATACTCGAATGCTTCCTCTAAAAATTCTTTTACAGAATGAGTTTCACCAGTGCCAATCACACAGTCGTTAGGCTTTTCCTGCTGAAGCATTAACCACATTGCTTCGACATATTCTGGTGCATACCCCCAATCTCTTTTGGCTTCTAAGTTGCCAAGATAGATTTTTTTTTCTTTCTTGGCGATTATATTTGCTATTCCTCGGGTTATTTTACGTGTTACAAAAGTTTCCCCCCTTCTTGGTGATTCATGATTGAATAGTATTCCATTGCAGGCAAATAGCTTATAACCTT
>Ga0209977_10000403_pt1 | contig 16894 bp, 15 predicted proteins | sample SumtaG_2_FD_183113 | JGI IMG/M metagenome (GOLD analysis project Ga0209977, IMG submission 183113) | Deep subsurface microbial communities from Indian Ocean to uncover new lineages of life (NeLLi) - Sumatra_00607 metaG (SPAdes) (version 2) | ecosystem: Environmental > Aquatic > Marine > Oceanic...
ATATGGAAACCGATTAAAGATAAGAGACGATATAATTTTAACTATGATTATTATAAGATATGTTATGAATGTAAATACGCGATGAAAGACCCAGTTCAGTATAAGAAACAATTGTTTTTTCGTTATGATGACGGCAATATTAAAAAAGAAAATTCGATAAAAATCAAACATCAAAGTAAATAAATAAATAATTATAAGAGATAGATAGACACGATCAGTCGAAAAGTTGATTCCGAACAACCTGCTATCTCTTAATTTTAAAATTCGGAATAAACAATCGGAGGTTTTAAAATGAATTATTATAAGAATGTAATAGATTTATTTTTGGTTGGAGAGATTTGGAAAAATATTGATGGTTATGATGGAGATTATCAAGTTTCAAATCTTGGAAGAATTAAAAGTTTTAAATATGATAAAATTAATGGAGATATATTAAAACAAATTAAAAGTAATGGATATTTACGTATTGAATTATATAAAAATGGAAAAGGTGAACCTAAATCAGTTCATATTTTAATGTTTGATGCATTTAACTATGAAATTCCAGAAAGATGTGTCGTACATCATATAGATGGCAAACCATCAAATAATATATTAGATAATTTTCAATTGATGGCAAAATCAGACCATGGAAAATTACATAATTTAGGAAAAAAACATTCAGAAGAATCTAAAAAATTAATGAAAGAAAAGAGGATTGGAAAATATTCTGGAGAAAAAAATCCAATGTATGGAAAAACTGGAGAAAAAAATCCAATGTTCGGAAAAAATCATTCAGAAGAATCAAAAAGAAAAAATTCAGAAAAACATTTAGGAGAAAATCATCCGAAATCAATATTAAAAGAACAAGATGTTATTGCTATGAAATCATTTTGGGAAGCTGGTATTAAAATATCTAATTTGTTATTAGCTAAATGGTATAAAGTTAGTCCTGAAACAATTTCAGCTATAAAAACTGGAAGAAATTGGAAGCATATAAAATAATTTTAGAGTGAGTTCATTTAATATTTGATCCTAACATATATATAAAAGAAGGAAGAATATGTACCTAAAAAAGGAGATTGAATTATGAAAGTATGGAAAAAAATTGTTTTGGTAGCTTTAATATCTTTATCTGTCGTATTTTTTACATCAACTAAAGTAGAATCACAAGATAATATTGGACAACAATCTTCATCAATTCAAGAATTTGATGAAGATTTTAAAAAAAGATCCATGGAATTTAAAGAAGAATATAAAAAAATAATTCGTGAATATGCGGCATTTTATGAAGAGAGTTTAGCGAATATAGAATCAATTATTAAAAATGATACTAAAAGAGAAAAAAAATTATATAATAGATTAAGTCAAGAAAACTAATGAAAAACTATCGATGTGAATGTAAAAATTCATGTCGATAGTTTTTCCATCAAAAATTAATTAATAGGAAAGAGGTGATATAATTAATGGCAGAAGAACGATCATTAAAATTAAACATAACATCTGACAGTAGCCGAGCTGTAAGGAATGTGAATAAATTTAATAAATCATTAAAGGACACTGAAAAACAAAACAAAGCACTTGATAAGTCATTCAAAATATTAAAAATAGCTGTATCTGCTTTTTTAGCTGTTTTAGCCGTTAAGAAGATCACGGCATTTGTAAATGAAACTATTAAATTATATCAAACACAAGAATTAGCTGAAAAATCGTTTCGTCAAGCTGCTATTTCTGCTGGTAAATTTACCGAAGAATTTTATCAGGGAACATTAAAAATGGCAAGTGGATTGCAAAAATTGACTGGTGTAGGAGATGAAACAATTCTTGAGGCATCTAAAATATTAGTTTCATTTGATAAGATTTCTAAAGATGCTCTACCAGAAGTCACTAAAGCAGTTCTTGATTTTTCTAGATCTGCTGGAATTACTGTAAAAAGTGCTGCTCAAATAATTGGAAAAGCATCTATTGGAATGGTAGATTCACTTAGACGATATGGAGTTGAAGTTTCAAAAGCAGAATTAAAGACAAAGGGATTCGGGGCAGTTATTGAAGCAGTTTATAAGAAAGCAGGTGGACAGGCTGAAAATTTTAGACGAACAAGTGCAGGACAATGGGCGGCATTCCGTAATGTATTGGGTGATTTAAAAGAACAATTCGGAGAAATATTTGATACAATTTTTACAAAAACTGGTTTATTGGATGCTTTCACTAGGGGAATTTCAGAAATTGTCAAAATATTAGATGAATTTCAAGAAAATAAGCAAATGGTTGTGTGGGCAAAAACAACTGCTATATTAGTATTAAGATCTTTTCAATCAATAGCAGAAGGATTTTTTAAAATATTTGGTGGTATTACTAAATGGGTTATGGCTATTAGAAAAATTTCTATGGAGGACCTTTATAAACGTCTCACACGAGATATTGAAATGATAGGTAAAAATATCAATAAATTTTCATATGTCTTAGTAAGATCTGAAGCTAACTTAAAGGATGCAATCGAGAAAAGAACCCAACTATTAACAAAATATAAACGGCAACAATATGAAAAGGGATTTTTATCAAGTCTTTTTTTAATATCTGAAAGTGATATTGAAAAAGCAAATAAAAGAGTAAAAGATTTAGGAATTATAGTTGATAGAAATAAAAAAGTAGTTGAAAATCTTAAGAAAAATCAAGAAACATTAGTAGAAAGTTACAAAAAAGGTATAGGTGAAAGTTTAGATTGGATGGATCAGACAGGTAAACTTTTAGACGATATAATAGCCAGTATAGAAAATTTATCATTAGATATTGGAAAGAAAACAGAAAAGTCACTAAAAAAATTATATACAACTTTATCTACAGTTAATAAAGAAGTATTCGAAAGTGTTTTTGGAAAACAAAAAGAACTATTTGAAGAACTGAAAATAGATATTGGAATTAAATTAAAAATAAAACCTGAAGATGTTGATTTTGAAGGTGTTTTTGATGCAGTCGATGAGATAAATGATAGAATCAGAAAACTAACATTATCAGAATATGAATATAAAGTTCATATGATCGATAAGGAAATTGAGAAATATAGAGAATTAGGAGTTGTAGAAATAAAATTAACTGAATTGAGAAATCTAGAGATTAGTAAATTAAATGAAGAAATGTTTGAAGAAACTACTAATATGTATGAAAATTTAGCAGAAGGAATTACTGACTCCTTTACCTCTGCCTTCAAAGAAATACTTACCACTGGTAAACTTGATTTTGAAAAATTGGGTGAGTCAATTATCGATGTTTTTGCTGATGTTATTTCACAGATGGCAAAAAAACAATTTATTGAACCAATAATTAATCAAATTATGACTTCTATGACAGGCAAACAATTTGGTCCGTTACCTCAAGGTGGTCAAAAACAGGCTACTCCCTGGGCTAGTATGATTGGTGGTGGTCTTGTAGCTGGAGCAATTGGAGCTAATATTTATCAGCAACAACAAGCTGGTCAATTAACTACATTAGGCGGTATAACACAAGGTGCTATGGCTGGCGCAGCATTAGGATCAGTAATACCTGGAATAGGAACAGTAGCAGGTGCAGTTTTTGGTGGATTAGCAGGTGCAGCAACAAGTTTTCTCAAAAAAGGTAGACCAAAACAAGAAATTGATAAGAATTTAAATTTATTATTTAAAACTATTGGTGATGAAATAAAACTCATCGGTAATAAATATCAATATTCCGAAAAAACTCGTGAAGTAATAAAAGCTATTGAAGAAACATTGGAATCTCAACTTGAATTTTTCAATAAAATTATGGAACTAACAGAAAAGTCTTTTGGGAGTATAAATATAGCTTTTTCTTCATTAGAAAGTAGACTAACAAAACTCGTAACAGGTGAAAGATCGGCTTTCTTATTATCTACAATGGGTAAACAACAGTTCGAACAAATGTTTCCTACTTTCGGTGAAGAATATACAGAGATGTTTGCTAAAACTTTCGAACCTATAGTTCATAGAATAATTTATGGAGTATCCGCTGGACGAACTCCGGAAGTAGCTGCTGCTCAAACTGCTGCTCAAGCCGCTCTTAGATGGCAAATGCCAGAAAAAGCATTATCAGAATTTCAAAAGGTTATAGATAATTTAGCAAAAACTCCCGATCAATTACAAAAATTCTTTGAACAAATATATACGTTTCAAAAAATAGGAGGAAAACAATACAGATTATATTTATCTGAAATGATTTCGGAAGAAGATTGGGATGAATTTTTTGAGGAATATCGTAAAAGATTTGAAGAAATAACTCAAAGTTTTGGTAGCATTATAGGATCAGCATTTTTATCAACAATTGATACTGGTGACTATAAAAATTTTATTAATACTTTAAAAATTAATCTTCAAGACAGTATAAAATCAGCTCTCGCCATTGGTTTTTCAAGACAAATTATAGATAGAATATTTGCAGAAACTGGCCTATTTGGAGCGACAGGTATTCTTGCTCAGTATATGGAAGGAAAAGCAGGTATCGGTGAAGTTGAAACAGCTTTAACCGCGAGTATTGATCAATTAAATAATATATTACCAGAACTTGAACCTATATGGCAAAGTGTAAGTAATGCCTTGGAAAATGTTAATGAAAGTTTAAATATCAACACAAATGCTATGGTAAGTAATACAGAAGCTATTTTGGGTCCTATTGATAGTTTTCTTAAATCATTAGAATATGGTGAATTAGCACCTGTAAAATCAATTGCAAAATTAGCTGAAATAGAAAAAATACTATATGCTCAAACGTTAGCAGATCCTACACAATTCTCAGAATATGCCAGTTTTATGGAATCTCAATTTATTCCTTCTATGGAGGGAATTACTGATAACTATGCGGGACTGATAGCTGGAATAAGGGAAGATGTACTTGCTGTACGTGAAATTGTACAACCAACGGCAGAAGAAAATGCGAAGGCGATAGCAAAAGAACTTGGACCGATGTTCAAAGAAATTGCAGAAAATGAAGATGTTGAAGTAAATGTTTACATCGGAAATGAAAAAATCGATGGTGTTATTTATCAAGTAATTAAAGGATCAAGAGATATTAAGAAGTTCATTAAAAACATATAGTTATATAAGAGAAAGAGAGGATATAAATGTCAGTATTATGGAATTATTTAGAGTATGTAACTCCTGATTCATCCTCATATTTAGAAATAGAACCTCAGAATGTTATGGTATTAACTTCAGTAAAAGAATCTGGAATTAATAAAGGTTACGGAACTCATTCAGAAGAGACAATTTCATTTTCGCCAAATAATAAATATTTTTTCAATCTTCAATTTAATATGCTAACAGAAACAGAATTTGAATATATCTTTGAATTCTTTAATGATACTACAAAAGCAGATGGAAATGTTAGAAGCTTCTATTATACTCCACCAGATCAATTTGATAGTACCAGTACATATATATGCCGATTTATTGGAGATACATTATCTGGATTTTTAAAGAATTATCAGATATATGGATTCTCAGAACTTCAATTAAAAGTTCTTGGAAGGAAATATATTGCAACAGAATATGCATCAGATAATAACCCAGATCCACCACCTCCACCACCTCCGCCTCCTCAATATGTTTTTGTATCTGAATGGGGAGCAGGTTATAGTGCTGCCCGAATCCAAAAATTTGATTTGGATGGAACATATGTAAGTCAATTTGGAAGTGAAGGAACAGGTGAAGGTCAATTAAATAGACCAGAAGGAATTCTTGTAAGTGGTACAAGTATTTTTGTAGCCGATGGACAAAATTATCGGATCCAGGAATTTGATCTAGATGGTAATTTTATTGCAATATATGGAGGCTATGGATCGGGCGACGGACGATTTAATTATCCTACAGATATAGCTGAATATAATAATTATTTTTATGTAGCAGACAGTAATAATGAACGAGTCCAAATATTTGATTCTGATTGGGCATATGTAAGTCAATTTGGAAGTGAAGGGACGGGTGAAGGTCAATTTAAAGCTCCTTGGGGAATTGATATTGATAGTAATGGAAATGTTTATGTAGTTGATGTACTTAATGATAATGTTCAAAAATTCGATTCAGATGGAAATTTTCTTATAAGATGGGGAAGTGACGGTTCAGGCAATGGACAATTTAATTATCCAAGACATATTGTTATTGACAGTGATGATAATATTTATGTGTCTGATGGTGGTAACAATCGTGTTCAGAAATTTGATTCAGGTGGGAATTATTTAGATAAATTTGGAACTCTTGGAGCAGGTGATGGACAATTTACTTCTCCTCGTGGGATATATATCGACAATAATGGAAATATATATATCAATGAATTTAATGGTGATCGTGTCCAAAAATTTGATTCAGATTGTAATTATATAACAAAATGGGGAAGTTCAGGTTCAGGTGACGGACAATTTGATTATCCGAGTGGACTTACTGTGAGATAAAGGGGAGGCAAATAAATGTCAGTACTATACGATTTTTTAGATTACATGTTAGCCGATTCTACTGCTGAATTTGTCGTGGAACCTCAAGATATTATGAATCTAAGCTCTGTTAAAGAATCTGAAGTACATGAAGGTTATGGAACCAACAATGAAGAGATTATTTCATTTGTATCAGATAAAGAATATTATTTTAATTTAAGATTCGATATATTATCAGAAAACGACTTTGAATATATATTTGATTTTTTTAATGATCCAGACAAAGCTGATGGAAATGTTAGAAGCTTTTATTACACACCAAATAATCAATTTGATAGTAATAGTGATCATACATATGTTTGTAGATTTAATCAAAATACTTTAAATGGATTTTTAAGAAATTATAAAATATATGGATACGGTATCATAATATTAAAAATTTTAGGAAAAAGTATATAATATAAAGGAGGTGAAAAAATTTGAGAACGAGTCTCACAAGAAATCAGTCCGAAATTCTTGATAGTGATAAAAAAAATGTTAGGTGGCTTTTTGATATAGATATGGAAGATGGTATAATTTTTCATTGGAGTTTGTCAGATACAGTAGTAAATATTGATAGCACAGATGTGCAATATGATTTCAAAATAATTGATTTTTCTTCGTTGGTCCTTCAGATGCCTCAAACTATTGATAATGATTTTCCAGAAAATAAGATAACAGTTGAGTGTAGTTTTAAAGATTCTAATATCGATGGATATTATGCTAGTGATTTCGAAGGAAAACAAGTTTTGGTTAGACTAGTAATATCAAGCGATTTAAGACTAGATCTAAATCCCGAGGATATTGAATTGGAAGAAGATGAACAAGAATTAGAAAATATCCAAGAAGAGGAAATTCTTTCGTGGAAATTTGTAGTAGAGTCAGCTAATTCGGTAGACCAGATATTACATTTAGAATGTAAAGATTTTTTCTCATATTATTTAGATGGAGATTATCCGAATACCCCATTAATCTCTGAAATATTTCCTAACAACATAATGAAAGAAGATAACATTTGTGTTCCAATTCTATTTGGAAATCCTTATGTTCCATTGAGGTGGTGTGTTTCGAATATTGACGCTGTATATAGCACACCAACACAATTTTATATCGCCGGTGTTGATCTAACTGATTTATTCACATCAAATTCATTCATAACTTGTGATTGTGGTGGGGACGGATTAAAATATTGTTATGTTACAAATTCAATGTATAATATAGGAAACACGTATGTAAACCTGTCGGGTGACACAATAACAGATAATATTAGAGAAATCATTATTGATAATTATTTATTGGGGTCCACTGGAAAAACGTATACAATTTCTGAAATTAGATCTCCACAGGAATTTGCCGGAAGATCAATATACAGTTCCGGTGCATATACGTTTAAACAATATGATATCGGTAGTTATAGAATGTCCCAGATATTAATCGACGATAGTGATAATGATGGAACAAATGACGCCAATGGGTTTTGGGGAAATTACGGAAAAGAAGTTTTTGATGTTCCATTCTATATTTCATCTTCAGATTTATCATCTACAAAAAATCCTATAGATATAATTTCATATATTGTTCAAGATTGGGGGTTAAGTTCTAGTGATATCGATTCTGATTCAGCCACTGATGCCTCAACTATATTGAATTCACGTGGAATACTTCTAAATTGTGGTCTACATTATAGAATGAATAGAAAAGATTTACTTGGAAAATTATCTTATATTAGTGGAATCATCCCTGTTTATCGAGATAAAATATATTTTAAAGTATTAACGTCCGATAATCAATTAGATATTGAAGAATATTTATTACAACCACATTCATTTTCAATATCTTCAAATTCAACATTTATACAGAAGAATAAAGATTCTGGATATGTTTTATGGCAGACTGCTGGATTACCGCAAGATAAAGTTAACAAAGCTGTTATTCCAGCAAAAACAACATATACAAATCGTTCAGATATAACATTAGAATGTGAGTGGCTACCAACTGAAGAAATAGCATTAAAATCTGGAATATTAGCTCTTCAAAGAGATATTCTAGTTGAAAAAACAATAAATTTTACAGCAAAGGCAAAGATATTAAAATTAGAACCGGGAGATTTTATAAGATTAAAAAATCAAAATCAAAATGTTGAAAATAATGTCCCGTACAGTGCTTTGATAACAAAAATGACCATCAATAAAGGATTATGGATTGATGTTGAATGTCAAACTTTCTCTGATAATATTGATGATTGGGATGATATAATAGTAAGTGAAAATGGCGCTGAAGATGTTGATACAGATAACGGATATTCGCTAGTTTATCAAGGGCCAATAGATAATGGCAATGCTATTAATAAACCAAATTCAATCACTTCCAATGTTCTAATCGGTGCTAATGGAGAATTAAAAACAAATAATGATCCAAGTTCAAATGGTGGTTTTGTTGCAACAAATTCAGCAATACGATGCTATAATGAAGATGGAAATATAAGATTTGAAGTTATTTATAGTGGCGCTGAACAAGGTGATGTTACAATTGGTGATTATTCAGGTAATCGAGGATTAAAATGGGATCAAGGATTAGGAAGTCTAAATATTATTAGTGATTCAACAGATGCAATCCATCTGTATAATGGAGGAGATTTATTATTAGAAGGGAGTGATACAAATCCTGGTAGAATAAAATTTGAAGGAACCAGTTTTGATGTAGAGATTGGTTCTGATGTTGATGGGAGCCGATTTATTATAAAAGCATCTGATGATAATCAAACTGATTTTATAATTGGCGGAACATCGTGGTGGGGGAATTATGGAAAATTCAAAATCATAAATTTATTTGCTAACGATTCTATTCAATTAGAAACAAAATCTGCGGATGATTTACAATTTGGAACAGTTTATTGTAATGCTCCGGTTGTAAAAATCTATTCTAAAGATGGAGTGGGGAATCTTCAAGAATATAATTTTTTATATGATGCTTTTTATCCATTATATAATAGCTTAACAGATTTAGGCACTGCTGCTTCTCCTTGGCTAGTAACTCATACAGAGAATTTAATTACATATAATCCAATTTCTCCCGTCGTGTTAGCGGCTTCGGCTAATGCAGCGGCTCCAATATACGTAGCAACCAAAGGTTCTTTACACGTCACAAGTGCCGGAATATTATATATAAATACAGATGGGGCAGGTGCATGGCAGAAAGTGGGAGGCCAATAAAATCAATAACTTAGAGAGATAGATTATCGCGAATCGAAAAGAGTCATCCTAACTCCTTCTCTCTATTATTTTAGGAATATAAATCTTAGGAGGATTTATTATGAATTATTATGAAAATAGAAATTTACAAGATTTAGACGGAGAAATTTGGAAAACGATAGAAGAATATCCAGATTATAAAATTTCATCTTTTGGACGAATTAAAAGAGTAATTCCAGACAAATGGAATCATAAATTGAAAATATTATCACAACATAAAGATAGAGATGGATATTTACTTGTTGGTTTATCTAAAAATAAAAAGGGTAAAACTGAAAAAGTTCACAGATTATTATTTGAAACTTTCATTGGAGAAATTCCAGAAGGATTTGTCATTCATCATATAAATTTTACAAAAGATAATTATTTAGGTAATTTCGAGTTGATGTTAATACTTGATCACGACAGTTTACACAAATCTGGTAAAAATCATCCGTTATATGGAAAAAAACATTCTATTGAATCAAAAAATAAAAATAGAAATTCACATTTAGGAAAATATATCGGAGAAAATAATCCAGCATCAATATTAAAAGAACAAGAAGTTATTCAAATAAAATTATTATTAGATGAAGGAATATTAACTCAAAGAGAAATTGGAGGAATGTTTGGAGTTAGTAGATCAGCAATTTCAAATATAAAAAATGGAAGAACTTGGAAATATATCTAATTTCATAGAGGCCAGTAAAAAAAAATGAAGGAATAACAAAATGATTATATCAAGAAATGAATTAGAAATTTATAATCAATCAATCATAAAATCAAAATTTGATGAGTTAGAAGAAAAAATTAAATATTTAGAAAAAACACTTCAAAAAATGAAGGAAAATAAAAATGGAAAAAAATGATCAAGTAAAAATATCAGAAATTTTAGTTAGTATTCTTAATGACAATATCGGAAATCGGCTAAGTCAAACATTGGCTATAGGTATTTTAAATGTCTTTAACCAGCATTTAAATAAATTAATTGAAGAAGATAAAGAAAAAGATATTAAAGAAGAAAATTATAATAAATAAAGTTTACTTCGTTATACAATTTCTACCATAAAAACTAAAAGAAGTTGGAAAAATATTTATAAACAATTTTATAAGGAGGTGAAATAATAATGCCTATAAAATCATATCGCCGCACATTATTGATTGGGGGGAGTGATTCGGCACTTGATGGAATTTCTGGCGCGATACTCGCAGACGGTGATATATGTTCCGTATATTTAAGTGGAACTGAGAATCTTTATTTCTATCGGCTCGATTCTGATAGTAATTTACCAGAAGATTCACCAAATGTTATTACTCCAGATGACTCACCTGGAAGTAAACGTTTTATTTTGCAGGAGATATATACAAAAACCGATTTATTTGAACTTGGAGATATTGTAAGTATCGGAAATTATAATAACAATTTATCTACTGCAATAAATACAATTGATTCAATAACTGTGATTCTTGTAATTAATACGGAAATATCATTAACTGATAATGTTACAGTTCCAGATAATATCACATTATGGTTCACTCGTTCTGGTTCAATTAATTTAGGAAATTACGATTTAACAATTAATGGAAATATAAAAGCTGATTATCATCAAATTTTTAATTATAATGGTAGTGGGGAAGTTTTCATTGATATTATTGATGAAGTTTATCCTCAATGGTGGGGTGCAATTGGAGATTCTACTACTGATTGTACAATATCAATTCAAAGTGCTATAAACTCTATCTCTTATAATAGCGAAAGTGGGACAAAAATAACTGGTACTGTGAAATTAATATCAGGAATCTATTATGTTGATTCTATTGAGATAAAACCAAGGATGATATTAGAAGGAAATGGAATGTTAAATTCCATATTAACAAATGATAGTACATCAGATTCCACATCTATTATTACTATTCAACAGGGATTAATTCCACCAGTTGCATCATTCGATGAAACATATGGAAAATATTATATAAAAGATCTAGGGATTGAAACTAATGGTAACTCTGGAATATCTTTTTACGGTGGCAGTTGTTCAATGTCTAAGGTTGAAAATATTTTCATTAGAAATATTGGAAATCAAGGAAGTAGCGTAGGCGTATTGTGGTCCAATACCGAAAATACAGATGCTCCATTTGGTGAATATTATTCCGGTTATTGGAACATGATGGAAAATATTCAAATTGAAAATTTTTACAAAGGAATATCCTGTATAAATCAAACAACTGATCTGAAAATTCATGGTGGACTGATTTTCAATAATTTCATTGGAATTGATTTAGCGAAATGCACATTAATTGATATTTGTACCGCCATACAAAATGGGTCTCAAAGTTTTGGCAATCAAGATAATGCCATTGGGATTCAAATAGGACGATTAGGAGATACAAAGGTAATAAATGTTCATGGAACAAGAATAGAACTTCAGGGGGATCACACACATCACATTTTATTTGACAGCACTTCGGCCATTGAGAGAATAACGTTTGAAGGTAATGGACATGTTGTATATTCTGACGGAATAAAATTCGATGGTATATCTAATTCAAATGTTAGTAAAGTGTATATAAATGAACAAGAATACATCGCTACAGATAAGGAAATTGTTTCTTCGAATACCAATGACGAAGGAGAAGTGTCAATTTCTGGAGGTCAAATAACCAGTTATTCACACGGAAGTTATTCAAAATGGTATGGAAAAAATCATGCTATATATCCTGGATGGATACGAGATAATTTGCCAGAAGATGGGCATAAAAGACTGTATATAAACGGTACGCTGAAACATAGACAAGATAATACAAGTTTTGTAACAGAAAATTGTAAATTCTCTTTTCGTGGTAGCCAAAAACTGACCGAAAATGACACAACACCTTCCGTGGCTTTGGGAAACTTTTTCTATTTTCAAAATTCTGTAGCCACAACAGTTACTCAGCTCGATGATGGGATGTCGGGTCAAATGTTATTTATTCGCTTTCAGGATAATATTACAACTATTGATTTCGAAACCGGAGTAAACTTTATAGGAAATGGCGGAATAAATTGGAAACCGGTTGCTGGTGGTTATATGATAGCATATAATGATGGAGTGCGATGGAATTGTATATGTATAGGAAAACCACAAGATAATTTACAATATTTCGGGGATGCAGATGCTCATCCTAGTGTTGAAACAGATCAGAAATTATACGTTTATGATTCAACTAATGTTATCACCGTTACAAATTTTCATGATGGATATATAGGACAGCGCATAACGGTAGTTTTTTACGATGATAATAAAACAATTGATTTCACTGGAGCGTCTCTGTATGGAAACGAAGGTGTTGATTGGGATCCAGAAATAAACGATCATATGACTTGTGTATTCGATGGATCAAATTGGTACTGTGATATTTCAGATAATACAGCATAATGGAATTTCATTTCATTCAATTAAATAAACTTCATTTAACAATTTAACATAAAAAGGAAATAAAAATATGATTTTAGAAGATGGAACCGGGACTGGAAAAAAAGCAGGGATAACTAATACAAATTTATTAAAAGTTTTATCGTATAATTTTGAGTTCGAACATTATGCAAATCATACATTGAATAGTTCGTATAGTGTTGTATTTAATCAAACCCCAGATGATAATGGAATATTTTTATATCTTAAGAATACAGATGATGACAGTTTATCGGTATCGGCTATAACAATATATTGCGACACTACAGGAATTGTTGAAATTAGATTGGGTCAAACTGGAACACCCGTTAACGGAACAGATAATACTCCTTCCAATAGAACAGCCGGAACCGCAAATACAGCAGATTGTGATTGTGAAGTTGGAGATAATATAACTGGTTTAAGTGGAGGAAACGTAGTTGATAGGATATATTGTCTTGGTAGTACATTTGGATCTAAAAAATATATATGGAGAAGTGGATTATTGTTACCAAAAAATACAACATTGACATTGAATACTCAAGCTAATAGTCCTGTTGAAATATGGGGAACGTTATCCATATACTTCCATGATCACGAAGATGAATAAATAAATAATTGTATTCTTTAACAGAGATAGATAGAGAATCTAGACTCGAAAAGTAGACTCTTCCTACCTTCTATCTCTAATTTAATTTAGAAGAGAAAACTATTGATAGAGGAGTTTAAAAATGGAAAAAGAAATATGGAAAGAAATTGAAGGGTATGAAGATTATTTTGTAAGTAATTTTGGAATGATAAAAAGTTTTAAAGGAAAAGATATTAATGGAAATATATTATCACAAAGTAAAAATTCAAGTGGATATTTTGTTGTTAAATTATATAAAAATGGAAAACCAAAACCTGAAAGAATTCACAATCTATTATTTGAAACTTTTAATAATATAAAATTAAAGAAAAATGAATGCATTCATCATATTGATAAAAATCCATTGAATAATAATTTAAATAATTTACAAAAGATGACAAATTCTGAACATATAAGTTTACATCACAAAGATAAAATTGTTTCTGAAAAATCAAAACAATTAATGAGTGAAACTAGAAAAGAAAAATTCAAAAATGGAGAATTGAATCAAAAAAGTGAAAATAATTCATTTTATGGAAAAAAACATTCAGAAGAATCTAAAAAATTAACAAGTGAAAAAATGTCTGGAGAAAATGGTCCTAATGTAAAATTAATAAATCAACAAGTTATCGAAATTAGAGAATCAAACCTATCCCAAATAAAACTCGCAAAATTGTACAAAGTTCATCCAGCAACAATTTCATTAATAAAAAATAATAAAACATGGAAACATAAATAAAGGAGGTGAATATTATTGATAAAATCTTTTATTACAGATCCCAGTGACGATAAACAGGCACACATAAATACACAGGATAAATTAAATGGTCTTATTGTCTCTACGAGAGAACTGAAAGAATATAAATTCGATAATAAATTTTTCACATCAGATGATTTCGGAATTAATATGAATATCTCAGCTACTGTTCCAATTGAAAATGAAGAGCTAATTTATAATGAAAATGCCGGAACTCCCACCGAATGGGATACATCAGTTGTCGGAGGAGGACCGCTGTTTGATTTTACATCAACGTCACAAGTATACAATGGAAATTATTCGATAGATGCAACTTTAACAATTGCAAATAGTGTTATGCAACTATATAGATCATCAACAATAGATTTAAATGGTTATCAATTTCTAACTGGATATATTTATATTACTGGTTGGTCGAGTGTATCATTTCAAAATGTCTCATTCTATGGTTGGAATACAAATACAAGTACCATAGTAGGAAATTCTGTTAATATTAGTAATTATATTAATTTTGCAAATCTTAATACATGGCAAAAATTCGTAATTCCGTTATCTGACATGGGTTTAACCGAAAAAATAATTGATGCTATTAGGATTGAAACTCTTGATGTAGGCCCTGGAATTCCTCCAAATTACTATTTAGATCTCATTAATTTAGAAGGATCATCGTCTCCCGATTCGACTGGAATTGTCGAATATAAAATTATAGCAGAACCAAATACTTATTCCCATGTGTGTAATATTGGTATGACAATTGTAGGAGAATACGACAGCACACTATCAGACGGTACGTTGCACAATATTCCAATTAATTCTTTTCTGAATGTTTCCGAATTAGAAAATGGAATTCTTTTTGTGATTGTTCAGGATAATAGTACTATGTTTAGTGCTGTATTCAATAACTTATTTGATTTGCTATCTTTAACAGCATCCAATATAACTTCAAGTGGATATGACGGAACATATACATGGGTTAAAATAAATATTCCATTCGTCGAACCAATAAAATTAAAGCCAAATTTAGATAAGATATCAATATTTATAAGAGATGATTTATCTGATCTGAATGGTTTCAGAATGTATGCTTGTTGTCGGTGTGAGGATACATAGAATCAATTTTAAGCCCTATAATAGCCTTTCTCAATCATTATTATTGAGTATAAATATATAGATGTTAACCCTAAGAAACATCGCTTAGAAAGGCCATCAGACGCCTTAAATGAGGAGGTGATATTATTGCCAAGTACAAGTTCTTGGGTCTTAAATGAAGAAATAAACACAAATATAACGAATGACGAATTAGATGTTAATGTAACTAATGAATCCTTAAAAGTTGATGTTACAAATCAGGTAGACGTAAATATTGTGAACGATCCTCTTAATGTTAATATAACGAATGATGAAATAAATACTAACATAACAAATGATTCTCTTAATGTTGATGTTACAAATGAAATAGATGTTAATATAACAAATGATATACTAACCACAGAAAACGAAACAATTGGAGATATAACTGATTCAGTGTCCATGGATCCTACTGAAGATCTTACTGTTATTAGCCTACTGAAAGGATTGTTAACTGTATACGATGAGAAATTTGATGAAATTATTAACGAATTAAAAAAGATGAATGAAAAATTAGAAATATTAGCTGGATAAATCTCATCTACCATTGTGTAGAAGGAGAAAAGAACACCGTCCTTATTTATATTAGGACGGTGTTTGGCCTCAAAAATTTTTATTTATTTTTAATAAACATTTATGGTGAGATAAATGAAATCTCATTTGTAAACATAATCACATATCTTCTTTTAAATTATCTGGTAATGATAGGTTTATATTTATATCTGAACTTTTCCGATCTTTTGATTTTTCATCTTGTCTCTTTAAAAATAATTCAATGGCTTTTATATTGTTTTCCATAGCCATTTCAAATAATTTATCCTCAATTAACCTAATCTTATTATAGGATATTATATTTTTAATAGGCTTAAATGACTTTGAATCTAATAAAATACGTAAATCTTCAATATCTACATCAATACGAGTCTCAACATATATCTTCATTTGAACATCTAATAAATTTCCATTGCACTCTATTAATAACTGCTTAATTCTATTTTTTTGATTTTTTATATAATCTTTATATGACATAATTTTTATTTCCTTTGTCCTCTCGCTCGTAAACTCGCTCCATTATTCTTGTTAATGCGTTCTCGATATAAAACCATCGAGAACTAGAAAAGCAAAAGCGACTATTCTCACAGGTGTGTTTATGTTGATTTTGTACTATCATTGATAGTTTGTATAGTTTGTATAGTCTTGTAATGTAAATATCTGTATTAATTGATGTTTCAAGACTATCATATGACTATACAAACTATCATTTAAGATATTAATGATAGTCTATCA
>Ga0209977_10000404_pt1 | contig 16894 bp, 12 predicted proteins | sample SumtaG_2_FD_183113 | JGI IMG/M metagenome (GOLD analysis project Ga0209977, IMG submission 183113) | Deep subsurface microbial communities from Indian Ocean to uncover new lineages of life (NeLLi) - Sumatra_00607 metaG (SPAdes) (version 2) | ecosystem: Environmental > Aquatic > Marine > Oceanic...
TTCTTCTTTCTCTTTGATTACTTTTTCTTCAATTTCCCTTTCTTTTTCTTCCAATTCTAATTTTCTTTTTTTAATCTCTAATTCTTTCTTTTTTAACTCAAATTCTTTATCCAATATCTCTGATTCTTCTTTTAAAAAACCTTCCCTCTCTTCTTCTGGTTTTAATTCTGAAGTCTCAATTTCATCTTCTAAAGATTCCTTTTTTATGATTTCTTCTTCTACAATCTCTTCAATTTTATCAACAGAAACAATAGATTTTAAAATTTGATCAATTGATTCTCTTATTTCTTCATTTTCGGGGATAATTGAAATTTCTTTTGCATATTCAGTTAGAATTTTTGTCATTAATTTAGGTGATCTTTGTCCTATTGATTTTAGAGCTTGAATAGCTTTTTCTACAACGAAATCCTTTTTATCAGATAATTTTGTTAGTACAACTTTTATAAGAGCTTCATCATCGATGGTTGCTTCCCCACCTGCCATATAGATTAATAATTGTAATGCTGCTTCCCGAACATTTGGATCCTCTGAGTTTAATAAATCCTCACTATAAGGAAGAAAAAGATTACACTCTTTCTCACAAATCGTTCTTAATAGTAATAAAAAGGTATATCGCAATACTGAATCCTTCTTTGAAAGGTTTTCCAATAAAGATGGTATATCAATAATGAGGTTTTCAATCAAGAAACGTAATACTGTACGTCCACCATGTAATGTTAAAAGAGTTTCAATCATATCTTCAAGCCTATCTAAATATTCTTGTTCAGTAGCGTCTCCAATGTAAAGAGCAAATATTTGTACGGCATCATCAAATCTACCATCATTCACAAAATCTTTTATTTGAGTAATTTCTATAGAATCTTTCTTATCATCACTCATCTTAATATCATCACTTTTTTTTCTTTTTTCTACACCCAAAGTATATAATAATCTTGGTAAATGCGAGTTATAAAATTAAAAATTAATCTTAAATCTCTAAATCTTAATGGTAATTTCTCTCCTACTTCATTAAAATTATTAGTTAAAAGACTGATGTATAAAATTATTTCTAAATTTTGATTTTTATCTATATTCAAATTAATTTGATCACAGTATTGTGTTAAAGCATTAAGATCTTCCCAAAAAGTATTCCAAAAATATTGGTCTGCTTTAGAATTGTTTGCAATGGAGGGTTCTTCTGAAATTTTTGTTAAAACATCATAAGGTATTTTAAGAGTAATTTCTACATGTTTAGAAGTCATGTACGTTAATTTTACTTCAGAAAAATATAGAGCAGCATGTAATTTGCAGATCCCATATAATAATTCAAGACTTGCAATATTTTCACGATTAGCGTTACAAAGGGCATACTTTTCTTCTAAAAAGGCAATATGTAAGCGGTCGTCAAATTTGATGATTAAGTAATTATCTTTTAATAAGTAATCAAAATTTTCATTTCTATTTTGTATCCTATCATCAAATATCTTAAAAATTTCATCCCATTTTTTAAATGAAACGAATTTATTTAATTTACGATAATCGCCATGAAAGAAAATGTCAAAAAAATCAATTATATAGAGATATGCATCAAATGGCCTATAAATAACAGTTTTATTTCGAAAGAATCTTTCAACCACACCTTTATGAACACTATAACAGAATTTTGGTAAATCATCTATAGTGAGTCCTCCCTTAATCCTCAATTTAAGCAAGAATCTTCTTGAGCATTTTGGCTGTAAAGTACATGTTATCCTATCTCGCTCACATTCGTCAAAACACAATTTATCTATTCGCGTCTTTAATAAACTAATTAATTCAGATTTAGCTTTAGTATCTGATTCATTGTCTAAAAATTTTAAAATGTGTTCTTCATTTAACGGCATTCTCGAATTTCAAGATTATTTTATTTAACTCGAATCTAATATAAGTAAAAAATTAGAATCTAATATTTTTTATTATTTTTTAAAATAAGTATAAATAAAGATTAAAATTTACAATCAATTAATTCTAAAGAATTATTAATCAGCATTTCTTTTTTTCATATAAAAATAAACATCTCCAATTAATTCAATTAGGTCAATGGAATATGTTAAGACAACTACATATTTTTCTAGAGTCAGAACTCTTATTTGTTAAAGATTATGCTATGGCTCTTGGAAATGATGAATTGAATAATGTTAAAAAGATTATCCAGAAATACATTGATATGCCTATGCCAGGAAAGACATTTCAAAGAGCTGTATCAACTTTTCAAATATTTCATAGAGCATCTGGTAATTTATATTTTTTATTTATCACAGATCTAGTTGATTCACTTCAATATCTCGATGAGATTATAATAAAAACAATTGATAATTTCACAGAATTATTTCCAAATCCTTCAAAAGTAAATGAACCTAGTAATGCAAATAATGAATTCAATGAATTTTTAAACCAGATTCAAAAAGATCTTCATTCTAAAATTGCTTTAATTGGACCAGCTTATGCTGGAAAGACCACACTCTATAATCTCCTAAGACGTGGCGAAGAAAAAATCCATATGGATTTTGCAAAGACATCAACTTTAGAAATAGATGGTATTTTCTTTGATATATGGGATTTCCAATTAAAAGATAATTTCTCTCTCTTATGGTCTAAATTTGTACGAGGATCTGACTTAGTTATTCTATTGTTTAATTTGGCAAATTACAATTTAAGAATGCTGGACCATTTCTTGAAACTCCATAAAATGGAAAGTAGTGCTTCTAAATTATTAATAATTGGAAACAAAAGGGATTTAGTTGAAGATGGCGATATCAGAAGAATAAAGAATGAATTAAGTATTTCTGATTTTGAAGAAATATCATTAAACACTCCTGCTGCTAAATCAGAAATTTATCAACATATCATGAAGGCTCTTAGTCTAAGAAAGAAAATACCTTCAAATTTTCCAGAATTAATAAAAAATGCTGATAATTTAGTCTTGGAACGAAAAAAGGTTCAAGCATTAGCGAGTTATAAAGAATTACTCAATATTAGTAAATCTTATCTAAATATAATATATACTAAAGCTTTAGAAAAGAAAATTAATGATTTAAATCTCCAACTTAAAGAAGAAAGTGAAAAAAGAAAAGAATTTCAAAGAACAAAAGAGTTCGAAATAGCAAAACCTCTAAAGTTTACACGGAGAGTTACTGTAAAACCACTTCCTAGTCCTGATTCCTCAGTTCAACCCATAAATCAACAATCTTTAACTGAAGAAAAACCTACCGCATCTCCAGAATCTTTAAAGGATTTGGTATCTTTTCAAAAACTTGATAAAGAAAAAGATTTGAAACCAATAAAAAGCCAAAAATCAAAATTAAAAATCATAAAACCAATTTCAATTCCAAAACAAGTAACTAAAGAATCAAAAGCAGAAACAAAACCTACAGCAAAAATGCCAATGGAGTTATTTGGAGCACATGAAGAATTAAAAGAAGACATAAGAAAACCATTAGTGATTGATTTTACTAAAGAGTTACAAAAATTAATAACTCAGAAAGGAAGTTCTCTTAGCATAAAATTATGCGAAAACTTGATTACAGAATTAGAAAAATCTTTAGAGAGACATATAACACTTGAAGATATTGAATTAGCAGCAAATTTTTTTGTTAAACAAGAACAAATGACTTAATTAATATCATATTTAATTTCGTGTTGTTAGTTCAACAAAAGTTCACAATATACTTCTTTTAAAACAATTAAATATTCAATACATTATTAGACATATTTTATTGTTTAAACTAAACGAATTTGACAAATCAATCTTTAAATTATTAATAACAGTGTTTTAAAAATGAGCGTAATGAAAGAACTTAGAGATTATTTTACCGAAATTATGAGATTGAATTACATACAATCAGTGTTGGGATGGGATCAAGAAGTTAACATGATGGGGTATAAAACTGTGGAAGGACGATCAGAACAAAGTGCGCTTCTTTCACAACTTATACATCAGAGATTAGTATCAGACAAGGCAAGTAAAATAATAAAAGAAGCTGAAAAACGCAAAGATCTAAATGATATTGACGCTGCAATGTTAAGAGAAGCAAAAAGAGCGTATGATCAAGAAGTTAAATTACCGGAAGAATTAGTTGTAGAAATAACAAAAACTGCTGCATTGTCGCAACAAGCTTGGCAAAAAGCAAGACAAAATAAAGATTTCAAATCATTTATACCACTATTGGAAAAAACAGTTGAATTACAAAAAGAAAAAGCAGAGAAACTTGGAACTTTCCCCGATTTATATTCCACTTTAATTGATTTATATGAGCCTAGCGCAACGTACAAGTGGATTTCTAACATCTTTAATCCAATAAAACCAAAATTAACTGAATTTATTAAAAAGTTAGATTCATCTTCCAATAAACCAAATGATTCAATCCTAAGGAAAAAATATAATATCGATAAACAATTTGAACTAAGTGTAGAGATAATAAAAAAATTGAATTTTGACTTACAAGCAGGACGTCAAGATCGATCAACTCATCCATTTACATCCTCATTATCATCTACTGATACCCGTATTACTACAAGGACTACGGAAGATTATCTAAATGAGTGTATATTTGGGACAATTCATGAGTGTGGACACGCACTCTATGAAATGGGCATTAAAGAAGAATTCCATGATACAATTTTATGTACAGGTACTTCAATGGGAATTCATGAATCTCAATCTAGGACTCTAGAAAATTTCGTTGGACGTAGCAGAGAATTTTGGATGTACTGGTATCCAACTTTTCAAAAATATTTTCCGGAAATCTTAAAAGATTATCCAATGGAAGAGTTTTATAGATCGATCAATTGTGTTCAACCTTCTTTCATAAGGGTAAATGCAGATGAAGTAACTTATGGATTGCATGTTATCTTGCGGTTCGAAATAGAAAAAGATCTCATTGAAGGTAACATTAGAGTAAATGAGCTTCCTGAAATATGGAATTCTAAGTTTGAGGAATTTTTAGGAATTATTCCTCCAGATGACAAAGAAGGTGTTTTACAAGATATACACTGGGGCATGGGAATGATTGGATATTTTCCAACTTACTTCTTAGGCACTTTATATGCTGCGCAAATCTATAATAATGCTTTACAAAAGATGCCACAGTTACCTGAAGATTATAAGAAAGGTGAATTTTCCAATTTATTAAACTACTTAAGAGAGAATGTTCATCAACATGGAAGCGTATATAGAGCTGGTGATTTAATAAAAAGAGTTACTGGGGAAGACCTAAATCCTGATTATTTCATGAAATATATAGAAAATAAGTTTTATCCAATCTATGGATTATAATTTTCCTTATTCTAACAAAAATAACTTCTTTTTTTTTATTACTCCAAAAATATCCTCAGTTTAATAATGTTAAAACCAAAACTTTTTTGTAACAAAATTAACTAACATTTTCAAGATATTTTGAAAATCAAAATTAAAAAGTGATTAAAACATGAACGAAATGAAAGAGCTCTGGGATCATTTTACAGAAATAATGAGATTGAGCTATATTGGAGAGCTTTTAGGCTGGGATCAACAAGTTAATATGCCTAAAGGGTCTGTTAAAGGAAGAGCTGAACAACACGCACTTATAAGAAAATTAATTCACTCAAGAATAAAATCTGATAAAACTGGTGAATTAATAAAAAACGCTAAAAAACTAGATAATTTGAGTGAAACTGAATTGGCGATGATAAGGGAAGCAAAAAGAGAATATAAACATGCTACGAGAATTCCTGATAATTTAGTTGTGGAGATTGCGAAAACTGCATCTTTAGGAAATATGAATTGGCAAAAAGCAAGGGAAAAAAAAGATTTTTCAATATTTAAGCCATTTCTTGAAAAGATGATTAACTTAAGAATAAAGTATGCCGAACACCTTGACACAGGACCTACGCTATACTCAACTTTATTAGATATATATGAACCAGGCTCAACTTACGAGTGGTATTCAAAAATTTTTAACGCTCTTAAGTCTAAACTAATAAAAATTATCACTAAATTGGACAATTCTTCTGATAAACCTGATCAATCTATTTTAAAGAAATACTATGATCCTGAAAAGCAGTGGCAAATGAGTATTGAAATAATCAAGAAATTAAATTTTGATTTTAATATTGGTCGTCAAGATAAAAGTACCCATCCATTTACTGCATCATTATCATCAATAGATACCAGGATCACAACGAGAATATGGGAAAACTTTCTACCTGCCTGTATTTTTGGAACAATTCATGAATGTGGCCATGCTCTCTACGAAATGGGATTTAAACAAGAAATTCAAGATTCATTATTAGCTGAAGGAACATCCCTCGGAATACACGAATCGCAAAGTCGTTTATGGGAGAATATTGTTGGCCGCAGCAAAGAATTTTGGACATATTGGTATCCCAAATTTCAGAAAACTTTTCCTGAAAATTTAAAAGGCTATTCTATGGATGAATTTTACAGGTCTATGAATGTGGTTCAGCCTTCTTTTATACGGGTAGAAGCAGATGAGGTTACGTATGGATTACATATCATTTTAAGGTTTGAATTAGAAAAAATGATAATTGAGGAGAATATTCAGGTAGACGAGTTACCGGGATTGTGGAATGAAAAAATGGAGGAGCTATTAGGAATTACTCCTCCTGATGATGCAGAGGGCATTCTACAGGACCCTCATTGGGGTGGTGGTTTCGGCTACTTCCCAACCTACGCGCTGGGAAACCTTTATGGTGCACAAATTTACAATGAGGCATTAAAAGAAATGCCCAACTTAGCTGAAGATTTCAAGAAAGGAGAATTTAAAAATCTACTGGATTATTTAAATGAAAATGTATATCAATATGGAAAAATTTATCGCCCTTCTGACTTAATCAAGAGAATAAGCGGAGAAGATCTAAATCCCGATTACTTTATTAAACGAATTGAGGAGAAATTTTATCCAATATACAATCTTTAAATTATTTTTTTAATTTATTTTTGTTTTAGAACTTGTAGAAGATTTCCAATCTGAACTATTGATTGATTATAGAAAATTATTTTATGATGTAATATTTTTTTATAGTGAGAATACTAATGGATATTATCGAGGAACAATATCAAAAAGTAATTGAGGCTTTTCCAAATACAATTCTTGTTAATGATTTTATTTCCCATCTTAAAATTCCATTAATGAATGAAGTTTTTTTAGATATTAATTATTCTAAATATCCCAAAAAACCTAAAGTAAAATTGACAAAATCCGATGGAAAAGTATATAGAAAAGTAGATAGGGAGATCTCATCTTTAATGGATTGGGAAAAGAAAAATACCATCTCTATCGTAGAACTGATTACTGAAATTTTAGCATTTATTGAGGGTATGCGATCAAATACAGTAAGAATAAATAAAGATTTAATTTATGGAATATTAGCTTTATGTCGAGAGCATCATCCAAGAGAAATTCTAGGGCTCTTAAGGGTAGATAAAGGCATAATTACTGAATTTATTTTACCCCCCGGAGCAGTAACATCTCATAAGTCAGGCGTGTATTTTCCTAGAAGAATGCCCTCGGACCCCTCACTTGAAGGAACCGTCCATTCTCATCCTAATGGAAATCCCAATCCCTCCCCAACTGATTTAAAAAATATTTTTATGAGAGGTAGGTTTCACATCATTGTTGCTTATCCTTATTTTGATTTAAACAGCGTTAAATGTTTCGATCAAAAAGGAAAAATAATTAAACTTCAGATTATAGATTGATTCAACTTTAATATTTTTTTATTTATCTAATTGAGTTTCTAAAAATGCTCTTACATGTAAAAAAGTTTTCAGCAAAATTATTACTTCCATTAGGTAAAAAGTTAGTTAAAGTTCCTGCCAATTACTTTACATTATTTGGTTTAATATCAGCAATAATCACTTTTTTTGGTTTTATTTTTCAATTTTTAATAATAATAATTATATTTCTTTTTATAACTGAATTTTTCGATCAATTAGATGGTGTAGTAGCTCGACTTCAAGGACCTACGATTCTGGGAGGATTTTTAGATTCTACATTAGACAGAATTGGAGATTTTTTTCTATTTATTGGAGTGATTTTAGGGGGATATACAACAATTGAAATAGGTTTAATCGTACTGATCGGAGCGTTTTTAACCTCATATACACGAGCAAAGATTGAGGCATTAGGAGTTGATAATTTATATGGTGTTGGAATATTAGAACGTACAGATCGTGTACCAATTTTATTAATTGGGGCAATATTGCACATTTGGTTCCCTACTGCTATCTGGTGGACGATGATTGTTTTAGCAATTGGAACAAATATAACCGTTATTCAAAGAATCATATTTGCTTTTCGTAAATTTAATAGTAATAATAAAGAGAAATTGTAGCTTTTTTTTACAATTTTTTTATGTTAAAGTTAATAAAAAATATATTCAAAATTGTTTATTTTAAAATTGTTTCTTACTAAATACGATTACATTAATACTCATAATGACAATAGTAATTACAACTCCTAAGGATAAAGCAAGGATACCAGGGTTTAAAATCTCTATGAAAAAGGTTGGTAAAATAATTATTGAAGACAGTTGACTACCCAAATAGACCGACAAAATCGCTGCTAAAGGAACAGATGAAACTAAAACACCAAAAAAGATCCCAATCGAACAGGTAATTGACATCGAAGAGAGTCCAATAATTAATGATTCAAATGTGATTTCTAGATAGTTTTCTATCAAATCCCCTGTAATTGCATCAATTACAAGTCCAACAGTTAGAGAAATCGAAACAGCAATAACTAAACATAAGTAAACCGCCAAATATTTTGCTAAAATTAAGCTACTACGCCTTACTGGTCTAATTAAAAAAAGTTCATATACATGTCGGTTTTTCTCACTAACAATGGAAGTACTCAACATTATAGCAGAAAGAGTTCCTCCTATACTTGAAACAATTAAAGCTACTAAAGATGAAATTGGCATTCCTTCTAGAGTTTGAGGGCTAATAAATTGAACAAGGAATGATAATAATGGTAATCCAAACCAAAGTACAATCATAACTTTTGATTTTGCATATCCCTTTAATTCATCGAAAAAGAGAAGTAATAAACTCATTCAGTTTCACCTCCAACATATTTTAGATAAACTTCCTCCAAACTAGGTTTTACTAGATTAAAAGTACGAATTTTACATTTTTGCTGTATTAACAATTCAAAAATACTTGTTATACTCAAATCAATGTCAGCATCTGATTTTAGATGAATCAATTGCTTAATAGATTTGATATTCTCAACGTAATCAACATTAGTTAAATCCTCCAAGTTTTCGCAAAGTGGAGTATTTTTAGCAACTATTATCTCCAAGATATTGCCAATATGAAAACTATTTTGAAGCTCTTCTGGGCTTCCAATAGTTAAAATTTTACCCTTATTTAATATACCTATTTTATCGGCTATATTCTGGACATCATTTAAAATATGTGATGAAAACAATATAGTAATTCCACTTTTTCCAAGTTTTTTTATGATTTTTTTGAACTGAAATCTCATATTAGGATCAAGACCTGATAATGGCTCATCTAATACTAAAATCTGTGGTTCATTCAGGAGGGCTTGGCCTAATCTTAATTTTTGAAACATTCCTCCTGATAAATGAACTATTTTTTTATATCGTACCTCAGATAGATTAATTAAGTCTAAAATTTCTTGAGTTCGATGTTCTATCTCCTTTGAAGTAAGTCCCGATAAACGACCAAATGTTTTAAAGCAGTGGTCAATAGTACGCCATTCTTGGAATCCTGCTTCTTGTGGATGATAACCGATTAAGCGATGATAATTTTTTTTCTCCAAAGTGATATTATTTCCATGAATAAAGACATTTCCGTTATATTTTTGTATTAAACCAACTAAGATCTTAATTGAGGTTGTCTTTCCCGCTCCATTTGGACCAATATAACCAAATATTTCTCCTTTAGGGATTTGAAAGGAAATATCATCTAAAGCAAGTAGGTCTTTATAGCTTTTAGAAACGTTCTTAAATTCAATACAAATATTTTTATTCATTATTTAAAGAAGAACAGATCGTTATTATTAAGCTAAAAAATTATTGATTAAATAAGTAATTTATCCTGCTTACAAAATGTAGTTGGAAAAGATAATAAAAGGAATTAATGTGGATTTGGTTTATTTTCTTAATCGAGGAGGAGGTACAAACACGGTTCTCATTCCTTCTAATAAATTAATAGCATTTTCTGGACAAAAATGAGCACAAACACCACATCCGATACATAATTCCGCGTTACATTCCGCCTTATTATTGTCATCTCCTTGTATTGCATCTACGGGACACTTCTCTAAACAAGTACCACATCCAACACATTTGCTCTTGTCAATTTTCGCTAAGAAATTAGTTGAGTTTATCATAGCTGTTGTACCATTTCTCCACCAATCAAAAGTCCCACAGCAACATTTACAGCAATTACAAATACTAGTTTCAGGTTTTGAGATATCAGAATGAGGATGCCAAGCTTTGTGGATTAAACCGTCCTTTTTTGAAGCATTTAATATTGATATTGCTTCATCCTTTGAGATCATTCTTCCGAAACCTTGTTCGGCAACATATCTAGCAGATTTTCCAAAAGTAAAGCAATTTTCTCTAATGTCTGTTTGTTTGCATGGACTTGATAATAAGTCTTTATGTTGTCTACAAAAACAATATCCTACGGCGATCTCGTCAAACTTGCTAATAATTTCTTCTACTTTTTGTGATGTCAATATTTTTTCTTCTGGAATTTCTAATTCTTTATTGATAATAATCTTAATTTCTTCTCCTTCAACATTATTATCTAAGAACGGGACAGTTCGGTCAAAAGGAGGCATCCTTTGGAATAATGGTAAAATTGTATCGTAATTGTCTTGCACGAAATCTGCCAATTCGTTAAATAACTTTTCAAATAAGTGTGCTAATTCTTTATTTTCTTCAGTGAACTTGATTTTTTTCATAAAAGTATACTCGAATGGCCCAATCATAACTAACGGCATTAATCTATATATCATTATCCCCTTTGAACTAGGCTGATTAAATATAAATCCTTTCTTGGCTAATTTTTCAACATGAGTTTTTATTTCACTTTCAGACATTTTACTACTCAGTTTTAGTTCATCCATAGTTTGGGATGGCTTACTTTTAAAAGCTAAGATAAAATCTAATTGATCTTCATTAATCAACAGTTTTAATAGTTGTATCATTGTATCATTTATAGGAAATGGAAGAAAACCCGCTTTTGTGATTGTTCTTGCTGCCTTTCTATATTTTAAATCTGACATTTTTATCAAAATTTTTATTTATGTTTTATAATTATTTGGTTAATAATTAACGTTAAAATTAATTGTTTATCTTATAAGTTATTATAGATCATTAGCATTATTTTATGAGGTGAGAAGAGTGGTAAACACACTAGTCATAGGTCATGGTGCAAGAGAACACGTTATTGGTGAAACTCTTGTTAAGGGAGGAGCAAGTTTATTCGCGTTTATGAGTTTTAAAAATGCTGGATTAGAGGATTTGAGTAAAAAAGTCAAGATTCACTCTGAGACTGATTTCAAAGAGATCATTGATTTTTCTAAAGAAAATAACATTGATTTTGCTATAATTGGGCCTGAGGCTCCATTGGTTGTAGGAATTGTCGATGCACTGGAAAAAGCTGGAATACCATGTGTTGGCCCTAAAATAGAAGCTGCTCAATTAGAGGGTTCGAAAGTTTTTGCCAGGAATTTATTAGAAAAATATAAGATTAAATCAAATATTAAGAATAAAATTTTTGATTCAATGGATGGAATTGAGAGTTATATTAAAGATATTGGTGAAGAAAACCTTGTTGTTAAACCAGAAGGACTAACTGGAGGTAAAGGTGTTAAAGTTTACGGAGATCACCTTTTCTCAAAAACGGATATTTTAGAATATTGTCAAGAATTGACGAATAATAATAATAGATTTCTTTTAGAAGAAAAATGTGTAGGAGAAGAATTCACCTTACAAACGTTTGTTGATGGAAAAACTGTTGTTGGGTCACCCTTAGTTCAAGATCATAAAAGAGCGTATGAAGATGATAAGGGACCAAATACAGGAGGGATGGGATCGTATTCTATGGAAGATCATCTTATGCCATTTATTACTCAAAAAGACGTCGACATTGCACTTGAAGATATGAAAAAGACAGTAGCAGCTGTAAAAGCAGAAACAGGTGTAGAATACAAAGGTTTTTTATATGGACAATTCATGAAAACAGCAAAGGGATTGAAACTAATTGAATATAATTCTCGATTTGGCGATCCTGAAGCTATGAATGTTTTACCTCTTCTCAGAGGAAACCTTGTGGATATTTGCTGGGCTATAATAAATGGGAATTTATCTCAGAATTTTGAATTTGAAAAGAAAGCCACTGTGTGCAAATATTTAGCTCCGGAAGGGTATCCTGTTAATCCTAAAAAGGATGAATCAGTTAAAATTAATAAAAAGAAAATTGATGAGATAGGTGCAAAATATTATTATGCTTCAGTATATAGAGAAGGTGAGAATATTTATACTACTACTTCAAGAGCAATCGGAGTATTAGGTATTGCAGATTCTTTAGAAAATGCTGAAAAGATTGCGGAAGCGGGAGTAGAGTGTATCGAAGGAAAATTATTTCATAGAAAGGATGTAGGGACGCGAAAACTGTTACAAAAGCGAATTGATCATATGAATTCACTATTAAATAGCTAAAATTTATTTTATCTTGTATAATATGAACTTATTAAGGTTTTATATTCTATAATCATCAACTTATAATATTATCTTTTTTAATTTATTCATGAATTATGAATTGGCATGAAAAAAACGCTGAATTTAATGCCTTAATAAAACAACTCTTCCATGATGATGATTGGAAGAAAAGAGCAGAGGCTGCAAGACAACTTGGATTACTAAAAGATGGAAGAGCCACGAATTTAATGTGTAGAGCTCTTAGGTCAGAGAAAGATCACATTGTAATTAATAGAATTATAGAAGCATTGGGACGAATTAGTGACGGAAGGGCAACTTTAAGAATTATAGAACTTCTTCTCGAGGAACGAGAAAAGGAAGAACCAGATAAATATAGAATCATATATATTATTGAAAGTCTAATAAAAATAAAAGATAAAAGAGCTCTATCATATCTAGGACCATTGTTAGCTTCTTCTGATGATGATGTAAGAGATTTGACATTAAGAGCTTTTGATGTCATAGAACCAAGATGGAAAGAAATCGTGGATAGAGAAAGAAATAAATCTATCCAGGAAATCTTTAAAACTAAGTATTAATAAGATAATTTTTTATTTAATCATTGGTTGTGTTCTTTTTATAAATAATAAAGACTTAATAAGCAGTTATTTAAGATTTTACATTCTCTATAATATAAATTAATTAGACTTATTCTTTAAAATAAAGATTCTTTTGAAATTAAAGAAATTTTGTTGTTGTTGGGATCTTGAAGGCCCAATTAGTATTATTGATTTTGCAGCTGAACTTGGAAGGAAATTAAATGAAAAATCAAAGTTTAATTTCCAAAGATATAACATGAGCCAATTTTTTACTATGATATCCAATTACGATGATTATATTATTGATGTTCCCGGAGTTAAAGAATTATTAAACATTCCAGAGTATCAACCAGGGGATACTCTTAGATTAATGGCTCCTTTATATGCATCCTGCTTCAATGAAAATGAATTAATAAATTTAGCTAAGCAAAACATCAAATTGTTACCTGGCTGTAAAGAATTAATGAAGATACTACATAAAGATTGGGATATATTCGTAGTTTCTACAAGCTACTCGCAATTTGCATACATTGTTGCTGAAGTGCTAAATATACCAAAAGACCATGTGTATTGTACAGAATTTAACATTAAAAAGCTAAAACAAGAATTAAGAGATATGACCAATTCTATTGATTCGTTGATGCTAGAAATCTTTGATAAATATCTTGTTAATAATAAAAATCTTGATTGTGTTATTGATGATTTAAACAATTTTTTCTGGAAAGATCGAGAATCTAATTATACAAGAGTTATGAACCAAATATCAGTCATTGGGGGTAAAAGGAAAGAAGCCGCTGTCGAAGAAATATCAAAGCGAACAAAAATTCCACTCTCAGAAATGATTGTATTAGGAGATTCAATCACAGATATTAACATGCTCCAGAGAATAAGGGACGAGAATGGTATTGCTGTTTCATTTAATGGTAATAAATTCAGTGTCAATCGGGCTAATGTTGCTGTAACAACTCCAAATAGTTTGGGGGTATTACCAATTTTTCTAGAAAAACATAATATAAGAGAATTTTTAGAAGAATGGGAATCTCAGTTTCAAAGTTTTCAGGAAAATCCAAATAATATCAAAAATGAGCCAATATCAGAAGAAATTAGAAATATTTTCATAAAGTATAACTTTTTACCTGAATTTGTAGATTTAACCAATAAATCACAAGATCAATTAACTGAGATAATTTTAAGACAAGAAAATATGAGAACAATTGTAAGGGGTTGGGTAGATAAATTAACTTAGATTAAACTCCTCAAAAATTTCTTCATTTTAATACGTTTTGGAAATTGCGTCAAACAAATTCTAAATAGATAAACATTATATTTTAATTAGTACAATTTTTATATGAGAAAATGTAAGGTTTCTCCATTATTAATGTAAAATTTTTACTCTAAAAAGATATATGAGGTAATTTTTAGATATGACAAGCACTTTTAGAAATCATAGTAAAATTGGGCAGATTTTCTCTGAAAATATTGATGATCTTATATTTATTCTTAATGATAAGTATCAGTGTGAGTATAATAATTTTCAACAATCTAATTATAAGAGAAAGATTAACGATTATGTACATCCACAGGATTTCAAAAGAGTATCTAAATTGTTAAAAGATATTTTTAAAACAGGTTATGGATCTGAGGATGCCCAAATTAAATATGATGGTAAGCCGTTCAGATGGTTTGAAATTAAAGGAAAGAGTTTCATAGACAGTGAAGATAACAGTAAAAAAGCATTTTTAATCTGTCGAGACATTACCAAATTTAAAAAATTTGAATTCGATTTAAAAGAAAGTCAAACTCGTTTCGGAGAAATAACTGATTCTTTACCAGAAATACAGTTTTGGAGATTACTTCAGTCAAGAAAAGGAATAAACGTTGTGCAACAGACAACAGAAATGTTAGAATTGGTAGTTGATAATATACCTCAATTAATTTATTGGAAAGATACAAATCTGGTCTATATGGGGTGTAACAAAAATTTTGCACTCTTAAATAATATAGAAGAGCCTACAATTATTATTGGAAGAAAAGATGAAGATCTAATTTGGTATAAAGAGAATTTACAATCTTTAAAAAATAAAGAACACGAGGTTATAAGAAATGATAAACCAGAATATAATGTTATTGAATCATTAAACTTTGTCAAAGGTAAGCAATCTTGGTATGAGATTAACAGAATTCCTCTACATGATTCAAAGGGTAATGTAGTAGGCATCCTAGTTACCTATGAAGATATTACAATTCGTAAAATTGGTGAACAAAAATTAAAAGAATCTGAAGAAAAATATCGTGGTATATTAGAAAATATTAAAGAGACTTATTTTGAAGTCGATTTAAAAGGGAATTTTACATTTTTCAACGATGCTTTTATTGACCTTATTGGATATTCTAAAAGTGAATTATTAGGTACAAATTATCGTAATTTTGTAGACGAAGAAAATAAAAACAAAATTTTTAGAGTTTATAATGAAGTTTATCAAACCTCCCAACCAAAATCCAATTTTCAATATCAATTTCGAAAAAAAAATGGAGATTTAGTTATTTGTGAATCTTCTGTATATTTAATATATGACTCAGAAGGTAATAAAATTGGTTTTAGTGGTTTAGCGAGAGATATTACAGAGAAATTTATCTTGGAGCAGAAAATTAAAGAATCAGAGGAAAAATATCGTACAATATTCGATTCAAGTCCAGATTATATATTTTTAACTAATTTAAAAGGGGATATTTTAGATATGAATTCAGCATTATTAGAACGCCTTGGAATGAAATTGGAAGAGGTTAAAAGTGTGAATTTTTCCCACTTTTTAACTAGTGATAATATAGATGAATTAAGAGAGGTTGGGGCTGCTATAGAAGCGGGGAAAGAGATTAAGGGCGTTGAAATCAAGGCTAAAACAACTCGAGGTGAAATTTTTGAATATGAAGTAAATGCTGTGCCATTGAAGGAAGACGGAAAAGTAACCAAAATTTTAAATTTAGCTCGAGACATAACTCTGCGAAAATTAACTGAACAAAAATTAACAGAATCTGAAAAAAAGTATCGACATTTATTCGAGAGTTCTCCGTATGCTATTTGGCTTATGGATGAAGAAGGCATTATCATTGATTGTAATTCAACTATGACAAGTTTACTTTCAGTTTTAGAAATAAAAGATCTAATCGGTAAAAGATTTTCTGAAGTTTTATCATTTTTAAAAAGATCTGAGTCTCTCATAAACATGTTAGAAGATCGTTTTAAAAAATTTCTAGAAAGTGAAAAATTAGGTCTTTTGGAATTTCAAATTACTCGAATAGATGGGACAAAAATTTGGCTATCAATTCAGAGCTCATTAGTAAAAATTGGAGATCAAACGTTAATACAAGCAATAATACGGGATGTAACTGACAAGATAAATGCTGAACAGAAAATAAAAGAATCAGAGACAAAATATCGCCACTTATTCGAAAGTTCGTCCTATTCAATCATTTTAATCAATAGAAAAGGGGTAATAATTGATTGTAATCCCGCCACTGAAAAATTATTTAATAGAAAAATTGAAGATCTCATAAATAAAAATTTCTTAGATGTGAGTATAAAACCTGAAAAA
>Ga0209977_10000405_pt1 | contig 16872 bp, 36 predicted proteins | sample SumtaG_2_FD_183113 | JGI IMG/M metagenome (GOLD analysis project Ga0209977, IMG submission 183113) | Deep subsurface microbial communities from Indian Ocean to uncover new lineages of life (NeLLi) - Sumatra_00607 metaG (SPAdes) (version 2) | ecosystem: Environmental > Aquatic > Marine > Oceanic...
CTAACTCAAGAAGAAATTGAAATAGAGATTAGCAAGATAGGGGATTTTTTTAAGCAAATTCCAGAAGAATTGCAAGCGGTATCCGCAGAAAAGTTCATCTATGAGATAGTTAATTGGGGCAGTAGTGATCACTACCAAGCTCTCGGAATTTTCCAGGAAGCCATGAATAACTATCGTGAAATTTCTTTACGGATCTTGGCGGAGGAGGCAGAGAAAGAGCAGTTGGAATGTGCTTTTGAAGTTGCTCAAGATTATCGTTGCTTACAAGAAATGGATTGGATGGAAGATCCACTTGTTAAAGGCGAAATTTGTAAAATTGGATGCGTTGGTGAGGATGATCGATATGATGGAGGCAAGAAGTACATTGTTTTCAGGGAAGATGGAAGTTGGATTGATCTTTGTCAACATCGTCTTGAAACCCATTTTGAGTTGGTAAAGAATATAGATTGATATGATTGAAAAGTTTACCAACAAAATTATTGAAGGAGATTCAATTACTATTCTGCCTCAAATTCCTGATGGTAGTACTAAGCTGGTGCGTTGTGACCCGCCATATTTTACCGCTTGCCAGGGGTTACTTCCTTCTGAGATACAAACATTTGATGATTACTTAAATTGGTATGAAAGATGGATAAAAGAAATTTCTCGTATTCTTACCGATGATGGTAGTTTCTATGTTTTTGTTCCGCCTTTGGAGTATGGTGAAGTAAATTTACTAATTAAGAAGTATTTTTGTCAGAAGTAAGTAATTTCATGGGTTAAGCCGAATGTGATGATAAGGCAACCGACTGCCCGGAATTTTTTTCCAAAAACAGAGTTTGTTGGGTTCTATACAAAGGACCAGAAGAATTATACTTGGAACAGCTTAGTAAAGAAATTTGGATTACAAAAAGCGTGTAACTTTACAATTGTACCAACAATACACAGGAGGATTGGAGAAGGAGTAGATCATCCAACCCAGAAGCCCTTAAAACTATGTGCCAAGTTTGTATATGCATCGTCTAATGAAGGTGATATTGTTCTTGATCCTTTTTGCGGGAGTGGAACTACTCTAGTAGCAGCGGAACTGTTGAATAGGAAATTTATAGGTATTGAAGTGGATCCAAAGTATTGTATGATGTCTAGGGGTAGAGTAGGGCAGTTTTCGATAGAGAGTTTAGATGAGAAACTAAAGAATGCTATTTTTTGAGAGGAGTAACAAAATGGATGAAAATGTTGATGTGATTGAATATGGGATGGAATGTATTCTAGAGGGACTTAAAAGAAAGTTTGGATTAGATACTAATAATCAGCATTTTGTAGATACCCCAGAACGAGTATCAAGAATGTACGATGAGATTTTTGGTGGACTAAAGGATACAGATAAGCAAGTAGAGGAGATTTTATCTACCGCTTTTATATCAGATATGGATCAAATGATTGTGGTGAAAGATATTCATGTATTCTCTATGTGCCCACACCATTTTTTGCCAGTTGAAATGTACGTTGATTTAGCATATATTCCAAATGGTTATGTTCTTGGGCTTTCTAAATTACCTAGGTTAGTTGAAATATTAGCTAAGCGTCCAGTTATTCAAGAGCAACTTACTGAAGAAATAACAAAATATCTAATGTCAATAAAGGCTTCTGGAGCTGCTGCTAGAGTTAGAGGACAACATTTTTGTATGCGTATGAGAGGAGTTAAAAAACCTGAGGCTGTTATGATAACAACCTCTGTTACTGGAGATTTTAGGGAAGACCAGTCTACAAGGGAAGAATTTTTGAGTCACATTCAAAATAGTAAGAATTTTTGAATTCTTAGTTGGAGATAATCATGAATGATTCAATAGAGGTTAACATTAGTGGAAGATTCCGTAGAAGGTCTATTCGGAGTGAAAAACGAAGAGAACTCTTTTATGGATTGGCTAAGGGACCGAAGAAGCGTTGTAAAAGAAAGAGAGGTAAAAATTGAAAAAATTCTGAGATTTAATTTGTATTTCCTTCAAAATATATTATAATTTAAATATAAGAACAAGATTATTGAAAGGAAATAGAATGAATAAGAAAAGTATCCTAAATATTTATCGTGAAAGAAAAAGAATACTTCAAGAGCAAATTGACAGAGAAAAACCCTTTTTTGGCGGTGACAAGACGATAGAAGGATGGAAGCAATTAGTTAAGGAAGCCGAACATATAATTGCGTGTGTCGAGGCCAATGATTATATCCTTACGCCAGCAGGTAAGTTAAAAGTTCCGGTAATGGTCTAAGAAGGCATGAAAAGATAAAGCACGCGTTTTTTGGAGGGTAAGGCTGGTGGATATTGCGAAAGCAAGGGTGAGTCGAGGCAGTAGGCCATCACACTATGTCGTGAACGCCGGGATGTTTTAAAGGCCAATCTCATCCACCAGCCTGATGATGAATTATGTATTTACTAATTGATGATGTACGAAATTTTAGTAGTGATATAATTGCTCGAACAGCAAAAGCTGGGAAGTTAGTACTAAAGCAATTATCCGGGCACATTGATGAACTTGGTATAGACCATGATTTGACATGTCTTGAAACTGGATACAATGTTGTTTTGTGGGCAATAGAGAATGATTGCTTACCAGATAAAGTGCAGGTAATATCTATGAATCCAGTAGGACGTAAAGCTATTGTTAGTGTTTTGCTGGATAATGGTTATCAATCAAAAGATAATACTAATTTCGTGAGAGAGGGAGATTAAAATGGGGAATAGTATGTGGAATACCGATCATTTTTTATTGGGTTTTACGATTGGTTGTCTATCTGGAATAGTACTACTCGCATCCTGGTTTATATGTCTTTTAATTTGCTAGGAAACTAAAATGAATATAGTTGATTGGTTTGATGTAGCTAACCCTGAACATCTCAAGGCTTATAAACATCTGCAGGATACTGGGCTCTGGCCTGAAGGTTTTCTTCCTGAGGACATTGAGATTGAGTATGTATCCGAATGCTGGCCTCGTCTTGATACTAAACTTGCTGATAAGTTTGTAGAGGAGAGGCTCAGTAAGCCTACTACTTGTTATGAAGATTATTCGTATTATGTAGGTGGTGAAATAATGTGTGGGAGAATGCCATTAAAGTATGCATCATGGATCGCTGCCGGGAGGCCAGCTTAAATAGAAAAGGAAATTAGTAGGGCGGATAATAATGCAAGTACGAATGAAGGACAATTCGGAGCTTGAATTTTATTCAGGTAAATTTTGTGTTCATGCCATACTGGAGGAATTGAAAATGGCTAAAGCGATGAAAAAGAAAGTTACATTTTATAGATTAAAAGAAGGAACAACATTTAAGTACCAACGAAAAGTGTATATAAAAAGTGATTATGATATTGGTGTTCAGCTTACTGGCCGAGATAAGGGTGAACAACTTGATTTTGAATATTGTGGTTCTAATGGTTTAGGCACATTAATCACACCGGTTAAAGTAAAAATTACAGTGCTAAATGCTTAGGTAGATTTGCTGCTACTTATGATTATTGTAACGTACGAAAGAGAAGGCTGAACAAACTGAAAACATACAGAAAGGAAAAATAAAATGCCATATATAACTCAAGAACAACGTAAAGTATTAGATCCAATTATTGAGCAATTAGGTGATTTGGATGATGGTGAATTGAATTACACTGTTACTCGTATTAGCCATCGGTTTATAAAATCCCACAGCTTTCGATATGCCACATTAGCAAGAGTGATAGGAGGTTTGATTTGTGTTGTCCTCGAACTTTATCGTCGAGTTGCCGCACGCTATGAGGATAAGAAGATTAAAGAGAACGGTTGTATTAGTGACTTAGATGATGATTCTCGGGAAAAGATGAGATAATGGGAAAGACTTGTATAAATTGCATTCATTGGGGTGAAGTAGTATCTGATGAATACCATGTTTGTGAACATCCGGCTATAAGAACTTATGCACTACCTAACGTTGAGGAAGTTAAGTTAGGGCATAGAGCTATTAGAGCAATCGGAGAAACAGATGAAGATGAGGATATCCAAACAAGATTTAGTTTTGGTTGTAATTTATGGGAAAGAAGAATTTAAAACTTAGGAAACGTCGTCATATTTCTTCTGACCAACTTTTTAAGAAGAAAGCTGACCTGCAACTTATGTGGATGGATTGGTCTATTCGTAAGGCGTTTCCAGATCCGGTAAAGCGACAGGAGTATATCACGGCTTTGATAAAAGGTCTTGAGGAGGAAAAGTCATGCGAGATTACATAATGCTTCAATTGTTATTTTATTGTGTAGGTATGTGGATTGCTTGTACTGCTATATTTACTTGTGAAAGAAAAAGGTACAAAGAAAAGTTTGGGAATTTATGGCTACCTACGGTTATTACAGCAACTGTACTTTCACCTATACTACTTATAATTGGAGTTTTGTGGTGGATAGTAAAAAGACTACTGGGACTTAACTAAAATGAGTCAGCACTTAAATCGATTAAATGATAAAGAAGCTCTTGAGTGGGATAGGGCACATGAAAGATTTTGTGAAACAGGACAATGGGAGAATGAAATGAATGCGTTTAAAAGATGGTGGAGAAGAGTTTATATAGATGGCTTTGCTAAATTTGTTACACCTTATGATTCAGCTAAAGCCGCCTGGAAAGAAGCTTTGAAATGGAATGTAAAAATGATAGAGGGCGAGATAGGAGAGGAACCTGAAGATGAAACTGACTAAATCTGAAATAAACAATGCTATTATCACTACTCTTACAAATGTAAGAAAACATTCTAATGCAGATAGACTTAAGTTAGCTACTGTGCTGGGTACTCAAGTTATTGTAGATCTGAATGCTAAAGATGGAGATTTGGTAATCTACTTCGATTCAAATTTGAGATTATCCCATGAGTATCTTTATCATAACAATCTATACTCTAATAAAGAGTCGAATGTTGATCCAACTCAGAGAGGTTACTTTGGAGCCAATGGTCGTGTTAGAGCACAAAGATTCAGGGGTGAGATAAGTAATGGGTATATAGCTGAACTTTCTTCTTTGAATAGGCTTTTTAAAGATGATCATAATTTTCTTATAGCAGAAGTAGATTTAAAAGAAGGAGTTGAGTTTACTCATATCGATGATGTAGAGATTTGTAGTAAGTATTTTGCTGAAAGTTCTAAAGGTGGAATACAGTGTGGTACAAAGAGGAAGAAAAGGAAATCCAGAACATCTACTGATATGTTTCGGAAGCATTGGGATACTAAACAGTTAATGCGTGAAACAGATAGGATTGTTCCTGGAACATTATTTGTAGAAGAAAAGATACACGGCACATCTGGAAGAACAGCTCATGCTCTTTATCATAGAAAAAGAAGATGGTATCAGTTATGGAAACCAAGAGTTACTTCTTTTTGGAAAGTAGTAAGTGGTACTCGCCGTGTGAATGGAATTAAAGGGCATATGAAGGAAGAGCGTAGGGATATACATGATAAATTAGCTCCACATGTGCACAAAGGCGAAGAACTTTTCTATGAGATTTATGGTTACAGTTATGATGGAAAGGTAGTTCAATCCGTAGGAGGTCATCAATTTGCTTATGATTGTGAGAAATATGTACGTCGAGCTTGGGATAATCCAAATGAGGTAACTCCATTGTTGCCATACAAAGTAGTGCTTTATCGAGTTACCATTACTACTGAAGATGGATATCGCATAGATTTGGATCGTGAACAAGTATATCGAAGAGCAGAAGAGTTGGGATTAGAGAAACCTTATTTGTTACGGAAATGTCAGTATCATGTTCCTGATGGAGATACTATTTTAGAGGTATATCTTGATACTATTATGGGTGATGCCGATGGTAAATCTGCTCTTGATGCCGGTACTATGCGAGAAGGTATTGTTGTATGGTTCAAGGATTGCACTGGAAACTGGACGTGTCTCAAACATAAATCGGAGGAGTTTCTTATGCTTGATAGTCGAAATAAAGACAAAGGTATGGGTGATGTGGAGGATTTATTATGAGTAAAGTTAAGCATAAAATAGGAAATCAATATGAATTTTTAGGCCATACTCTTAACTTAGTAGAAATGGTTGAGAGTACTTTTGGAGTGATACGATATAAACTTGATTGTACTGCTCATAGAGGATGCTGTACTATTCCTAATGGTATTCAGATGGAATGCGTTAAAGATGAGCTTGATATTATGAAGTGTGTAAAAGAAATAGATAGTCGACATGAATCTGTGAGAAAACCAGAAGTAGATTGGCAGGAGGGAGATACTGCTGTGATAAAAGAAGGATGGGATAGAGCAGGTATAAGTTTTACTGTCCTTGGGCCAGCAGTATTTCTTGAGCAGTGGTGGGTGCCAGTTGAAGATCCTGATGAAGATGATCCAACATTCCACAAAGAAGCCGGGTTAAGGAAAGTTGAGGAGGAAGCAGAATGAACAAAAAATTCAAAGCCAAAAAAGTAGCTAAGATAGTTGATGGTTGTCACCATTGTCCTTTTATATCTGAACATGGTATATCTGGATCAGAATTTTCTAATGTTCGATGTGATGTATTGAACAAAGCATTGCCGAAGTATGGGAATATTAGAGTAGACTGCCCTCTGCCAAATTACAAAGGTAAGATTCCTATCTTGACTGAAGAACAACAGGATGATTTGGATATATGCTCTTGCACCCACCTTTCATATTGAGGGATAAAAATGAGTGAACTAGAAAAGTTCAGAACAAGATGGTATCGATGGCTTGGTCAAATGACACGTTGTGATAAAGATACTTGGGTAGAATTGCTTGATTGTAATTGGTCAATTTGGGTTTCACAGGTTTCAGAAAAACATAATCTTGGATTAGACCCTTTTGCAGTGGATAGTGCTACTTGTGAAATGGTGAAGCTGCGTTACACTAAAGCAATACGTGCTGCAGATATGGCCGATCTATTCAAGCTTGACAATTTATTTTGCACTGATCTTATAAGGAGAAAAGGATGGTAAGAAGAAGATTTAACAGATACGGATATTGGCAATTTACTGATCTTTTGAATAGGAGGTGGAAATGAGAACAAAAGAAGAAATTCAGGAAATGATTGAGAAGTGTAAGGAACTTCGGAAGTATATACCTCACTTCTCAGCATTTGGTACCAATAATTGGAAAAGTCTTGATGTAAATGCGGCAGCTTTAACTGCATGTTTGGATAAGGATGAGGATGATATAGAAGAAAGGCTAAAACAAAGGCTTGATGTTGTGGGAGATGATTGGTCAGATGATCCTGAAATTCAAGCATACGATTGGTTAATTCGAGATACAGATGACTTGGCAACAGATGAGGATATTACCTGCTTCAAAAAGAAAAGTGAAGAAAATTCTTGAGAATTGGAGATAGAAGATGATCGACAAACAGAGAATTGTTGACATTTATAATAACCTCAATATTCATAGTTGGACTACCGGAAAAAACGTGACCAAGGGCTGGGTAAATATTTCATGTCCATTCTGTGATGACGGCTCGAACCACTGCGGAGTAAACCCCGCGACGGAACTCTTCAATTGTTGGAAATGTGGAAGGAAAGGACATTTTGTTGATTTACTTATTGAACTAACTGGATTATCTTTTGGTGAATGTAAAGATATCATATCAGACGCTACGGTTACTTTTAAGGAACGCCCACTTGATAAGATTAGAAATACCTTAGAGGGAGAAATTTCTGAATCTAAACTAAATGTTAATTCTACAGTAATCTTACCGAGAAGTTTTGAGTTGGTTACCAACAGTACCCATTTTCCCCTCCTTGATTCTTATCTTGAGAGAAGAGGTATTCAGATTAGCACAGTTATTAGTAATTTTTGTGGAGTTTGTTGGGCTGGGCAATATATGAACAGGATGATTATTCCTGTGCACTGTCAAGAGAAACTGGTAAGTTTCCAGGCCGTAGACTTGTCGGGTTTTGCCCAACTCCGGTATCGTTCCGCACCATTGTCAATGGGTAGGATAAATGATTTTTTGTATAATTATGATGGGATAAAAATTGGTGGACGAATGATTATAACAGAAGGGGTGCTTGATGCTTGGAGAACTGGAGTTGATGCGGTTGCCGCGTTTACATCAACTCTTACTAAGAATCAAAAGAAATTGATTTTAGCAAAAAATTTAGAGGAGTTGTATTTTTGTTTTGATACTGAGTTAACTTCATATTATAAATCTAGAGAGTTAGCAAAAGGGTTTGAGGCTTACATACCAAAGGTCGTAGTTGCCAGATTACCTTATGGTGAGGATCCAGATAGTTACGGAAAAGATCACGGAAAAGAGGCTTTACTTGAATTAATAAAGGGAGTGGATGAACTTTAATGATTAAATCTATTTTTACTTGTTCTACTTGTGACCGGGATTCTTAATGAGTAACATGAACAAGAAAAGAATAAATTTATTTGCTCGGTATGGTTATCAAACTTTAGTTATTTGGGAACATGAGTTAGAGAATACAACGGAGCTCCTAAAGCGGGTGTCAGATTTTATCCATGTATCGAGGAAACTATAGTATAATAATAGTGATGAAGAATATATTGAGCTGAAGCTGAGAGGAGAGGTTTACTATGACTAGTAGGTTAAACGTCCAAGCAATTTTCGATTCTATTGACGGAGAAGAGAATGGGTTTCAAGGGGCGGGTGAGTTGACTACTTTTATTAGATTGAAAGGATGTCCGCTCAGGTGCCGCTGGTGTGATACAAAATATGCTCAAGAATCTAAACCAGAGAATTGGATGACCGTTGAAGAAATTTGTGAACAAGTTCATTTTGAAAAGATTACTCTAACTGGAGGTGATCCACTTTTGCAAAAGGATAATTTGATTCCTCTCATTCGATGTTTGTTGGATAGGGGGCTTAAAATTACGATTGAGACGAATGGTTCAATTGATATCCCAGAGGAGTTCTTTGGTACATTTCTCAATAAACTTCGTCTTGTAGTTGATTTTAAGCTCCCCTCATCCGACATGATGAAGCATATGAAAACATCAGTATTTGAATCTCTTCGACCTGAAGATGTGATAAAGTTTGTGATCTCTGATGAATATGATTATAAGTATGCACTTACTGTTATTGATCAAAATCCTTCTTGGATAGCCAGGAAAGTTTTTAGTCCAGCAGTTATAATTGAAAAAGCTCGTTCACGAAAGATTAATGCTGAGGAAAGAATTGGGACATCCGCACATGTAAATATGTCCTGGCCTCGTCAGCTTGTAGAAATGATGATAAGAGACAGAGTGGATGCTCAATTTAGTTTACAAATTCATAAGGTTTTATGGCCAGGGGCTGAGGAAGAAAGATGAATCATGAAAAATGTAAAGAAAGAAATATGCTACTCCTGCCAATACTGCATAAAAGGGAAATGTGGTTGTTGGCATCTTAGTAAGAATTGTCCAAACGGTTCTAATCAGTAGGGACTATCGATGAGAGTACACAAAAAAGTAATTGAGCGAATAACTATAATTGGAAGTATGGAGGAGAAATCTAAGATACTGGATTATGTTTATGATAATGGATATAGGATAACTAGAAGTGGACCTAAACGTATTTCCCTGACTCGAGTTGATCTTGGCAAGTATAAGTTGGTTGCTGAAAGAGAGAGATGGAGTTGAAAAAGTGGCAGCTAGAAATGGTCAAGATGTATGAGCAGATTACTGCTTTTGATATTATGGGAAAAGATAGGATTCATGATGATGAATCTTTTTGGGAAGTGTGGGATTCAAATATTAGTTGGTTCGAGAATGTGTGGTGTGATGTTCAAAATATTAGTGGTTCCTATGAACATTATCGTCCTGAATAATAAGGGGAATATTAGAAAAATCTTGATTTTTAATTTGTATTTCTCCAAAAATATATTATATTTTAAATATAAGGAACAAGTTAAATTTTTGGGGGATTGAAAAATGACAGTAAGAGAAAAATACAGTCATGCGAAAGCAGATAGACAGCAAGAGCTCAAACGAAAAGAAGCTGAAGGAAGAGATGAACAGCGAGCTAAACGAACGGATGAGCAGCAACTTAAATTGATTGAGGCTCGTCGAGGGGCTTCTGCAAAAGAGAGTAAGAGATTGACAGAAAGGATACGCAGGAATAAGTAAGTTGCTCAAAGATTAGGAATTGACTTTAAGAGGGAATAAATGAAATCATACTGCAGAGTTGTGAATCCAATTTGTGGTAATGTTCACATAGCAAGGAAAGGGGAAATTGGTGAAGTTCTCGACCGTAGTAAAGCAATAGGAAGTAATAAGTTTGCAAGAAAATTGTTGTTTAGTGACGGTCAAATAGGATGGTTCTCAGAGTCAGAACTTGAACATGTAAGTGGATAGTATACTCAAAAGGGGGTAAAAAATGGAAGTAGCGAAAATAAAGAGGTTTGATAAGGACAATCTTAATAAACTTGAAGTAAGGATGCATGATGCTTTGAATACTGTGGGAAAGGAGTATGGTGTAAGTATTGAATTTTGTGGAGGCAAGTATAAGGAGCATGAAGCAAATTTGAAGTTAAAAGTATCTATACTTGATGAGGATGGTGGAAACAAACAAGGCCGGGAAGATTTTGTTCTTTATGGAGAGAGATATGGTTTTGATGCGGAAGATTTTGGAAAAACGTTTACGTGTGATGGGCGAGAATTTAGAATTGTTGGTTGGAACAGAAGACGCCGTAAATATTCGGTTAGTACTGTTTCGGTAGTCGAGGATCAACCGTTTTATTTTACACCCAGAACTATTCTCCGAGCTTTGGGCAAAGCCGATAAAGTTCAGCATAGTTTTGATTTAAGAGGATAAAATGAGTAAGATAAGTGATGTGGTTAAGGCAGCAAGAAAGGTTGCATCTTCAGCAAAAGATGAATCAATGTCAATCATTATTGGCGGGCTGTGTAGTATTATTGATAATCTTGAAGTTGAGAATGAAAAGCTTAAAGATTTACTAAATGATGAAAATGTTGAGTGGTGTATAAAAGCTAAACAAATTTTGGAAGGAGAATGATAAAAACAAAATGTTTATTCGCTCCAGTTGAAGAGTCTGATAGAAGAAGGAGAATGAAGTAATGCATTTAGACAACTTGTCTGGTACAAAAGAAAAAGTATACCAATGCAGGAGCTGCGGCAGTATCTGGTTAGAAGAAGATTTAGGAGTGGTAAGATTAGACAACTATCTCAAGGTGTACTGTACGACTTGCCAATCAACAGATATAGAACCCATACAGGAGGAAGAAGAATGAGAAAGCTATTAGTAGCTGGGAATTCAACAATGCCTCGCTATGTTGGGATATTCAATCTACCAGCACCATTAACATGTCTTCCTTCACGTTGGTGTGAGAAACATTGCTATGGTTTACAAGGAAGGTTCTTATGGAGTTGTACAAAGGAAGCACATCAATGGAGGTATAAGGAAAGTTTGAAGATAGGTTTTGTAAAGAGAATAATAGATGAAATCACAGCACGGAAGTCTTTGATATTCGTTAGAATACATATCACAGGTGATTTTTATAGTCGAGAATATATTGATAAGTGGGCGACAATAGCTGATGAATGTTCTTGGATTGTTTTCAGAACAAACACTAAGAGGATAGATTTTTTAGAATACATGAAGGAAGTATTTCCAAGGAATGTAGTGGTGAGAGAATCAACTGACTGTACCAGAAAACACTACGGCTATTATCCTCAGGCCAGCATAATAGGAACTAAAGGAACAAAAAAGTTCTTTTCGTGTACTGATGATTGCGAAAAATGTAGGTTTTATTGCTGGCATAATCCAAAAGTTAACGTTGTTACAAGTCAGATTAGGTAGAAGATGAAGTCAAGAAAATAATTTTATTGAAAGGGTGAAAAAGATGATAAAACTAATTGGTTGCACGGAAATCAATATAACATCCTGGGATGGTAGTCAACCTATTAAACTGATTGTACCCAACGAATGCAATCTTGAACTTAAACAAGAAATTGTTGATTTTGTGTTAGGCGAACTAGATGATCATGATGGAGCTGATGCTCTCCGTGAATTATGGGATATAGATAAAATAGAAGATATCTACTTAGAACGGGAGAAAAGAGCTACAAAAGAAGAACTCCGAAACCAAATTATGGAGTTGGCAAAACAAGAAGTAGATGCTGCTCATCCGGATATTGATTGGTCAAAAATGGGCGAGCAAGATTGCAGTAATTACAGAAAAGAGATTATGGAAAAAGCCATTGAAATTTTGTTAGATAATTAAACTTTAGGTAGTTTTGGGGTCATGTAATGTACTCAATAGACTGGGCAATAAAAAAGAAATTCCAAATTTACAATATCAGTACCGAAAAACTTAAAAGCATTGCTCCTACAAGAGAAGCCTTTGATAAGTTTTTTGACAAACTCTCTGGTAAACATTCCTTCTACACTGAAGAAGGAGGAGGAGACACTTTTAAGTTATTGGCACTAAAACATGGCCATAAAGTCTTTACTACCTCTGGTAAAAAAGTAAAAGATCTTAGAGAGAAGTTAGAAGTACAGAAAACTGATGAAAGTGATGCAAAGGTCATCGGTATTTTGGCAAAAGAACAGCCTCAAGAATTTACGAATACAAAGAAGATGATTGTGTTAACTGTAAAAATTTGTCTTCTTTCTCGAGAATATGCCAAACTTGTTAAGGATAGTACTCGTAAGAAAAACCAATTGTTTGCATTTAAGAATAAAATGGAGTTACTCGCCTCAGAAAAAGTTGTCAAAAAGATGATAGAGAAGAGGAAAGATACAATCAAAGCTCTCGAAAAAGAAATTACAGTAGTGAATGGACTGCTCTTCAAACAGGTGAAAAAACATCTTTTTTGGACTAACTATTTGAAGGACATTAAAGGAGTTGGTCCTATTACAGCTGCAGGAATTATTGGGAGTGTTAGAAGATTTTCCAGATTTTCAAGTAGAGATTCGCTTCGGCACTTTGCCGGAATGATTACGAAAAAAGGTAATTCGGGTTATAGTCGACATCTAAAACAAGCTCTTTATAATTTTACAGAAGGAATTATCAAAAATAGAACCCAACCCTGGCGGAAGATGTATGATGATACTAAAATATACTATAAGAAGAAGCATCCTGATTGGAGACCTGGAAAAGTAGATGCTTATGCTAAGAAGTTTGTTCAGACAGAATTTTTGATTGAGTTGTGGAAGAAAGGAAAGCAGTTAGAGGGAGAAATTGCGTAAGATAATATTGAAGGGAGATGAGCTAGGATAATGTTACTCCAATTATGGGAGCTGACTCCAATTTACTCTCTCCCTTTTATTGTTTAAGGAATACCTAAAATGTTAAAACTTTTTATCGTGGATGGATATTTGTGGATACACAGGTCTTATCATGCTTCTGTACAAGCAGGTCTAACCAGCGAGGCCGGTGAGCCTACAGGCGCCACCCATATTTTTATCACGTCTTTGCTTAGATTACTTCGTGAGCAAGAACCAGATTTGTTATGTGTGGCAATGGAGGGCGGGGGTAAAACATTTCGTCATACTTTGAGTAGTGAGTATAAAGCAAATCGTTCTATACCTGCTGACGATTTTACAATTCAAAGGAAAAGAATAGAAGAGATTCTTGATGCTATGAACATCCCAATGCTTCGTGTCGCTGGATTTGAGGCTGATGATATTATTGGTACAGTGGCCAGGTATGCACGAGAAGATGGAATTGATGTCGTTATCTGTTCAAAAGATAAAGACATGTTACAGTTGGTTGATGATGGTATTCAAGTATTCTATGCAAAAACTGATGAATATGTGAATGTAGTTAACGTGATTGAGAAGGTTGGAGTGAGTCCTGATAAGTTTATCGATTGTTTGGCCTTGCAAGGTGATGCTGCAGATAACATACTTGGAGTGCCTGGCATTGGAGCTAAAACTGCTGCAAAGTTGATAAATGAGTATGGCTCTATTACAAATCTTGTTAAGCATATATCTGAGTTGAAGCCGAAGCGTCAAGAAGCTTTACGAGAACATATACACAGACTTGAAGTAAATAAAATGTTGGTGACGATTGATTGTAAAGTTCCTGTGGAGATTGATTACTATAGTTTCATGATGGATGGATATGATGAAGATAAGTTGAGGGACATTTTTGTTGAGTTGGGATTCAATCAGTTATTGATTCGGTTAGGGTTAGATGAGGGATATAAAAATGGAACAAAATCAACAAAGTAAAAAATCGTTTACTCTTAGAACTATTCTGTCAGTAACAACAGGACGATTATTGACAAAATCAAAAGGTCCAACAGATAATGGTATTGAGGATATGTATCAGTTATTAGGTCACATGACTGGAGATTCACCTTTCACTCATCAATTAGGAAGATTTGCTGATGAGTGTAAACCGTGGCTCTTTAGATGGTTTCCTGAACTGAAAATGGCAAACGCTGCTCTTCCTAAATTAGATGAATGGATTAAGATTGACAAAACTGGTACAAAAGAAGAAGGAGTCAAGATGTGGCTCGCTGAGTTAAAATTACTTGCCCCAAACATTAAAGATACATATCAAATTGGACGAATTCCAATGGATGACCATGACAAGAAACACCCATATGATGAATTGGTTATAATGCGTGGTACTGATGAAGGAATAGTTGTTGCTAATATTGAAAGGGAAGAACAGGATTGAAGAGCAGTTGAAAAGTTTAGGTGTGTGAAATAATCTGTTCTTGCCATTTTTCATTTGTATTTCTCCAAAAATATATTATATTTTAAATATAAGAACCAATATTAACTAATGAATGAGGGTAATAATGACTAAGAAAAGTGAGAAGAAAACTGACCAGATACTTGGCTGGTGGGTTTCAAAGAATCACATTAATGACTGTGCTAAATGTGGGGATAAGATGGTGGAATGTCCACGAGAAGGTCATCCAAATTCTAAGTTTTGGGAACTTGAGCAAGATGATGGAATGGTTCTTGTTGTGTGTCCTAATAACTGCCTAGAGGATGAAGTAAACAAATGAAAGTGCGTGAAGAAAACGTAGTTTTCTTGACAATCACTTCTTGGGTAGATGCAGGCATATTCGCAAAGCATTACTATGGAAGACTAAGGGCTCTTACAGGTGGCGAAAGTTTTGATGTTACACACGAGATAACTCAAAGAGAGGCAGATGATTTTAATAGAAGCTTAAAGTTTTCTGGGAATCCAGAGGATGATGCTTTTATAGGATATAAGAAAGGAGAAGTAAGCGAGCGGCTTCTAAGTAAGAAAAAAGTGATTGCAGAAGCCAAAAAACAGTTTAAGCAACACTTCCCAAAAGCTACTGTTCTTGTTTTAGGTGACCTTGGGGTGGTGGAACCACAAGAAATACTTGTTGGTCCAAAGGAGTTCAAAGACAAAGTTAATGTACTAGTAAAAAGATATGAGAAATTAGATTGGGATGTAGAAGTAGACAGGCCAGAGATAAAAGAGATAGAAGAGAAGTGGCAAGAGTTATGGCCAAGAAAGTATACATAGGAGGATAAGAATTATCTCACTTTTCTTGACATTTTCTATTTTTAATTTGTATTTCCCTCAAAATATATTATATTTTAAATATAAGAACCAATTATTTTTGAAAGGGAAACCAGATGGATAAACATATGTATATCAAAGTTAGCACTGCATGGGAGACGGTGTTACAAGTTGCTGGGTATCAATGGTTTTTGTTTTCTCATACTGGTCAGGTGATGGCTCGTAGTGATTTTTACAAAAGACATTGTGATGCCTCGCGAGTCGGCAAACAAACTGCCACTAGGTTACAAATAGCTTTTAGGGGAGACTTATAGATGATTGTCTGCAAATATTTTGGTGTTCGAACAAGTACTAGAGAGTCTGGAGTAAAATGCCGAGAATGTAAAGTAAGTAACCCTGAACTATTCAAGAAATGTACTCTAGAGACAAATATCTTAATGTGTACATCAATAACCGTTGATAAAGAAGGAAACACTGTGGTAGTTCCTCCTCTTGGGAAGGTCAGTGATGTAGTACTCATTATAGAAAGGTAAGTAGATCTCCCAAGAGCGGAGGTGTTAGGTATGTTAAACCAAGTGTTAGGGCGATGGATGTAGCTTTAAGGGGAAAAGATGGAAAAACTAAGAATAGAGCTTGAAAAAACAAAATGTAAAAACTGCGGTAAGAAGGTGGAGATCTTAGAAGTAACTGGAGGAGGATCAAAAATCAAGTCTGCTCCTTGTAAGAACTGCACTTGTGAGAACCTAATCAGTGAGGAGAAGTGGGATAGGGGACCCGCAGAAGTCGACTTGGTAAATGATAGAGAGATCATTCAGTACATTAGGGACCTATTCAATTTGGGAAGTTTACTTGAAAATGGTGTGGATGCAGAACTATTACCTTTTATAAGAAAATTAAGGAAGGCAGGCTACACGGATAGTAGGGTACATCAGTTTATCACCTATGCCGGAAGCAATACCAGATTTGAATATCTTACGGACTTTTACGGGAAGAAGTTGGTTCCCATGCCAATTCCAGAGCAAGGTGACCAGAAGGAATGGGCGAAGAAGAAGTAGACTAAATCTTATAGAATTTTGAGATTTTAATTTGTATTTCCCTCAAAATATATTATATTTTAAATATAAGGAACAATTATTGTTCCTGAGAAATGTTAACTTTTGAGGAGATGAAATGGTAAAAGGCGCAGTGAGAATTGAAACCTGGATGACCGAGGGAAATGAAAATGGTATTTACCGGGTAACCGAGCAGAAGCATAAGTACCTATTACTTGCTTTTGAAGAAGCAGATGAAGCAAGGGTAGTAGCCAAGGCGTTGGCGAGATTGTTGAAAGTTTCTTACTATGACCATATTTATACGGAGCCGAAGTTAGAAGGAGTAACCACATATCGAGTAACATCTACTGCACCAAATATATCGAACACAGCGAAGTCTATGAAAAAAC
>Ga0209977_10000406_pt1 | contig 16871 bp, 17 predicted proteins | sample SumtaG_2_FD_183113 | JGI IMG/M metagenome (GOLD analysis project Ga0209977, IMG submission 183113) | Deep subsurface microbial communities from Indian Ocean to uncover new lineages of life (NeLLi) - Sumatra_00607 metaG (SPAdes) (version 2) | ecosystem: Environmental > Aquatic > Marine > Oceanic...
AAATCCTACGACTGAAAACGTTTCAAAGATAGTATACGAAAATTTAAATGGAAAGTTGCCTCCCGAAATATCCGTTGCTAAAGTGAAAACATGGGAGTCTGAAAATTGTGCAGCTGCGTATTATGTATGAACCGTTCTTTTACATGCCATTGTGAATATTAATTTAGATACTCCAATCCTTCAAGTAGCTTTAGACTTTATAAATTTGAGGCGTGCTGTAGATGTTGCCAAGGAAGCTATAGATGCAGGGGTTGATTGGATAGAAGTAGGCACACCCTTAATCAAAAGCGAGGGATTGAATTCTGTCAGAGTGCTTCGGGAAGAGTTTCCATCAGCAACTATAGTTGCCGATATGAAGACGATGGATGCAGGGCGTACGGAAACTGAGATAGCGGCAAAGGCAGGAGCAGATGTCGCAATCGTGATGGGTGAAGCTTCAGACAGAACAATAAAAGAGTGTATTAGCGCAGGAAAGAATTACGGTATAAAGATAGGAGTTGACTTTCTTGCCACCATTGATTGTATTGACCGTGCAGTAAAAGTTGAGAAATGGGGAGCTGATTTTGTTGTTGTGCATACAGCTATAGATGACCAAATGTTAGGCTGTGACCCATTTGAAGGACTTTCTCAAATTTGTTCTAAGGTTAATATTCCTGTTGCTGTTGCGGGCGGGATTAATTCCGAAACGGTAGTGGATGCAATAAATGCGGGTGCAAGAATTATTATAGTGGGTGGGGCAATTTGTAAGGCAACTAACGTAAAGGTTGCTACTGGTAATCTAAAGAAGGCAATTTTGGATCGGGAAAGGATACCCGTAGATTTCTTTAAAAGGGCTTCAAACGGGAATCTCCGCGAAATATTAGAAAAGGTTTCAACCGCAAATATATCAGATGGGAGCCATCGTCTTAGAGGTATTACCGGGCTCCAATGTGTTAGCCTTGAAACCAAAATGGTTGGACGGGCTGTAACCGTCCGTACGTATCCTGGCGATTGGGCAAAACCGGTAGAAGCGGTAGATAAGGCTGAAGAAGGAAGCGTAATAGTTATTGACTCCGGAGGTGTAGGGCCTGCTGTTTGGGGTGAGCTTGCAACACATAGCGCTATACAGCGGAAACTTGCAGGTGTTATAATAGACGGAGCAATTCGAGATAGTAGCGAAATAAAGAAATTGAAATTTCCTGCTTTTGCAAAACTGGTAATGCCAAATGCGGGAGAACCTAAAGGTCTTGGAGAGATAGGTGTACCGGTAAATATTTCGGGTATTACAATCAATTCTGGCGATTGGATTGTGAGTGACGATGACGGTTTGATAGTAGTACCAAAACAGGAAGCAAAAGAAATGGCTAACCATGCAATGGATTGGTTAGAGAAAGAGAATAGAATACGCGAGGAAATATCACATGGGAAGACGTCTCTTGGAGAAGTGATGGAATTGTTGAAATGGGAAAAGAAATAAAATCTTAAGGAGTTACATTCGATGAAATGTGAATCATGTGGCAAAAAACTTGCAACAGTGCATCTTACTGAAATAATAGGAAATGAGAAGAAAGAGAAACATTACTGTGAGGATTGTGCTCAGAATGTTACAAGTCATTTTCCCAAAGCCCCATCACCATCTGATATTTTAACAAGCATTATTAACCAGGTTTCTCCTGAAGTTAGAGAAATGTCGAAAACTACTTGTCCTGTGTGTGGTATTTCTTACTTAGAGTTTAGGTCTCAGGGGCGGTTGGGTTGTCCTATGGATTACAATGTATTTAAAAAAGGGCTATTACCTCTTATTGAAAAGATGCATGGTAGTTCTCAACATGTTGGGAAAATACCTGCAAATGCAGGTGTAGAAGTTGTTAAGAAAAACGAACTGATACAATTACGTAGGGACTTGAATGAGGCTGTTGGAAAAGAAGATTACGAAAAAGCGGCGCAAATAAGAGATAAAATTTATGAACTTTCAGGAAATATAGATGATGGAAATTAGAGACCTTTCAGAAAAAACAGGTGAATGGCTTAGGGGTAGCGGCAAGGAATCTGATATCGTAATAAGTAGCAGAATACGTTTGGCAAGGAACATTACGGGATTTCCATTCATTTCAAGGGCCAATTTAAAACAAGGCAAAGAGATAGAGTCCTTACTCAGAGAGACGATAACCAAGTCTAAGATAGCAAAGGATTTGTCTTATGTTAACCTGAATAAGACAAATGAGGTTGATAAGTTGTTTTTGGTTGAAAGACACCTGATTAGTAAAGAGCATGCTGATGGTGAGGGTGAAAGAGGAGTTGCATTTGGAAAGTCAGAGACTATTAGTTTGATGATAAATGAAGAAGACCATCTTAGGATTCAGGTTATGCGTTCGGGTTTTGAGCTAAAAAACACGTGGGCTACGATAGACGAAATTGACAATTGCCTCGGAGAAAAATTAAATTTCGCATTCTCTTCAAGGTTTGGATATTTAACCGCATGTCCAACAAACGTTGGTACAGGCATGCGAGGTTCTGTAATGTTGCATTTACCCGCACTTGGCATGACAAAGCATATAGAGAAGGTTTTCAATGCGGTAGGAAAACTTGGATTGGTGGTAAGAGGGTTATATGGAGAGGGGACAAAGGTTTCTGGTGATTTGTATCAAATTTCAAACCAGTTTACTTTGGGAAAATCAGAGACCGAAATATTGAATATTATAGAAAGTGTGATACCACGTATTACAAGCTATGAAAGAATGGCCAGGAAGGCTTTAATCTTAGAAAGTAAGGATCAATTAGAGGACAGGATTTGGCGATCGTATGGTATGCTTAAGGTTGCAAGAATGATTACATCCGAAGAAATATTGCAGCTGCTTTCGCAAGTTCGTATGGGAGTTAATCTGGGCTTGATAAATGATATCGAGATGAAGACACTTAACGAACTCTTTATTTTAACGCTTCCGGGACACCTGCAAAAATTGCAGGGTTGTGAACTGGATTCTACACAAAGAAATGTTATTAGGGCTTCTTATATAAGGAAGAGGCTTGAAGGTTTATAAAAAAAGGTGATAAAAAATGTTTGATAAATTTACTGATAGGGCAAGAAAGGTAATGGCACTCGCCAGAGAGGAAGCTAAAAGATTCAATCATGAGTATATAGGAACAGAACATATTTTACTTGGTTTAGTAAAAGAGGGTAGTGGTGTCGCTGCAAACGTCTTGCAAAACCTGGATATTGATTTGAAAAAGATACGTCTGGAGATCGAAAAAATAGTTCAAACAGGACCGGATCTGGTTTCCGTTGGGCAACTGCCTTTTACTCCAAGGGTAAAAAAAGTATTAGAATATGCTATAGAAGAAGCAAGGGCTATGGGACATAATTATATAGGTACTGAGCATCAGTTACTTGGATTGCTCAGAGAACAGGAAGGAGTAGCGGCACAGGTACTCCTGAATTTAGGTTTGAAGCTGGATGATGTAAGGGAAGAAGTAATTGAGCTTTTAGGAGCAGAATCAGCAGAAAATGTTAAAGAAAAAGAAGAAAAAAGGGGTAAGTCAAAGACTCCTGCCCTTGATTCTTTTGGACGTGATCTAACGCAGCAAGCAAAGGAAAATGAATTGGATCCTGTAATTGGTCGACAGTCAATCATTGAAAGGCTGATTCAGGTTCTAAGTCGTCGCACGAAGAACAATCCGGTATTGCTGGGAGAAGCCGGAGTAGGAAAGACCGCTATAGCGGAAGGATTAGCACAATCAGTAGTAAGTGGTAGCGTTCCAGAGCTTTTGCGCGATAAGAGGATAGTTGCCTTAGATTTGGCAATGATGGTAGCAGGTACAAAATATCGTGGCCAATTTGAAGAAAGAATTAAAGCCGTGATGGCAGAAGTCCGCAGGGCAAAAAATATAATCCTTTTTATAGATGAACTTCACACATTGGTAGGTGCGGGAGGTGCAGAGGGAGCTATAGATGCATCTAATGTCTTAAAACCTTCTCTTTCCAGGGGAGAGATACAATGCATAGGTGCAACCACACTTGATGAATACAGGAAGTATATTGAAAAGGATGGTGCGCTTGAAAGAAGGTTTCAAACAATAATTGTTGACCCGCCTTCAAAGGAAGAAACCGTTGAAATTTTGAAAGGTTTACGAGAGAGGTATGAAGCTCATCATAAGGTTCAAATAACAGATGAAGCATTAGTAGCTGCTACAGAACTTGCAACAAGATATATTTCAGGAAGATTTTTGCCTGATAAGGCTATAGATGTTATTGATGAAGCTGGTGCGCGTGTAAGATTAAAGGCCACTACGCATCCTCCTGATTTAAGACATATAGAGGATGAGATAGAAAAACTTGAAAAAGAAAAAGATGAATCTGTAGCTGTACAGGATTTTGAAAGAGCGGCAAAGCTGAGAGACAAGGCAGATAAATTAAAGAAGAAAAAGAACGATATAGAAAAAGAATGGCGGGAAAGCTACACGGAAATAGAAGGCGTGGTAGATGAAGATATAGTTACAGAAGTTGTTTCAACCATGACTGGCATACCACTTAAACGTATGGAGGCGGAGGAGGCAAAGAAGTTGCTCAATCTTGAGAAAGTGCTTCGTGAAACTGTAATTGGGCAGGATGAGGCTATTAAGGTAGTAGCTAAGGCTGTAAGAAGGGCACGAGCTGGTATGAAGGATCCCAATAGACCAATTGCAAGTTTTATCTTTATAGGAGCGTCGGGAGTTGGGAAAACTCATCTGTCAAAAGCTTTAGCAAAATTTATGTTCGGAGAAGAAGATGCACTGATTCAAATAGATATGTCTGAATATATGGAAAAACATAATATATCAAGATTAATTGGTGCACCTCCCGGTTATATCGGTTTTGAAGAAGGAGGTCAATTAACTGAAAAAATAAGAAGACGCCCCTATGCTGTAGTACTTCTTGATGAGATAGAAAAGGCACATCCGGATGTATTTAACATGTTGTTACAGGTTACGGAGGAAGGAAGATTAACAGATAGCTTTGGACGCCATATTGATTTCCGCAATGTAATCTTAATAATGACTTCAAATATAGGGGGAGATATCATCAGAAACATGGCATCTTTAGGATTCAAGAAAGCTTCTGGAGAACAGTCTTATGAATCTATGCGTGAGCAATTGATACAGGCAGTGGAAAAACATTTTCGTCCTGAGTTTATTAACAGGATTAATGACATTGCAGTGTTCAAAAATCTCACAAAAGAAGACTTGAGGCAGATTGTTGAAATTGAGCTTGAGGGCATACGTTCAAGGCTTGGTAATTACAACATAACACTTTCAATAACTAAGGAAGCTATGGATTTCATTATTGACAAGAGCTATAAACCACATTATGGTGCTCGGCCACTTCACAGAACCATTGAAAGGTTGATAGAAGACCCGCTTTCTGAGGATATACTTAAAGGTAAGTTCAAGGATAAAAATTCTATTAAGGTAAAGCTACGTGAAGGAAAGTTGGTTTTTGAAGAAGCAGTCGTAAAAGGAGAATTAATTCCAGCGCATTCGAATGATAAATAATTAATTGTAAGTTGACAGGTTGAATATTTTAAAAAAAAGGGGCTTTCAGCCCCTTTTTTTATTGACTTGTTTTTTTGTCGTGTTTCATTAGTTAGCGGGAAATAAGGAATAGTAGCTGTCTCAAGGTATTCAGAAAAGTTGATGGAGTGGAGACCAGCTTTGTTATGACAAAATTTAGTACAGTTTATATTTGCCAACAATGCGGATGGAATTCTAATAAGTGGGTGGGCAGGTGTTCTAGTTGTGGCGAGTGGGATTCAATGGTGGAAGAAAAATGCGAACAAACATATGCAGATAATACATTCCCAAAATTTGACGTAGAAAAGCCAATTCCCATATCAGACGTAAAGCCGGTTGATAAACTTCGAATTAAAACCAGGATTGATGAACTTGATAGAATCCTCGGTGGTGGTATTGTGGAAGGTTCAGGAGTTTTGATTGGGGGGACACCCGGGATAGGAAAATCAACCCTCCTTTTACAAGCATGTCAAAAGTTTAGCGAACAGGGCCATTTATCATTGTATATAACAGGAGAAGAATCAGCAGCACAGATAAAGCTGCGTGGAGACAGGCTCTGTGTCATGTCAGAAAACATTTTTTTGGTTGCGGAAAATAATTTAAATGTTATCCTTGAACACATAAGGAAACTTAATCCTAAACTTGTCATAATTGATTCGATACAAACTACGTTCAAGCCAGGTCTCGAATCGTCACCCGGAACGGTTTCACAAGTAAGGCAATGTGCAAGTGAGCTGCTTTATTTAGCAGAAGACACCGGATCTTCCGTATTTCTGGTAGGACATGTTACAAAGCAGGGGGTAATTGCCGGGCCTAAAGTGTTGGAACATCTGGTTGACACAGTATTATACTTTGAAGGTGAAAAATTCATGTCATTCAGGATACTGAGAGCAGTAAAGAACCGTTTTGGTTCTACAAATGAAATAGGGATTTTCGAGATGTGTAAGGATGGGCTTAAGGAGATTAAAAATCCTTCAGAAATATTTCTTTCAAGGACACAAAGGTTAAATTCGGGTTGTGCTATAATCTCTTGTATTGAGGGTACAAGGGCATTGCTTGTAGAGGTGCAAGCGCTTGTAACCAGGTCAAATTTCGGTATGCCAACCCGCAAAGTTAGCGGTTTTGATTACAATCGTGTCGCTATGATAATAGCGGTTTTAGAAAAAAGGGCAGGGCTTCTTTTAGGTGGACATGATGTTTTTGTAAATGTAGTTGGTGGTGTAAAAGTCGATGAGCCTGCCGCAGACCTTGGAATTGCAATTGCAATTGCATCCAGTTTTAATAATAAAGTAATACCAGGTGAAATGGTTATGATTGGTGAGTTGGGCCTGGGCGGTGAAGTTAGGGGCGTAAGCCAGTTTGATAGTAGATTAAGAGAAGCTGAAAGATTAGGTTTAAAGAGTGCAATTATTCCGAAAGATAATAGTAAAGATGCTTCAGGAGTAAAATCTCTTAAAATGATTAAGGCGTCTTCTCTTGTAGAGGCGATTGATAGTATTTGGTAAAGAAAGGTATTTTATGTCTATAAAACAATTCGCTTGTTTGAAGTTTGCCATTTTGTTTTTAATGGTTTTTTCAGTCGTTGGTTGTCTGGTGAACAAAACCTATAGAAAAAGCAATATAGTAGGAGCTGTAATTCAAGATCAGGAAACATCTGTTGAAATACGGGAAGAACTTGATAAAGGCGGAAATGCAGTAAAAAAGGATTTTAATCATCCATATTATTTCACTGAATCAGGATTAATCAATATACTTTCTTCTGTTTATTATAAGCAAAAGGGATGGATTAAGGGCAAAGGTAGAAGAAAGTTGTTCAGGTATGAGGAATTACAGAAGATTGTGCCTCCAATAATTGATGCATTTTCAATGGCTACTGATTCTCAAGATGTTTTAGTTTTTTCTACTTCTTATAAGATTCTTTTGTCAGATAGACAAAGTTATTTTAGCATGTTTGTGTTAGGTAACGAGCTTCACATTGTCTTTAGCACAATTAAAAGTAAAAAGAGTTATACCGATGCTAGAGCAGCAGATAGACGAGGAAATATGAATAAATTAAAAGACCCGTTAGATGTGAAGAGAAGCTCCTTTTGGGCTCTCATTCCTACGGGAGGACAAAGGTTGGCAAAGGGGCGTCCAAACTGGCTTATTATTGATTTAAGCAGTGACTTATTTGGTGTTGCCAGTAGTGCGGATTTTAACACTGATTCAGTTAGTGCAGGTAGTGGTGCAATGGCCATTAAAAAGCGAGTGGCTACTGATAAAAGGTTTGCTGAAGAAAAGAAGAAGTACCAAGACGTCCGTGGAAAACTAAGGGAATTGAAGGATTTAAGAGATGAGGGTCTGATTTCAGAAGAAGATTATGAGGAGAAGAAAAGGAAATTCTTGAATGAATTTTAAATTCTTAAATTAACTTATTGTGATTATAAAAGATGTGTGGTGTATGAAAGTAAAGTTTGTTTTGTTATTTCTTATTTTCTTTAGTGCGATTGGGTGTACAGGTCTTAACTATTTAACTGGCCAGACTAGTCAGCCTCAAAGTCAAGGTAGTGCTGGTATATTTAGTAAGGGTAAGACTTATGTTAAGCTTGAAAATATGAGAGATACAAAAGAAACATCAGGAATATCTTTAGACCATCCGAAATATCTAAGAAGGGACATATTATCAAGTGTACTTGCTTCCATTTATTTTAAGGAAAAAGGCATAACTGGGTGGGGGGGGGAGCAGAATGTTTTCCAGGAAAGTGAGTTGTTAAGTTTAGTGCCACATATAACAGATGCATTTTCAAGAGCAGCTCCATCACAATATGTTTTGGTAAGTTCTAATTATACAAAGGGTAAAAAGAAGTTTTTCGCATCAGAATTGTATACGATCTTTGCTATGTTTATATCAAACGACAAATTAAATGTTAGGTTTTCAAGGATCCAGTATGTAGACGTAACAGGAGAAGGTGGTGAAAGCAGCATTTTTACAGGTACAGAAGTAGTGTATACGGATCCATTCAGTATAAAGAAAAATCCTTCCTGGCAATTAATTTCACGTCCTGGTCAGCGGTTTAAGGAAGGATATGGTAATTGGATTGTAATAGATTTGGAAAAGAGTGCGTTTGTTCAAGAAGAAGAAAAAGCAATTGCATTAAATAGCAATTCAGGAGTTCCCGGTGTACAGGGGAAACAGGAAGGAGCTGGGGTCTACGGTACCAGAGCAATAGTTTCAGGTGCCCCTAAAAGGGTGGAAGCAAAATTAAGTATTAAAGACCAACTTTTGGAGTTAAAGGAATTAGAAACTACAGGGCTTATTACCGGGGAAGATTACGAACAAAGAAAAGCAGAGATATTAGTCGGTAAACCTGAAAAGAGCATAAGGGACAAGTTTATTGAGCTCCGCAAACTAAAAGAGGGAGGTTTTATTAGCGATATTGATTATGAAAATAAGAAAAGAGACCTCTTGGATGAAGATGATGAAAGTGAAAGAGAAAGAAATATTAAGGAGGTCCTGTCAGAGTATCTGGAACTGAGAGACGAGGGCTTTATAACGGATAAAGATTATGATTATAAAAAGAGGAAATTATTAAGAGAGTTTTAAGCTTTGATCATTTTTCTCTAATGCTCCAGCAATAGTGATTCTGCAAATTTCAAATCTTCACGTGTTGTAATCTTAATATTATCATCGCTTCCCGAAACTATCTCCACATTAAATCCGCATTTTTCTACTACCTCAGCATCATCTGTAAATTCCGTATTTGTGTTTTTAATCTTATCATAAGCCTTGATTATTATGTCCCTTTTAAAACCTTGCGGTGTTTGTGCCGTCCAAAGGTCATGTCTTGGAATTGTTTCGATTATGCTGAGATTCGAAGTTGCTTTCTTTACTGTCGATTTCATCGGGGTTGCTACAATGGCTGCCCCTCTCTCTTCTGTTTTTTCAATGACTGCCGTTATTATCTCATTATTTACTAAAGGCCTCACGGCATCATGTATCAGGATTATTTTAGTGTCAGGATCCAACTGAGAAAGACCTTTACAGACACTATCTTGCCTTTTTTCACCTCCAGAGATTATGTTGGTTACTTTGTAGCTTTCAAGTTCATCTGACCACTTTTCAATAACAGTAGATAAATCTTCCTTGTTTACTACAAAAATAATCTCTTTTATTCGTTTTAGCCTGTAAAATTTTTCCAGTGTATAAAAAAAAACAGGTTTTTCGCCTATCATTATAAATGGCTTTCTTACATTGTCCCCCATGCGGAGACTAAGGCCGGCAGCGGGAATAATTACAGAGACGTCTGCTTCCATTACACCCTTTCATACGGATAAAAAAGCTTTAAATACTCGTCTTGAGCAAATCTATCGGTCATTCCTGCTATATAATCACAGACACCCTGATAAAGTCCTTCTTTTTCTATCCACTTCTGATATTCAGGTGGAAGTTGCATGGGATTTTCAATAAATGTCTTAAACAAATCTTCAACAAACCGTCTTGCCTTGTCAGCCATCCGCGCCACCCTATAATGATTATACACATTGTTTTGCAGGAATACTTGCAACTCCTGTTTTTTTTTATCCAAACCAGGTGAAAAGGATACTAACCTTTCTTTACATTGCTGTACGTCATTGGTTGTTTTTATTTTCATCTTTTCAAGTATTGATTGTGTATGTTCAATCAGGTCTGTGACTTCAAGATCAATTAAATATTTTACAGTATGTGACTTTTCCAAATCTTTGCCAAGATTACCATATTGTTCCTTAACTTTCTCTTTTGCGTATCTCCATAGTTCAATTTCTTCTAAATCACTTTCCATAATAAGTCCAGCCTTCAGACTGTCATCTATGTCATGATTGTCGTATGCTATAGAATCAGCAAGGTCTACTATTTGTGCTTCCAGAAGCGGTTGTTTGTTCATTTCAAATTGAGAAGTATTAGGGTTGTCATAAAGTGATTTGTGTTTTGCTATGGATTCTCTAACTTCCCACGAAAGGTTTAGACCAGAAAACTTTGAATACCGGTTTTCTAACACATCTACTACGCGTAAACCTTGAATGTTATGTTCAAAGCCTCCATGATCCTTCATCAATATTCTAAGAGCATCTTCTCCGGAATGGCCAAAGGGCGTATGGCCAAGGTCATGTGCCACGGCAATTGCTTCTGCAAGGTCTTCGTTTAGATTTAAGACCCTTGATATGCATCGGGAAATCTGAGCAACCTCTATAGTATGGGTGAGACGTGTGCGGTAGTAATCTCCCTCATGATTTACGAAAACCTGTGTTTTATATTCCAATCGCCTGAAAGCCGTCGAATGGATAATCCTGTCCTTGTCCCTCTGATAAACGCTTCGGTAAGGATGTTCCTCTTCAGGGTGCACTCTTCCGCGAGTATGCATACTCTTCATGGCGTAGGGAGCTAGATAACTTTCTTCCCTTTCCTCTATGTCTTTTCTTGTCAGCATAGTGTATAAACTTTCGAATAAAGAGGCTAAAAATAATCTTTCAATTCAAGATACAAATCTTCCAGCGATTGAGATATTACTTTTGTCTCTGCAATAACCGGCATAAAGTTTGTATCTCCTTTCCATCTTGGTACGAGATGGATGTGTATGTGGTCCTCGACCCCTGCTCCGGCAACCTTTCCAAAATTAATTCCTAAATTGAAACCCTCAGGTTTCAGTTTTTTAGCGAGAATGTTTTTAACGTCTCTTGATAATGTTAAGAGTTCCAGCATCTCTGAATTATTTAACTTTGACAAATCATCTTTATGCATTTTTGGGGCTATCATTAAATGGCCATTATTATATGGATATTTGTTTAGTATGCAAAAACACTCCTTGCCCCTGTACAAAACCAGATTCTTACGGTCTTGATTGTCTTTTATCGCCTCACAAAAAAAGCAGTTTTCCTCTTTTTTACTCAAGATAAATTCCTTACGCCAGGGAGCCCATATATTTTTCATAATTAAGTCTTTATGCAGAGGATTGACTTATTCCAGCCACAATAGACGAATTGCAAAGGCTATATGAATGGTTCACTTGATCTTTTAGTTGATGTTAAAGTTTGTCCTTCTAAGGCGCTTTTCTTGTACCCTTAAAGCTTACAGGTATAATTAGTTGTTGTCCTGGCCTTATGTCTGAGGTATTTTTAATATGGTTAGCTTCTATTATTTTGTCAGGAGAAACGCCGTAAGTTTGGGCTATTCGCCATATAGTATCACCCTTTTTAACAGTATATCTTGTAAATTCTTGAATAATTCTGTCGGATTTTAAAGAATCCAATTCCTTTTTGAATCTTGAGGGTGGTTCTGTATTTGGTCGGTTATATGTAGCACATCCCGGAAGAACATATGCGGTTAAGAAAATGATTACAACGCAAACAATCTCTTTTCTTATAAGTGGTTTCATTGTTTTTTTCTTCTTAAATTAGCGACTTTGCATAGAGAGCGGGCGATGGGATTCGAACCCACGACACCCAGCTTGGGAAGCTGGTATTCTACCACTGAATTACGCCCGCAGTGTGGTATATTTGGTAGTAAAGGCAGAGTGATTATATCTATCTAAGCTTTACCATGTCAAGAATTATTGTGCATGCATAATAATCACACAGGTATCAGGCTTGCCTGTTTAAAACTGCAGGTTCTAATGAGGTGACAAATAGCTTAGTTCTGATGACTTATGGTAAACTATATGAAGCTTAATCCATATGAGTGAGTACTTCCTGGATTAGGGGCAGAAGAGATTCTATCTCTACCTTAGTCATTCTTCCAAGCTTGGCAAACTTGAAATCTCCCTTACTATCTTTGTTTTCTCTGGTGATTTGTAGTTTCTTTTGCCCTTTATTGTAAGTATGAACACTTGCGGTTAACCGTTCTGACTCGGTTTCCCAGGACTTTGAAAACAAACATTCATCCAAATTACTATCATAAGGCATAACTATCCTCCTTCTTAATGGAAAATACCGCTTTTAGAATAATATGTACTGTACTGGTTCCTCCTATCTTAATATCTATTTTGAAAAGATTCATATTCTTCTTCCTCAAATCACAATTGTCAGGATACTTGTATAAGTTTGAAGAAGTTTGAACAGAATAGTCTTGCTTGTGTCCTGTAACTTTCAGACTTTACTTTTGCATCAAACATCACCTGGTTAGGATTTACTAAACCTTTTAAGGAGTCGATTTCATCTTGGTAAGCATCGAGCCATTGTTGAATCATTTTCTCGGTGACTTCAACGTGGAACTGGAGGCCGTAAATATTGTTGCCAATCCTAAATGCCTGATTTGGACAAATCTCTGATTTGGCGAGTTTATGTGCACCTTCAGGTATCTCAAATGTATCACCATGCCATTGGAATACGTCAATCTCTCCCGGAAAACCTTGAAATAAAGGATCATTCAGGCCGTTGCTGTTCAAAGATATTTTGAACCAGCCTATTTCCTTTTCAGGAGCTTTTTTTACTGTTGCACCTTTTGCCTTGGCAATTAATTGAGCGCCAAGACAGAAGCCCAGTATGGGTAAGTCTTTTTCGATGGCCTCTTTCAAAAATTCATTTTCGTCTTTAAGGAAAGGATATTTGTCTTCTTCATATACGTTCATCGGTCCTCCGAGTATAAGGATAGCGGAGGCATTTGAAAGGGAATCTGGTAATGGTTCTCCATTGAAAATGTCAATTACTTCGTAGGGGATGTTCTTATCATCTAAGAACTCTGCGATTGTGCCGGGGCCTTCTATATCGATGTGTTTAATTATTATTACTTTCATCTGCTACCTTAAAGACACAGAATTCAGCGCACATTGAGCATACATCAACATCCTGTGGGGTGCCTTTTGCTCTGATCTTTTTGGCATGTGCCGGATCGATGCATGTAGAGAATTGACCTTCCCAGTCACGCTTTCTTCTAAGTTGAGACATGGTCTTGTCCCATTCCCAGGCTGATTTTATACCCTTGGCGATATCTGCAGCATGAGCTGCAATTCGTGCGGCCATAACACCATTATGCACATCATCTGGCTTGGGTAGGCCTAAATGCTCTGTGGGTGTGACATAACACAGGAAATCAGCTCCTGCTGCAGCGGCGATAGCGCCTCCGATTGCAGACGTGATGTGGTCATATCCCGGGGCAATATCTGTTACGATAGGTCCAAGGACGTAAAATGGTGCACCCTTGCAAAGTTCTTTTTGTAGTTGGACTTGTGCCTGAATCTGGTTCATGGGAACGTGTCCGGGGCCTTCTACTATTACCTGTACGTTTGCTTCCCATGCCCTCTGGGTGAGCTCAGCCAGAACATTCAATTCATAAATCTGTGCCCTGTCACATGCGTCTGCGAGGGCTCCCGGCCGCAAGGCGTCACCAAGGCTCAGGGTTACGTCAAATTCATATGCAATTGATAATATTTCGTCAAACTGTTCATAAAGAGGATTTTCCTTATTATGAAAAGACATCCAATCTACAAGGAAAGAACCTCCTCTGCTTACAACACCGCATACTCTTTTGTCCTTTGATAAATGTTTCAGGACTCCTCGTTTTACTCCGCTATGAACCGTGATAAAATCTATTCCATCTTCGCAATGGCACTTTATGGCATCAATCATACTCTTTGCAGTCATATCTCTAACGGAGTGCTTATTTCTAACGGCATCAACTGCAGCCTCATAGATTGGGACACTACCGGTAGAGATTGAGCAGTTTTCTATTATCTTCTGTCTAATCATTCGAAGATCTCCACCAGTGCTCAAATCCATAACAGCATCTGCCTGTGCGTCTTCTACTGCACGAAGTTTTTCCAGCTCCTCTTCCACACTTTGATAGTCAGTTGACGTGCCGATGTTTGCATTTACCTTGGTTCTAAGTCCACTGCCTACGCCACATATTTTTTTTGCAAGACGTTTTCGATTATGTGGAATCACTACCTTTCCTTCGGCAATGAGTGACCTTAAACTTTCAACATCGCAGTCTTCAAATTGTGCAACCTGTTCCATTTCCGGGGTTATTTTGTTTAATCTTGCTTGTTTTAGTTGAGTCATTTATTTTTATCCTCTTCTTCGGTGGTAAATTATGTGTATAAAAGGAATCAACGAGAAATAACTAATGAGTATAATCGCTCAATCTCTGTTTTGCGTAAAGACCTGTATCTGCCGACCTTTAAAGTATTATCATCTTTTAGGGGCCCGATCTTGATTCTTTTAAGTGAGATTACCGGATGGCCGACTTTTGCAAGTATGCGTCTTATTTCTCTATTTTTGCCCTCTCTAAGTGTTATTTCCAGAGTACTGGATACATATTTCCTGCGTATAACCTTAATACGGGTTGGTGAAGCCTTGCCGGCAGAAATCCATATACCACGCTTGAGTGACTGTACTGCACCATCTGTTATTCTTCCTTTAACTTCTACCCTGTATGTCTTTTCAATCCCATACCGTGGATGAGAAAGTAGATTTGCCAGTTCGCCGTCGTTGGTTAAGATTATAAGGCCTTCACTGTCTTTATCCAATCGGCCTACGGTGTATATTCTTTGTTCTATATGTCTCAGCAGGTCTATGGTTCTAAGATGCTCGGAAGTGTTTGCGTTTGTACATACATAGCCTTTTGGTTTGTTAAGGAGATAACATATCTTTTTCTGCTTTTTGAGAGATACTCCATCACACAAAATCTTGCTTTTAATTGGATCAACTAACTGTCCCATCTTCGTAACACGCTTTCCATCCACTGATACATGTCCGGAGCTTATTAAGGTTTCGCATTTACGTCTGGAGCCCAGCCCCGCCTGTGCAAGGATTTTGTGTAGTCTTTCCATTTGTTTCACTGTCATTGGCTTCGCCGTCATTAAGTCATTGGTCATTTAATAATTACCTAATGATCCTTAATATCTAAATTTCAATTCGCTGGTCAATTTAATAAGATGTAGAAAACACGAGGCGTTTAGTGGTTATTGAACTTTAGAACCGGGTTTTATATCTCTTTCCGTAGTAATCACGGCAATGTCTTTGCCATCTCTTGCCGCAAGCAGCATACCCTGGCTTTCTACGCCTCTTATTACGGCCGGTGCAAGGTTACTGACGACAATAATTTTCTTCCCGATAAGTTGTTCCGGGCTATAACATTCTTTTATTCCTGCTACCAGTTGCCTTTCTTCGCCACCGTCTCCAATATCAATCTTTAATACCAGCAGTTTATCTGCATCTGGATGTTCCTCCGCAGCCTTTATCTCAGCTACACGTAAGTCTATTTCCGCAAAATTTTGAATGCTAATCGACATTATGTTTTTTCTAAATAAGGAAATGTGCAAAACGTACTAAGTTCATTTTGATTCTAACAAATGTCATTCTTGATTAGCAAGTTAAAAAGTCTTGTAAGTATCAGGATAAAACCTAGTATTTAACTTTTAGGAGACATAGACCTTTTGCGGGGACAGTAGCGCCGGCAAATGACCTGATTCCTGATCTTGACACCCTTTTAAATTCTGTTATTGTCATTTTCCCCTTTCCTACCTCAAGCAGTGTTCCAACTATTGACCTTACCATCTTATACAAAAAACCATCTGCTTCTATTGTGAATAGTAGGTGTTTCCCATTCTTTTTGATTTCCAGCTTTTTTATTGTTCTTATATTGCTTACCCGCCTGAACGAATTAGTCGGGCAGGCATTGTCTGATTTTGATTTGAACGCACTGAAGTCGTGTCTGCCTACTAAGGTTTTTGATACTTTTTGCATTTTTTCAATATTCAAGTCTCCACTATAATAATAACAAAAGTTTCTGTTGATAGCGCTTCCGGTATTATTATTCAAGATGGTATAACGGTAAATCTTCGATTTTGTGCTGTATTGTGAATGAAATTCCCCAGATACCTTTCTTGCGGACTTGACTACGATATCGTTAGGGAGGTAGAAATTGATTGCCTGAACTAATTTAGAGGTTGGAATGTTAGATTTTGTTTTAAAGTTTGCAACCTGCCCGAGTGCATGAGCGCCGGCATCTGTCCTGCCGGAACCATAAAGTGTTATCTTTTCGTTAACAACATTCTCAACAGCTTTTTTAAGTGTTTCCTGGACAGTCTTTTCTTTCTTTTGTTGTTGCCAGCCGGCATAATTCGTACCATCGTACTCGATAACAAGTTTTATATTATTCACGAGAAATTTTCTACTGGTGATAGCACTGTTTTGGGTATTGCATGAACAGTACTAATTAAAGAATGATTAATGAGTTGAAGAACCACAATTGTATTGCGAGTTTAAAGAGGATTAAAAAACAAGGGGTGTGTGGCGGCGAAGCTACCCAGGTAAGCCCAAAACTGGGTAAGTAAATATCAAGGCTTTTCCCCGACACCAACACCCCCCTATGCCACATATTGTATGTGCTATCT
>Ga0209977_10000407_pt1 | contig 16865 bp, 12 predicted proteins | sample SumtaG_2_FD_183113 | JGI IMG/M metagenome (GOLD analysis project Ga0209977, IMG submission 183113) | Deep subsurface microbial communities from Indian Ocean to uncover new lineages of life (NeLLi) - Sumatra_00607 metaG (SPAdes) (version 2) | ecosystem: Environmental > Aquatic > Marine > Oceanic...
CCATACACTATATGGAAGGTGACCATAATTTATGGCAACGATCAAGCCTATTATTATTCCTGGTAAAAACGTGGCCAAACTCACATAAATTGAAATTTTGACAATTTTCGGTTCAGTTACCTTATCATAGAACTTTTTACTGTTTTGTTTAACTTTCATGAATTTCGGATTCACAAAATTAACATAGAATTTATTAAATCGTTGCAAATGAGATTCTTTTTCGCTCATTTTGTTCCTCTATTCTAGTTTTATTAATATCCAATCAGTAATAAAGTTATTCCAACGTTAAAACGGAATATAGATTATTCTTAACCCGTTTTTCTTATTTAATTTATATATTATATCTATATATTTTTTTTGATCTCAATAAGTTAAGTTTTGTATAATTAAAATTAAACATTAATATGATTTTAATAGATATTAGCTACTTGGTAGCGATTATTAAACGAGTAAAAGAAAAATACAAAATTTAAGTTCAATTCAATTTTTTTCTTTTTTATTTTTCAAGCAAATGAATCATATTAGTTTTCTTAAAAAAAAATTTGAAAAAATTAATAAGAAGTATGTGTACTGCTCATGTTGACTAACCGTGGTAAAATTAGGCAAGATGGATAATTTGGACCGACTAATAGGGTATTATTGGCTATGTTGTAATTCAAATAACTATATGCTAATGGAGCACCATTATTAGGGTTTGCTGCGAACCGAGGGAAATTTGAACTTGAAATAGCAATTCTGATTCTATGGCCTGGAGCAAAAACATATGCTGTTGACCAGCAATCGACTAGCAATTCATACACGTCAACCTGATTCCCTGACATAAACACATCTGTAGTATAATTATATCGTGACCTTGTGGTTAACGAACCATCGCAAATTAGCATGGAACGCCCATCTGGATAGACGTCGGTAAGCTTTACGGTAAAGTCTGTGTCTGTACAATTGGATGTAACAAATAAATTCCCCAAAATTCTTCCTACAGTTTCAACTGATTCTGTCAATACTGGAGTTTCAAATATTAAAACGTCCGTTCTGTTTTCGATTGATCTTTGATCCATTGGACCAACAAGATCAAATGGTTGATTTTGTCCACCCCGATTTAGTACAGGATCTCGAGGATCATACAGATAAGAAAAATTTTTATTTATAGAAGGAAGTGTGCTATTAATCAAACTACCGGTTGAAGTAAAGTACCATTTATCATTAACATGATCAAGTGGCCAATCGTAGGCATATCTCCAGTAGTTCCATTCATCTGAAGGAGTATCAACATCTCCCATTAAATAATATCCTACTCTTGTGCCATCCCAATTTATCGATTTACCTAAGAGAGCAGCATCAAAAACGTCTTGTTCCCAACCTATTACCATATCGAATCCATTTGAATTTCTTGGATATTTCAATTCTCCTTGTTCAGTCGTCATAAAATTTACGTGAGTCCACGCGCCTATAATCAATTTTTGATGACCTTTTGATAGTGTGGTCCCATGATCATCATATCCAATATAACCATCGATTGTACCTTGTAAAAAGTGGTCATACCAACCTCCAACATGAATCCCATAAACAGAAATATTAGAATAAGTAGGACCAATCGGTATTGATAAAGATGTCGAGTTATACAATGTTTCGTTTTTAGGATTTGAAAATTCAAAAATTTTATCTATTTGGAATCGCCAACTATCTGGAGATGCGTCTTGTATCCATGTTTCCACAGATGATTTGTGATATGATCCTTGATATATTGCGTGATCATATAATTCTGGGGTTCCAAACCATAATTGTTGGGCCACTAATCCTTGAGGTGCCATTCCAGCATAAAAATACTGATTTATACAAAGAGCTGAAGGTCCAGCACTCGCTATTTTACCATTACACCAACTTTGGTCTAAAATCCAATTGAGGGTATCAACTCCATCTTGGTATGATTTTAAAAATAGCAAGAATTGACCTCCACTCTCAGAATCATGTGTACCTCTTAAATCTTGAATTATAACATGATAATCTTGAGTCATATGAAGTTGTAAAGCAATATCAACTACCCAACCGGACTTACCATAAGGTGTCCTAAATAAAACAACAGGTCTTGGCGCTCCAAAAGAACCCGGGGTTATATACACGTCTGTTGCTAATTTGATTCCATCTCTCATCTCAATCATATATGTCCTTTTTTCGGGTATAGCGTAAACAGCTGAAATGGAAAGAATGGTTGTTGGTGTTGCAATTAATAGAAATACGCCTATTAATTGGGCAATTTTTGGGATTTTGTTAAATCGTCTTTTATCATATTTTTCTATTAATTTCAAGAGTGATAGATCAACAATTTTTAAACCATAATGTAGATAAGCTATTAGACTTATACCTATTGCTGCAATCGAGTAATAGTTAAGCTCAATGAAAAGAAACCAAATTATCCCTCCTAAGGGTATAAGAATATTGAAGAGTTTTGCTATAAAATCAACGTACTTGAACCTTATATTCTTACTAATGTGTTTAAGATAAGAAGTGCTCATCAATAGAGAATAAATTGAAATAAATACAGCAATGGGAAGATATATCATCCCGAATAAAATCAGCGATATCTGCTTTATGCTAAAATAGATTTTCTCATTTCTACTGAATAATTTTACACCTTCTTCTAATTCATTGTCATAGTCTTTATGATACCTGAAGTAATATGTGATCACATATATTCCGCGACATATAATTAACAACAACAAATTTGTAATAAATATTTGTTCGAGATCTAGGTACCCTAAAGTATATAGCTGATAAAATATCATTATAATCCAATTAATCATAACCTTATATGGAGATAAACTTATTAATAAAACTATCTCTAAATCTGTAAGAAGTAATTAATTATTCTTCAGCTAAATATGGGAAACACTAAAAACAAACTTGAGGAAAATGCATTTAGAAGATCTTATGGTATCCATTTAACTTCAAGTGATATTTCCTTAAATTATATATTTCCTGAAATAAAAGAGAAATTATGGAAATATAGATGGATTGATTTGTATGCAGGGGAAGGGAATTTAATTTTACCAGTATTGAACTTAATTCCTTCTGAAAATCGGATAAAATTTTTTGAAGAACATATTTATCTATTTGATATTCACCCAGAAATGGTAGATAAATGCATAGAAAATGCGAAAAATTATGGAGTCCCTTCAGAGGTCGCTTCTAATAACATCAAGCTTCGAAATAATTTAGAAAGTTTCCCTATCTTTTTAATAAATGAACACTTGCCATTATATCATATCACAAATCCTCCATATTTATATTTAGGGTATATCAGAAAGCATAAAGAGATTCAGGAGTATTTAAAGCTTTTTGAAGGAAAGAACAAAGGGTATCAGGATCTTTATCAAATTGCTATGATAAATGATTTAAGAAATAACATTGAGAATTTAATATATATAATCCCTTCCAATTTTCTATTTGGGGCTTCAGTTTCGAATAAATTTCGTTTAGATTTATTAAAATACTATAAAATTAATAAGATGTTTATCTTTGAAATAAAAATTTTCGAATATACTGGAACTAATATCTGTATTGGATTTTTCAAGAAGAAACCAACCCCTAAATCTGAAATCATAGAATTTAGTGGAATAAAAATTAGAAAAAAAGATAATAAAATAGAGAAGCGTTATATACTTAAACCAGAATTTAATTATCGTGCTGGTTCAGAATTTGATGAGTTTCTTGAAGGATATCTGACTTCAAAACCGTTAATAGTTAAGTATTATCTATTAAAGAAAGACGTGTTGAATAATAAAGGAAATAACAAATTAGATGTTATTGATGCAAACGACTATCGCAATAATCAATACAATAAATTAAAACTTCAAGTAAATGATAAATTAAAAAGTTTAATAGAATCTAATATATTGTATGTTCGAACAGTTGATACAGGCTCTTATAATGGAAGAGTTGGGTTAGGAATAGTTTCAGAAGATTTTAATGTGAATGGAATTTATGTTTCTGGAAATACTTATAGAACTCATCCGATTCAAATATTTTTTGAGCCTACTATTACACTAGATGAACAAATTTTATTGAAGGATTATTTTAATTATGTATTAGAAGCTTTTAGAGAGAATTTAGATAGTGAATTTCTAACAACCTACAAATATTCTGAAGCAGAATACACAAGAAAATATTTGGGGTTAACTCAAGTCAGAAAATTAATCCAAACTTTCCCTTTTATAATAATCAACAAAGAATTTAAAGATAGATTAAGAGTTTTGATCGATAGAAAAGATTTGGATAGCATTTTAGATTTGCTTAATACTTGCAAAAATGAAGGCTACTAATCCTAGAAATGCTCCTATTTTCAAAAGCAAGCTAATTTTTTTAAAATCCTCTCTCATTAAATTTCCTTTAGCCATTAAAATAACAGCAAACAAGACTACCACTAAACCGAAAACCATAGAAATTAAGAAAAGTAATGGATTTAAAATTTTAGTAAAATAAGGTAATACGTAGAAAACCATTGTTAAAATTGCAAATATCATAGCTAAAATTGTTGATTTTTTAATTCCAATCCGTATAGCTAGAGTTTTAACACCTTCTTTTTTATCTCCTTCAATATCTTCACATCCTTTAATAACTTCTCGAGAAAGCAGACCGAAGAATGCCGCCAAAAAGAAGAAATATATATAGAGAGGCACATTCGAATTGTTTAAAATAGCTCCGTAAATAAATCCTATAGAAAATGATATGCTGACAATTATATTTCCGATAAATCCACTCTTTTTACCCCAAGCAGCATATAACCATCCTATAAATACAAAAAAGATGGCTATTATGATGATTACATAAGTAATATTAAATAAAACACTCTGAAGAATAGCTAAAACTATACCGATAAGAGCTGTAATTATCCATAAAATCTTTGCTTGTTTTAAAGTTATTGACCCTCTGGGAATAGGTCTTTCTGGACGATTTATTTTATCAATTTCTATATCATAATAATCGTTGATAACCATTCCTGAACCTGCTAGAAAAAAGTATGTAAGAATACCTAGAATTATATTAAAAATTAAAGTAGATGTGTCAATTCCGACTCTTGTATTTAAAATCCCAATAATAACACTTAAGCTTCCCATTAAATCGTTAATTGGTCGAAGTATTTCAATAGTATCTTTAACTTTCATTTATTAATTACTCCCGAAACAAGAATTTCACTTTATAAGATAATTCTTCTTTTGTGTTTTTCCAGCATTTTTTATTTCCTCTATGATACCTTTTAACGATGTTCCGTTATCTCTTAAAAGATTATTCTCAAGAAATGTTCCCATTACAACTACATCAGCTCCTGCTTCAACTAAACATCTCGCATCATCTTTATTACTAACTCCTCCACCTACAATTATTGGGATATTTAGAATCTTAGAACACATTTCAATATGTTCTTTTGGAATTCTTTCACTGCCTGAACCTGCTTCTAAATAAATAATTTTAAATCCAATCATTTCTGCTGCTAAAGCATAAGCGGTGGTTAATTTAGGTTTATTTCTCGGTAATAGTTTGGCATTACCAATCCACCCCGCACTTGCACCCGGTTCTACAATTAAATAAGCCATCGATATGGATTCTAGATTAGAGGATTTTATTGTATATGAAGCTAAGGCTTGTTGGCCTATAATAAAATAAGGATCTAACGAATTTAATAAAGACATGAAGAAAATAGCATCTGCATGTTGAGAAATATTACTTATTCCTCCTGGAAAAATGATTAAAGGGACATTAACTCTCTCTTTTATTGCTAATATTGTCTTATCCACAAAAGCCTGATCAAAAACGGTACTTCCCCCAATTAAAATGGCATCAGTACCAGCTTCTTCAGCATATTTAGCCATTTTTGCGGCTTTCATTGGACTTTGTCTTAAAGGGTCTGGATCAATTAAGGAGAAATGTAAAGCACCCTCATTATTAATTTTCTTAAGGACATATTCATAAGTGCTTTTTTCAATATATTCATCAATTACAATATCGACCATATATATCACATCTTTATATTAATTTGCTTTTTTTAGTATTAACAATCATTCTTTTTATTTTATCATAAATTCCAATAACATCTTCCTTCCATTCCGGAAATTTAGCTAAATTTTCTGGAAAAGTTTTATAAAGTCTAGATATTTCATTCATTTTTATTCTAAGATAATTTAAATCTAATAATAAATTTGGACGGGAAATTCCTTTAAATGCTTTAATTGCCATATTTACTAAGGATAAGTTTAATCCGCCTTTAGATGATATTTCTAAGATTTCCTCTCCGCTAAGTAAATCGCGTTCTAAACCAAAATTTATGTCATCATTGGAGAGGTGTTGAAGAACTATTCTTAGTAAATCTAAAGCAGCAAATTCAGCACCAAAGCTAGTCATAACGGAATGATTATAATCCCATAACATATTTATTGAATAATCTTCTTTTTCAATAGCACTAACTGCTGAATTAGCTGCATAGTATCCAGCTCTCATTGATGCATCAATTCCACCCCCATGAAGAGGATTCACTTGGCAAGCCGAATCCCCGACAAACATAATACCATTATCGGCACAAGACCATAATGGTCTTCTTACTGGAACCACACCACCACCAGAAGAAATGATTTCATATTTTGATGCTTTGATATATTCTTGAAACACATTTCTTTGGTAAAAATCTTTTACTTTTCCTTTGTATTCCATAAAAGCTCCTAATCCAATATTAACCGAGGATTCATTTTTTGGAAAATACCATATGTATCCTCCTGGAGCCTTTTCTTGATCAAGAATAATTGATATATATTCAGGATCTTGTACTTCTTGATCTTTTGGTGAAAATTTAATTATTTCTCGATAACATAATAAACTATCTTCTTTAGAGATATTTTTTTCAATTAGAGAACTTTTTATAGTTTTTCTTATAGGAGAATAAAAACCACTAGCATCAATTACTAGTTTTGCTTTTAATTCACTTTTTTCTCCATTTTCTAATTTAACTTTTAAACCATTAACAGTACCATTATTATATATTAAATCTAAAGCCATAGTTTTATCTAAAAACTGTTTTATTCCTACATCAATAGCTTCGTTTAATAATCGTTGACCAAATTCCAATCTATTAACAATATATCCTGCTTGTTTTGGATCAATTAAAGTTAGACATTTCTTAAGATTTGGTGAATATAGTTTTATCCCCTTAATATGGCAAGATAGTTCCTCACTTTTAGGGTGGTTAATGTTTAAAAGACCGAAAATTTCGTTTCCTACAGCATCGCCACATATTTTATCCCCTATTCTATCCCTTGGTTTTCTATCAATTAAACATACCTCTAAACCTTTTTTAGCAATGAACCTCGCAGCAGTGGTACCTCCTGTACCAGCTCCAACCACAATAACGTCAAACGACTTTTGTATGTTTTCCATGACAGATAGGTTTGATTCCTTACTTTTTTTAATGATTACTTTAATAAAATTAAAGAAGCTTTATAAAAATTACAGCAGAGTTAACAAATATATAATTAATGTACTGCCTAAGGGAACTGTTAAATCGTCAAGAGTGCTGGGAGAGATTAATTCAATTATTGTTGCAAGTGCACTAGTGATTAAAGAAAATATTACGATAGCAGCAAGAGATAATGGTTCTTGAAGAGTAGGAATTAGTAAACCAAATAAGAAAAAAGCTATAAAACAAACCAAAAAAGCAGTCACAAAGAAAGTCGCGGATCCTTCAAGAGTTCTCTTTGAATTTGTCCAAGGTAAACTTATTCCTATCTTTCCCCAACGTTTTCCTATAACTGAAGCTAGAGTATCAGCAACGATCATTATCAATATTCCAGCGATAGGAAAATAAAAGTTATCAGGAGCAACAAGCCCAAAAATAAAAACTAAAGATGTAATTGAAAGACAGTAAAAAAACGGACCTTGAAGAAAAGCTCTCTTTAAACCTTCTTCTTGTTCTTCAGATATTGCATCATATAAATCTTTTAATTGTTTTACTTTTGATTCTTTTGAACTAAAATAAACAAATAACATTAGAGTTCCTGCAATAATAGTTGGCCAAAATGGCCAAAAGTAAAACGGTGAACTTAAAATTGCTAATCCTGTGAACATGTGAATTGCTTTACGTGCGGAGAATTTGGAAATTTTTTCTTTTTTATATAGAGTTAATGGTATAAAAATTGTTAGAAGTACGTAAATATATGCAATTAATACTACAAATAAGTCCCATAAGAGATTGTTAGCCATAATGAACAATTTGATTTATTAATAAACCAAAAAAGAATTCTTACCAATAAAATCTTACTAATAGAAGGGATTTTATTACTTTAAAGAGTATGATTAATATCATAAATAAAATATAAATAAAATCAAATCTTTATGGCTTGGCTGGAGGTAATGGAGGTACTTTATTATATTTCCATTCATCTACTATTGGATATGTCCACCAATGTTCGGGTATGGTTTCATACACACCATATTTTTCTAAACCTTTAGTGAAAGCATCAATATTCACCTTAGGTGCTTGAATATGATCTGCCTGGGGATAGAAATAAGCACCAAAACCTCCTTCTGGAGTTCCAAGATTTCGGACCATATGCCAGACTTCTCTTTCACATTCTTCTGGTGTACCTAGTGTATAAATTGATTGAATATTTACACAAGCCCACATCATGATTTTTCCTCTGAATTGATGCAATTCGGGGTATCCTGTCATTCGAGGGCTATCGAGTTCTAGTCCATCTAGACCCCACTCAATTAATAATGGTATTATTGGATCGATTTTTCCGCAACAATGTAGATGAAAATCACACTCCAATTCATGTGCAGTTTCAATTAAACGTCTATATACTGGCTCATAGAACTCTTTAAACAATTTTGGACTGAAGAAAGGTCCTTTCTGTTCACCTAAATCATCATATAATATAAATCCATGGGGATTTGCACCATATTTAACCCACATTTTTTCATAGTTTACATAAATATCTGTTAGATATTTTAAAAGTTTCTTGAGTTCATTTTTATTCTTATAATGATCCAATAAAAAACTATTAAAACCTCTCATCTGACTGGCAATTTGAAATGGTCCAAGATTAAGAGAGCACATGCGATATTTCTCACGTGCTCTACCCTTACTTAATTTGATAAAAAACGAATACCTACTTTCTTCATCGAAATTTGGGGTATTTTTTTGAAAATATTCATCTAAATTGCCGTAGTCCGTAAGTGAAGGTCTTCCAGGATGTCCCATAGTGTTAATTCCCGCACGTACCCAAATAGTTCCAAATTCATCAATTTCTTCTCTTGGTATATTCAGCCAATCTTTATATTTTGGATCTTTTGCCCATTCAGGTTTATCCCATTTCCACACCCCAGATTTGATTATTAAATCACTCCCCGTATGTGGAAATAAACCTTTCTCATTTTCGTAATGTCCAGGTCGCCAATGTTTAGAGGGCATATTAACCATAAAATAGACATCACTCCCTTGACCAAATCTCCAAATTGGAGCCTTATCTGGTCCTGAGAAATTAAGAGCTGCTTTTACACGTTCAACTGATTTCATGATCTAAATAAATATATTGATGTTAATGAACTTACTTTCACTTACAAAAAGATTATTATATTAAATCAGATTATTTCTTAAAACTTTTATGTTATACCAAATTTCAATTTAATTTAGAAGGAAAAAGTGAATTAAATAAGCCTTTAAAGTGGAAAATTACTATATCACCCAATTTTCAATCAAACTTTTTAACATTTTTAAAAAACCACGACAAAATAAAAATAAGATTAGGCATATCTGATAATATTGAAAATATTAATTAATTTAAGGTTTAGCAGTGAGTTCCCTTAATTTTAACAATCTATGCAAGGATTAAATGAAATAAAAAAAAGAAAATTATAGAATGTATTTTTCTAAAGCAAAAGATTTATTCTAAAAGTTCTGCACCAAGTTCCGTTGCGAGACTTTGAATCTCACCGAAGGCGATTGCATCCTGAAGATTTCCCTCAATGACGAGGTCTCCAGACATATATGCGCTTGTTGAATCAATCTCGCCTGCACTCAATCCAGTCCAAGTTGCTTGTGTTGCTTTCATAGTAACACTCACTTCATCACTCGCCCCTTCACCATAATCAACTATTCCTTCACCAAATTTAACCCAATATTTAAAATCTATATCAGTTACTTCCATTTGGACAATCACAGTATCAATATCTTCTAATTCTTCTTTTAATTCATCGTTTTCTGCTGCGAGTTGCTTCATAAATTCAAACATTTTAAGGGCATCAGAAGGTGCGCCTGGACCTTTTTCTCTCATTTCTTTTAATTCTTTTATTAAATTTTCGTCAACCATTTTGTTAATCAACCTAATTTTTTTTTTTTTAAAAAAACAGTTCGTTATAGAATGCAATGTCATCTACTTTTAAAATTTTATTTTAAATTTAATATATAGGTAAAATAAATTAAGTGAGCATTTAAGGAACTCAGTAAAATATTTCTATCTTAAGCAACAATCTTTATACTTTTTGCCACTTCCACAGGGACATGGTGAATTTCTACCGATCTTCTTTGCTTTAATTTGAATTGGTGAACTAAATTCCTTATTTTTTTTTATCTCATTAGCTATAATCTTAAAACGAGGTAGGGTATTAACATAAAATCTTTTCCATCCTTTACATAAAATACTTAAAGATTGTGAAGATAATGTTCTACTAAATCGAAATTTTTGGCAATCTCCATTGCACATGTTAATAAATAGACAATCTTTACATGTATCATTCCATTCTGCTTTTTGGGCACCAAAATCATGATATTTTGAAGAATTTACAAAATCATCCCAACTATTTGTTTTCACATTACCTAACAACAGTTCTTTCCGTACAAAAAAATCACATGGATAAACGCTACCATCATATTCAACTACGAAATATTGACAACAATTAGTTCCCATATAGCAAACACTATAATTGCCATATACTAAGTAATTTATAATTGAATCAAATAGGCGAATAGAGACTTTATTTATATCATTTTTTATCCATTGTTCAAATAATTTGCAAAGAAATACACCCCATTCTTCTCCCGTAATTGAATAGGGTTCTAGATTACCTTTTTCGTCAAATTCAACACAAGGTATATATTGATGGAAATAAAATTCATGATCTTTCAGATATTGATAAATTTCGGGGGCTTTCTTAACAGTTTTATTGTTTACTAAAGTAAGGATGTTGAATTCAACTTTATATTTTCTCAAATGTTCTATACCACGCATAACCAGAGAATGTGTTGGTGTATGACTAATCGTCTTTCTATAAAAATCATGGAGGTATGGCGGGCCATCAAGACTCACACCAAGAAGAAACCTATACTCAGCAAAAAATCTTGCCATTTCATCTGTAATTAGAGTTCCGTTTGTCTGGAGCCCATTACTTATAACTGCTCCCGGAGGTGCATATTTAGTTTGAAGTTCTATAACTTTTTTCCAAAATTTTATCCCTAATAATGTAGGTTCACCCCCTTGCCAGCCAAAAGCATATTGGTTGTTTTGATCGGTCTGCATATAACTTGCAATCATGGTTTCTAATGTACTATCTGACATTCTAGGTTTTTTTTCTACAGTCTGTAGATGATCAATATAAAAACAATATTCACATCTTAGATTGCAATCTGCTGAGACAGGTTTTATTAATAACGAGAAAGATTTCATTTTTATTATATTCTAAACAAAATATTTTTGATTTACTTTCCCTTAATTTTAACTAATTTTACCATAGTTCTAAATAGTGAGATAAATCTTTGTGGAAGGAATTTTTCAACCATTTTCAGTAAGAAATCTTCATCTATTTCATTTGTACTTTTATTATTAACCTCTTGTTCAAAAAGTTGTTCAATTTGCTTTTGCACAGGATTAGGAACAAAACCCATAATCAGAGAATACATACTTTTTCCTTTATTTTTCCATACAAATTCGGTATCTCCAATTTTATCTTTTATTCCTGATCGATTCTCAATTAAGTTTAGATGATCCTTTGTAATTTTATCGTCATAGGGAATTCCAAGACGTTCGAATTGTTCATTTGGTGAATTATTCTCCTTCATTTCTTCTATCATTGCCTTTATCATCCGTTTCTCAATTTCAGAATCAACTATTGAGTTTTCTTGGTGTGGGTCAATTTGAAGATCAAAGAGAAAACTACCGAAAATGTAAGGATTTAATGCTCTATACCTTGAACTAGTTCTCATAAGCTTACAACCTTTGGTAAAATTAAAAGGTTCAGCCAAATCCATAGTTTTCAACTCATTAATTGAAAAAAATCCACGCATATGGGTAGGCATAAGTGTATATTCATGAAGTGGTTTATTCATAAGATTTGTAGGGCCTCTTATGTAAACATAGCGCCCATCAGTTATGTTTACATGAGCTCCATGAGTTCCAAATAAAGCATATTCCCTTATTTTAGCATCTGAATTAATAGATTCTTTTAAAACTTTACCCTGCATATCCTTTGTTCGCTTAATCCCAAAGAATTCCAGAATTGTAGGGACTATATCTGTTGTTTGTACAAGAGCATTCCTTCTCTCATTTTTCTTATTTGTTCTTGGATCCCATATAAATAATGGTATATGAGCAATCTCATTATAGATAGGTTGTATTGCTTTTGCCCACCAATCTTTTTCACCTAAAAGGAAACCATGATCAGTAGTGACGATAAGCATTGTATCTTTCCATATATCTTTTTCATCCATTAAATCTAGAATCTTGCCTAGGTAAGTATCACACATACTCACAGAAGCAGCATATTCTTTTCGAATATGTTGTACTTGCTCTTCAGTTTCAGTTACTATACCATAATTAGGCCAATCGAAATGAGGCCCGTTATATTCGTGTTTATATAAATCTTTATATTTCTGTTGTGTAAAAAAGGGCTCATGTGGGTCAAATGTTTCGATATGTAGAAACCAATTATCTTCCATATGATTTTTTTCAATAAACTTCGATCCTAGTTTAAAGGTTTTTGCTTGAGGCTGGTCTTCTTCTCTTTGCATATATTTTCTATTTACCCAATCTTGACGCCAGTGAGGCCAATTTTGTCGCATATTAGGTACAGATTCAGGGATATCAGGTTCTCTCACCTCTCCTTTCCAAGGATCTCCTTCATGTCCACGAGCAATTTCCCATGAACTGTACCTATTATGATATGTTGCTCCTCCATCTTCCCAATAATGGTAATGATCACTTACAAGATGGGAATAAACACCATTATTCTTTAAAATTTCTGGCATTGAATCATCAAATGGTTCTAAAGGCCCCCAACTTCTGTGCAAAAAGTTATGTCTCCCTGTATGAAGCTCTCTTCTAGCAGGGATACACATTAAACTCCCACTATAACAATTGTCAAAAATCACCGTTTTTTCTGCTAACCTTTTAAAATTTGGTGCATGAACCCAATTATTCCCATAAGGGGGCAAAAAACGCCTATTTAATGTATCAAATAGAATAAATATTACTTTCATATGACTTTCTCCTAAAAAATAATTTTCTCAATAATATTTTGAATTTATGAAGATTTATAATTTTAAGCCGACTTTTCAAATTAATAAAATTTGGTAAATATAGTTATAGTTAGCAGAAATTACTTAGTTCTTAATGGTCTTATGTTTAAGCATGCTATTGTGAGAATTGTCTCAAAAAACTTTCAATATGGTTTAACTTCATCAAAGTTAGGAAAACCTGATTATAATAAGGCTCTTATTCAGCATTCAAATTACATTGAAGCATTAAAGAAATGTGGACTGAAGGTTTTAACATTAGATGCAGATGATAGATTTCCAGATTCAACGTTTGTTGAAGATACAGCAGTTGTCAACGAGGATTTAGCCATTATTGCTAATTTAGGCGCAACAAGCAGGAAAGGCGAAGAAATAGAAATAAGGAAAGTTCTGGATAAATTTTATGAAAATGTAGAATCAATAGAAAAACCGGGAACTTTAGATGGTGGTGATGTTCTTAGAGTAGAGGATCAATATTTCATTGGGATCTCTAAGCGAACAAATAAAGTAGGAGCATTACAATTGAAAGAAATCTTAAAGAAATATGGATATTCTTGTATATTAGTTAAATTAAAAGAGGTAATTCACCTAAAAACTGGATTAGCTTATATTGGAGACAAGAACTTGATTGTTTCAGGGGAATTTATAGATAATCCTCTTTTTCAAAATTATAATATAATCAAAGTTGATGAAGATGAGAGTTATGCTGCTAATTGTATAAGAGTAAATAATTATGTTTTAATTGCAAATGGTTATGAGAAGTTAATAAACTCAATTTCAAGTCTAGGATATAAGGTACTTAAACTTGATATAACTGAATTTAGAAAGATGGATGGAGGACTTTCTTGTTTATCTTTAAGATTTTAGGAATTATTAAGATGTCTTTTAAAGATTAAATTAAATGTGATTATCAACATTATAAATGTTTAAATTAAAGTTCGCAAATTGAATATCATAGCAAATTTCATTAATTAATTAAATTTATAATTCTCAATGTCAGCAAACCAAGACGAATTAGATTCAAGAAAGGTATATGAGAGAGCATTATATTATGGATGCGGTTATTCTTCGGATGATCTAAAGAAACCTAGAATCGCAATAGTTAATTCATGGAATGAAATTAATCCGGGGCATATTCACTTACGGAAATTAGCTGAATTTGTTAAAAAGGGTGTTAAAGAAGCGGGTGGCACTCCTATGGAATTTAATACAATAGCGTCTTGTGATGGAATCGCTAATTCAGGTAACTTTTCTAAATTTATTTTACCCTCGAGAGAAGTAATAGCAGCTTCAGTTGAATGCACTATTAAAGCATATAATTTTGATGGAATGGTAATGTTGTGTTCTTGCGATAAAATTATTCCAGGGATGCTTTTAGCAGCAGCTAGATGTAATATTCCTACAGTATTTTTAACTGGAGGGATAATGGAAGCAAAATTTTTTGAAAATGGACCTCTTAAAGGAAAAACCTATGTAACTTCTGATATAAAAGAAGCAATTGGTCAATTTATGGCAGGTAAATTAACTAAAGATGAGCTTTTTTTAATAGAATCTCAAACATGCTGTTCTCCTGGCGCATGTAATATGATGGGTACTGCAAATACAATGGCATGTATTGTAGAAGCTATGGGACTTACTTTGCCTGGTTGTGCTACAATGAGTGCTATTAGTGGCGACCGAGAAAATTTATCAAAATTATCCGGCAGAATCATTATGAAATTAGTTGAGGAGGATATTAAAGCATTAGATCTCATCACTCCTGAATCTATCGAAAATGCTATCAAAGTCGCCTTATCTTTTGGAGGTTCTACAAATATGGTTTTGCATATGTGTGCGTTATCCCATGAGATTGGAGGATCCATAAACCATTTTGATTTTGATAGTTTAAGTAAGTCCGTTCCATTACTGGCAAAATTCAAACCAGCCTCAGAATATAATCTCACAGAATTTCATGGAGCAGGTGGTGTTGGAGTTTTAATGAAAAAGTTATCAAGCGTATTAGATTTATCTACAAAAAATGTTTTTGGAATTACATTAAAAGATTATTTAGACACCGTTGAGATCCATGATTACCATATAATTCGAAATTTTGAAGATCCAATAGCTAGTGAAGGAGGTATAGCAGTTTTAAAAGGAAATTTAGCCCCAGAGGGTGCTATCATAAAACAAAGTGCTGTAAATACTAAAATGAGACATCATAAAGGACCTGCACGAGTATTTGAATGTGAGGAGCAACTTAGAGACGCGTTAATATTTAATCTAGTAGAACCAGGTGAAGTTTTAGTGATTCGTTATGAGGGACCGAAAGGATCTCCAGGAATGAGAGAATTATCTATACCCGCCGCCATGCTCGTAGGAATGGGATTAGGTGATTCTGTAGCCATGATTACTGATGGTCGGTATTCGGGGGCTACGCGAGGGCCCTGTATAGGACATGTATGTCCTGAAGCATTTGAAGGGGGTCCTATAGCTATTGTAGAAGATGGGGATGAGATTGAAATTGATATTGATAATCGAAAATTAGACTTATTAATCCCTCCCAAAGAAATAAAAAAAAGGTTAAAAGAATGGGAAAGACCTGACCCAAGGTTTAAAACTGGTTACTTAAACATTTATAGAAAAATAGTAAGCTCTGCGAAAAATGGAGCATATTTACAATAATTATTTGAACCATGATTGATGAAACACGTATATTAAAAAATTTAAAAGAATTCTCTTTTCCAAGATTATCTGGAACTAAATTTGAAAAAATAAGTTTCAACATAGCTAAACAGAAAGTAGAAGATCTAAATCTTACTCCAAAAATTCAAGAATTCTCATTTAGTACATTCTATTCAAGAATCTATCCAAAAATTTCTTTATCATTATTAAGTTGGCTCCTTGTAGTCATATTTTTAAATATTCAACCGATTTTTACGATAGTTAATCTGTTTCTAATTTTTATATTAATTTTAATTCTAATTTTACTTACAAGGAATCCAGAGAAACTTAAAATAGGACGGCAATATCATTCTCAAAATTTATTTGTAAATATACCATCTCAATTTAAGAATAGAACCTCTGACAATAATATTTTTTTATTTTCACATTTAGACTCAAAAGGACAAGCTTTCTCAATAAAAATTCGTATCCAATTATATTATATCTGGATAATTTCTTTTCCTTTATGCCTATTAATTAATATACTCAATTATTTTGTCTTTTTTGAAGATATTTTATTATTGTATATTTTTGCTATTTTGATCTTAATTATTAATTGTGTAACGACTGTAATAATCTGGTTGAATACCACTAATAATAAATCTAAAGGTGC
>Ga0209977_10000408_pt1 | contig 16858 bp, 16 predicted proteins | sample SumtaG_2_FD_183113 | JGI IMG/M metagenome (GOLD analysis project Ga0209977, IMG submission 183113) | Deep subsurface microbial communities from Indian Ocean to uncover new lineages of life (NeLLi) - Sumatra_00607 metaG (SPAdes) (version 2) | ecosystem: Environmental > Aquatic > Marine > Oceanic...
TTTTTTTATCGCCGCCTCATTTATTTTCAAACTAACATTATTTAAAATCAAAAGTCAATAAAAATCCAAAAAAAACCAAGATGTACCGCTTACAATTAATGATTCAAGGGGCGAGTTGACATAATACCCATTAAGCGACACAATCTCCCAGGCGAAATCGGTTTCGAATATTTATCATAGACTTACGGTGTTTTTTTTCAGTTTTTTAATTAAATCATTCTTTTTTTTGGATTCGAGCCAAAGAGAAAGGAATGGTTATCATGTAGAGAAAAAGCATTGTGATTTCAGAATCAGCAAAATTGTACTCAAAGAGACCTGCGGTAAAGAGAGCCAAAAGCGTAGCCAGTGCGGCTATGGTGAATGGGAGGAGTGTGGGATCTTTATTTTTGAGAAGTTTTAAAAGAGAGATAAAAACCCAGATTATGAAGGTAAGCCAAGCGAGAAGCGTTGGAATCCCTCTTTCCGCTCCCGTCTGAAGGATATTATTGTGGAGATGAGGAAATTTTTTGGTTCCTTCGGAGAGTCCGTATTTTGGATTTTGGAAAACCATATCCACAGTATCCGGACCCGTTCCAAAGAAAGGATAGTCCTTGATAATTTTTATTCCTGCCCTCATATATTCAATCCTTGTCCTATTCGAGGGGTCTTTCAAACTAAAGATGCTGAGGGCTCTCCTTTTTATTGGCTGAGGACTTGCGAAATAAAAAAGACCAATCGCAAGTGGCACAATGATTAAAGCTCTGGGTTTGTAGAGGAACAAGATGAGGGACGAAGCCACGACCAATCCTATCCAAGCACTTCGGGTCAAAGTGAGAGTAAGCACAACAAATGAAAGGAGAAATCCCAGCCCCCAGAAATATTTTATTCTCTCATGGGAAAAGATAAATACGCTTAAGGCCATACAGCTAAAAAGAAGAATGAGCCCAGCTTGGGTCATATAATGCCCCATGAATCCTTCTATTCTTTCTCCTGGTGTAGCTTTGAAAAAGAAATAAAAGAGAGAATAGAGGCAACTCAGATAGGCTGATGCCAAAAGAGCTAGATTGGCTTTTTTAAGCACCCTTTCTTTAAAGAAGCCTATATAGACTATAGGGACAATCAAAAAGAGAAGGAGTTCTTTGCTGTCTTTTAAGCTAGTCTCTGGATCAACAGATAGGAAGGATGAGACAAGCGATAAGATGGCATAGACAATCAAAGACCAGAAAAAAGAAGGAAAGGTGAACTTTTGTTTTTTCCTAATGAGGATAACGATCCAACAGATGAGAGCAAAAGAGAGAAATATCTGGCTTAGGCTAATCGACACCATAGAGAACAATAGATAAAGAGCAAGGAATAAGGGCAAGAGAGAAATCCAAAAGGTTTTTCCTTTATCAAAATAAAGATTCTTCATTTGTAATCCTCATCTTTCATCCGTAATTGTTCTTGCTTCTCTTCACGCCTGCTTTCTCGTGCGCTTATGAAACAAATGGCTGCCACAAAATATCCGATAATAACACCAACGAAGCAACCGACAAGAAACCAAAATGCCCAAGATCTGAAAAAGCTCATTTTCTTTTCCTTTCATTGGCATAATAAATGAAATTAACCAGACCCATCACAATTAAAATAAATAATATAAAAATCCGTATTCTTTTTTCAGAGAAGGAAGTAAAAAGATTAGCACTAACAGGACTCTCGTAGGCTTTGCTCTTATCAATTGACACCTCTAATTCTTGAAGGGCATCTTCATTCCAATGATAAACAGATTTTTCAATACTATGGCTAAAATACTTCTCTAATATAAGATTTTCTTTATAGGCAATAAGATGGAATTTTTTCTTTTCATTCAGGTTTGAAGCAGATTTTCCTTTCTTAAAATATGTATCACGTCGAAAAATATGAATGCGAAGCTCATGCATAAAAGGATCAGTAATAGGAGTATAATCTCTTAAGAACTGCTTATAATCCTTATCAATAGATGCATTCAATATCTGCGAATATTGCTTTCCTCTAAGATTATCTATTTTTTGTAAGCTTTTAGGACTTAGGCGTGAATAAAATGTACCAATTTCTTGATTCCCATATTTATATCCAAATTCGCTCATAGACTCTTCTTTTTGAAGAAAGGATAACCAGGGAATTTTTTTAGTATAGACGGTCACACGCTGTGGAGTATTAGATACACATAAACCGAGAATAATAAGACAAGAAATGAAAATATAAGAAAATATCCTCAAAGATTTAAAATTCATTTTTTCTGATATGATTTTAGGCTGAACTACTTTCCACACTATCAATTGGAATAATCCTCCGGATAAACAATTAAGACCTACATCACGAAAATCCCAGTATCTCAAGGGTATCATCCATTGTAGTATTTCATCGATTGTACCAACAAATAAGGTAAAAAAAGTCGCCGTAACATAAATACTTTTATCTCTTATATGATGGGTCAAAGCTTTAAAAAGAAAAAAGCCAAGCAATCCATACTCCAAAAAATGAACGGCTTCTTCTGGAGCTTTCCATAGTTTTGACGTAAAATAAATATAAAGTCCTGTCACGATAAAAAGCCATATATAATTTGATAGAATTCTTATTTTTAACTTAAAAATTAAATAATAAAGTAAACTTATGGCCCCTATAAATAAAACTACCAAAACAAAATAACCAAAGACTTCTCTTCCCCAATTATTAGAAACAAATATTTGAATCCTTCTTGCAATAGGAACAGTTAGAAAAATTGCGATAGAACAGAGAACAACCCATAGCCAAGAAGGGAAAAATTTTTTTTTAAGAATGTTTCTCATCCATATTAAACATAAGGCTTTAAGTTTTGTGGTTTACAAAATTGTTAATTAAGGTAGAGCATTTATTACCTATAAAACTAAATTACCATAAGGCAAAATAATAGAATTTTTTGAAAAATTAGAAATTAATATGCTCCTTCTCTTGTAATCAGAACCTTTATTGTTTTAAAGAGAATAACCATATCTAACCATAAAGACCAGTTCCTAATATAATGTTCATCTAAGAGAAGTCGTTCTCTAAAAGATAGGAGATTCCTCCCTCCCACCTGCCACATTCCTGTAACACTTGGTTTTACTCGAGAAATAATTTGGTGGCTTTCGCCTATCTTTTTTATTTCCCGTGGTAAATAAGGTCTTGGACCTACCAAGTTCATATCTCTTTTGAAAAAATTAATAAGTTGAGGAATTTCATCAAGACTATATTTTCGAATAAATTTTCCGGCTCTGGTAACACGCGGGTCGTTTTTTTTAATTTTTTGATATTTATCCCACTCTTTTTGCACTTTTGGATTTTCTTTTAAATATTTTTCTAATCTCCTATCTCCATCAATATACATTGAACGGAACTTGAAGAGCCTAAAAGTTTTATTTCTTTCACCCAATCTTTCTTGAATAAACAAAATCGGACCAGGAGAATCTATCTTTATAGCCAAGGCAATAATCAAAAAAATAGGCAATAAGGGAATGATTAACATAAGAACAAGAAAAAATTCAAATAAATTTTTAATAAAGATGTTCCAGGGTTTTACCAAGTTTCTTGCTATAGAGAGACATAAAATGTCTCCAAAACTATCTATTTCCACTCCCATCGTAAATAAATTTCCTCCACTTGGAATAATTCTAATTATTTCCGCTCTTTTTTCACATTGTTCTATTATTTTAATCAATTTCCTCTGGGAGACAGTTGGTAGAGCGATAATTACATCATTAATTCCTAAATTATTACTTAGTCTTTCAAAATCGTTGATTTCTCCGATAATTTTAAATCCTGCTAGTTCTTTCCCTATTTTTTTCTTTTTATCTGTTAGGAATCCAATAACTTCATAACCTAGAATCTTATTCTTTTTAATTTCCTGAGCAACCAATTTGGCTATTCCGTTTGTTCCTAGAATAATAATCTTCTTTTTTGACAAATTTATTTTCATTAAAAATTTCTTTACTACTAGCCTAAAGAGCGGGAAAATAATAAGGCTTATAAGACATGTAAGAATAATGACTACCCTCGAAAATTGTGTATATCTTTTTGAAATAAAAACCATCATTATTAATAAAATAAATGAAAGAGTTATGGCTTTTAATAAATGTTTCGTTTCATCCCAGAAAAAGAACCGCTTAATGTAGAGTTTCTCGATGGCAAAAATAAAGATAATAATTATTGCCCCATATGAAAATCCGTATTTTAGTTGAATTACTAAAGGCACGGGTTTTTGTTCAAATCCAGAAATAATAAGCGGAATAATTTGGCTTCTTAAAAAGTATGCTATTAAAAATGATACGAGCAGTGCAACAATATCACTAATTATTAGTGATATTAAGCATATAAGCTTTAGAACTTTAGACATAATAACCCCCCCCCATAAAATAGACAATTGATTCTCATTTTTTTGGGTTCTTTGCGAGCAATTTTATAGTATCTAGCGGAGGATAATTTTATTTCCCTTTTGCTAATGTAATAAATTTAAATCTCTTTTTGATAAATTCTTTTAAAACTAGCCATATAAAAACTATATTACCTATAAGATATCTTTTCCAAAGCCGATGTGGTTCTTGACATAGTCGAAAGAACCATTCTAAGCCAATTTTTTGCATCCACTTGGGTGCTCTTTTGAGATTACCCGCAATAAAATCAAAAGCTGCTCCAACGCAAATAATAACAGGAACCTTTATTTTATCCTTATGTTTCCAAGCCCATTTTTCTTGTTTTGGCGGTCCTAAACATATGAATAAAACATCTGGATCACATTTTTTTATCATATCGACTATCTTTCTATTTTCTCTTCCATCGTTTTGAAAACCAAAATATGGGGAATATATCCCCGTAATTTCCAATCTTGGGTTTTTCTGTATTAGAGTCTCAGCTGCTTTTTTGGCTATTCCAGGTTTTGCGCCAAGAAAAAATAATCTATATTTTTTTTCTGCTGATACCTCAGAAAACAAAGGTAATAAATCCGAGCCTGTTACTCGTTCTTTTAAAGGTACTCCTAATATCTTCGATGACCATAATAGAGGAGTGCTATCAGGAATTACAAGAGAAGCATGTTTATATATTTTTCTAAACTCGTTATCCTTTTGGAGAATATTAATATGATGAACATTAGGTGTGATCACAAGAGAAGGCTTTTTTTTCTCAATCAATAATTCAATTTTATTAATTGTTTCTTTCATATTTATGTTATCTATATCAATTCCCAATAATTTTATTCTTTCCCTTTTTTTATACATATTATTCAACCATTTAAGAATGATAAATATTTATTATTTTTTTTGCTACATTTTCCCAAGAAAATTTTTTTACTCTCTTTCTACCTAAACCACTTAACTTTTTTCTTAGCTTTATGTTATGTATTAAAATATTTATTCCATTTGCAATTTCTTTATCATCATAAGGATTAATCATTAAGGCTGCATTACCCAGTATTTCGGGGAGAGAGGAGGTACTAGAAGAAACAACGGGCGTCCCACATGCCATTGCTTCTAATGGAGGCAGACCAAATCCTTCATAAATTGAAGGAAATACGAATATAGTAGCTAGATTATAAAGGCAAACTAAATCCTCCTCAGAAACATATCCAGTCATGATAATGTCATTTTCTAATTTCAATTCTTTAATTTTGTTAGAGATTAAATTTTTTCCCCAAGCTTTTCGGCCTACTAAAACTAATTTATGTTGTATTTTGGGATTGATTTTTTTTAATGATCTATAAGCCATTAATAAATTAACTAAATTCTTTCTTGGTTCAAGAGAACAAACTGATAGGATGAATTTTGAATTCAAACTATATTTTTTCTTTATTTCTTCAAGTTTTATTTTATTTGTTATCGGTTCAAATATTTCCATTATTGCTTCGCCGGTATTTTCTACTTTATCTGGAAGCAATTTTGAATATTTCACAATGTCTTTTTTTGAATTATTAGAAACAGTTAGTATTTTTAAGGCTCTTTTTGTGGCCAATGTAATAAGCGGTTTCATATAAAATTTTCCCTTCCAAGAAAGTGTCTTAGGATATTTCCAAATGGTCGCATCATGAATAGTAATGATGTGTTTTTTGAAATTTAATAATCCCGGTGGAAAAGCTGGGAAATGCATTAAATCTATTTTTTCTTTCCAAATAATATATGGCAACCAAATCTGCTCACAAAATATCTGATTATTGATGGAGCAGATTAAAAACTTAGTCTTGCTTTCAAACTGTTTTAGAGCAGGATGTATATCTTTTCGAAAGAAGATAATGTATTCAGTCTTATTGTCGATTCTTAAAATATTTTTTAATAAATTCAAAGTGTAATACTCAATTCCAGTGTGTTTTCTACAGAGCGAAGTTGCATCGATTCCTACTCTCATAGTCCTTATACTTTTTTTGCAATACAGATGTAATTTTCTCCATATTTCCAAGGGAAAAAACCAAAAATCATTATTAATAACCAGTGGAGCGAAATAAAAAATATTTTTTGGAGAATATAAGGGAATCTTTTAAAATAAGGAACGTCCCATAAAGTATCGGTTCCATCTTTTATTATTCTAAAACCAGTTTTTTGTAATATTTTTTTCCATTCGCTTCTTAGTTTAATATTTAAATGAGTATCGTCTCGCCAACCGTACCATTCTGCTATCCTTTTTTCATAATTTAATCCTTTCCATTCAGGCATTTTTAGCTTGATTTTACATCCGAATGATTCTGGATTTGGTGTAGATATTATTAAAAATCCATTTTGCACAAGGACTCCATATGCTTCTCTTAAAAATTTATCAGGTTGTTCTAGATGTTCAATAATATCAAATGCAATCACTACTGAAAATGAATTATTTTGAAAAGGTAATCTCTCAGCAAGACTTTTTATGTAAGTACTCTTTTTAGTCCTATTCTTAGCTGATAGCAATGCATCTTCAGAAATATCAAATCCTATAGTTTTATATCGTTTTTCTAACCTTCTTAAAAAATACCCTTGTCCACACCCAGCGTCTAAAACTTTTCCATTCTTAGCAATGAACTTTTTTAGTTTTCGCATCCAAAATGAATAAAGAAAAGGCCTGCTACCACTTTCAGCACCGAATATATTTTTTATTCTATATCTTTTGAAATACCCTTTATCAAATTGCTTCATTTGCTAACTTCTTTAATTCTTCATAGAGAAGTTTTAAAATTTTTTCTTGAGAGTAATTTTCAACTGCACTTTTACATAAATAGGGAGATGGACGATTAGAAATAACCTCAACGACTGCTTCTGCAATATCCATAGGATTGTGCGTATTTACAATTTTTCCTGACATACCGATTTTTACTACTAAGGGAACTTCTCCCACATCAGTAGATACAACTGGTAAGCCACAAGCTAATGATTCTAAAACAACTAGCGGCATACCTTCGAATGACGATGTTAAAAGGAATATATCAGAAATGTTCATTAATCGAGCAATTTCGCTAGCCGATTTACATCCAAGAAAAGTTACATTTTCGGTGAGATTAAGATTATTTATTAGTTCAATAATTTTTCTTTTTAACTGGCCTTCGCCAACAATAATTAAATGAGAATCTGGACATCTATTATTAATGAAAGAAAAGGATCTTACTAATAAAATAGGATTTTTTGCCCGATCCAAGCGGGCAACAGTAAGAATAAGCTTTTTTTTATCTGGTAATTTGTAAAAACAAAGTAAGCTTTTCTTATCAATTTTTTCCATTCTATAAAAAACATGTGAATCATACCAGGTTGGGAAAAATTGAAAATAAGAAGAATATTCTGGATATCTATTTTTATAATATTCACATCCTGCTTGACTAACTACAAAAATCTTCTTCATATGTTTTATAAAAAAAGGCTCTATAAAGTAATATAGACTTTTAATTTCTTTCCATTTACTTTCACAATATTTATTTCCAAAAGATTTAATATTTCCATGTACAAAAAGTACTTTCTTCTCTTTAATATCCCCTAATACATAAGAAGGCTCTAATCTATGGAAAATAATAAGTCTTTTTTTGAAATCAATCCTATGTCTCCTCCAGACCAAAGCCCAAACGAAACGTAAGGTCAAAGGTATTAAATTGCGAGCATTAGGATTTTTAATTTCAAGAATAGGGAAAAATTTTATATTTCTATTCTGAAAAATAATATTATGCCATTTACCTATCTTTAGTCCCTGCTTTTTAATACTAATACCAACGATTTCTATATCGAAATTTGAAGGCATATAGTTTACTAAATTTTGAGTAATAGATTCAATCCCACCAATTTTTTGGCAAATATTATCCATCGGATAAACTATCAATAGTTTGATCTTAGCCATTTCTATTTTGTAAATATTCTTCTAAAAACTATAATAATTTTCATTTCTCTAAATTAAATTCTGAACATTTTAAAGTAGTACCAAGATAAGACCAAAAATAAAATTGGAAGGTTGTGGATGTTATGAAATTGTCAACAAGACTTCCAGTTTGCCAAGCGATAAAAACTCCTAAAATTATATATAGAAGAGACTTTATCTCCGAGTCCTTGCATACCTTATATGCTCTAAAGAGATAATAACCAATGCTGACAATAAAGATGATATAGAAGGTTAATCCTACTATGCCTGTTTCCACCAAATATCTTATGAAATCATTATGAGGAGCATAACCTATTTCTTCAGATGGGGTTTTCCAGGGATTTATAATTGAAGTGGCCTGAAGTCCATATCCTAAAAGAGGTCTCTCTTTCCAAATAGAAAGCAAATTATACCAGTTAACAATCCTCCAGGTAAAAGAATCAACTACTTCTTTTTCTTCCATAGTTCTTATTATGTTAATTGATTTAATCTCCTCTATCTTAGTTTGGACAGACGGAATATGAAAAATAATTAGGAGAAATAAAGTCATTAGAAAAATAATTATTATTTTTTGTTTTATTTTTTGTTTTAAAAGCAAAAAGAGAAAAAGAATTCCAAACATTATATAGCCCCCGAAGCTAATCGTCATTATTAGGACTCCTAGTTCTACCAAAAGTAAAAAACCCCATAGTTTACGATTAGTAGTTCTTAATTTCCAATAAGTTAACCCAATGAAAAGCACTATGTATAAAGCAAAAGAATTTGGATGGGCAATGGTGCCATATATTCTATGTATTCCTTTTATAGTTAGCCCACCATGAGTAATCAATTGGTGGATTCCTACCGATAAAGGCAGTCCTAGAGAGAGAAAAGGTAAATTTAAGAATTTTTGAAAGTTGCTTTTTTTTGAAAGTTGATAAGATAAAAGGAAAATCATAAAAAGTGTAAGAAGTCGTATCCATTCCCTAAATGCAAAAAAACCTTTTGTGCCGAAGTTATTAATGCTAATAAAAATAAAAGGAACTAAAATTAAGAGCCATAATCCAAAAACCGCCGATATTTTATGCGCATTTATTTTTGCTTTTATAAACACATTTTTTTTTGCTTTTATAAAAATGTATGGCACTCCCCCTATTAGAATGAGAATGCCAACTATCGAAGGAATATTGAAGTTCATCAATCTAATAAAAATACCAATATTACTGAAACTATCTAGGGAACTTCTTATTATCAGAAGTAAAAGAAAGAAGAAGACCATATTAACTATTAAATGTAACTTTTTCTATAAGTTTCTTGAGGTTTTCAGCTAAAATATCCCAAGAATATTCTTTCAATTCTCCTAAATCAAAACAAGATTCAAATTTCCCTTTTTGCCAGAGATTATACATTTTTTTTATAGCTGAAATAATTTCCTTTGTATTATTGTAAATAATAAAACCGCGATTATACTTCTGAATCAATCTTGCCGCTATATCTTTCTCATCAAATTTGATAGATAGAATAGGACAACACGCTCCAAAATATTCAAATATTTTCGCAGGAATTTGATAACCTTTTAACCAGCCCAATAATAATAATACATCTGCTCCTTTTTGAAGTGCTATAGCCTGCTGGTGAGATTGATGACCTAACAATTTGACTTTTTCTTCTATTCCTAAATCTTCTATAATCTTGATATATTCTGGAGAAATATCGCCAGCTATTACCAGTTCAAAATCAAAATTTAATTCTTTAATTGATTTAAGAAATATATCTGGACTTCTGTCTTTATAAAATATTCCAGTATAAACTATCCGAAATTTTTTTCCCTTATCAGGCTTTACTTGTTGAAAATCTTTATAATCATAGCCACAAGGAATGATGGTAATTTTTTGGCAATCCAAGAATGGATAATGTTTTACAAATCCATCTGCGGTTTCTTTGGTGGTTACTATAATATTATCCATATTTTTTATTAACTTTGCTTCAAGGTGACAATCTATAAAGTGTCGTCTCCATGGAAATGGAAAAAAAGGATTGAATGCCCAAGGATCGCCATAATCAGCAATCCAAGAGATACCCGTCTTTTTTTTAATAAAATATCCAATTAAATGGTCGATAAAAGGCACAGCTGAAGAAATGATTAAATCGTATTTTTTCTTTCTTACCAAATTTTTTGCCTTTTTTAAGCCCCAAGGTAACCATTCAACCATTTTGTCTGGTATTAAAAATGGGGATAAAATATTTTTATAAATATTTTTGATTCCTTTTCGCAAAATTATTTTAAATGATTTCTTTCGGACTTTCTTTATTTTCTCTAAGGGTAGATAACGATAACTAAATCGATGAATAAAGCCAGGGTAAGTACGATAAATTCTTACATTCTTAGGAATTTGGTAGATAAGACTCCTATCATAATTTCCATATCCTTTCTCCGGTTGAATAGTTAGTACGTCTATTAAATAATCTTTACTTAAATACTTAACAAACTGGAGCCATCGCAAACTCCGAGGTCCAGATAATGGCGGAAAATCATAGCTAATAAGAATAATATTTTTCATCAATCTATGACAACAATCTCAAAGTTTTGATACATTTGATTGAGTACACTCCGAATTGCCCGATCTACTAGATGCGTCCGATTATAGGTCTGGATGTTAATGCTAACAGTTATATTATCTATTATTTGTGTTGGTATTTATTTTCTAAGAATAAAGAACCGATAGTGGGGTGCCTCGAAGATTCGCCAAGTCTTCTTAATCTCAAATCTAGCGTTTCGTATTTCGTTCATCACCATTAGCAAAGGATATCCCGCCTTCCCAATCTCCCAGTAGTGTTGCCCATCGAATTCATGCATAGAGGTTTTTAGCCTCGGCAATGGTATTAGCCTCTTTAGTTCTCCAATCTTCGGAATCTGGATGTAAAACTGACACATTCTTTTGGAGTCTGGCAACGATAATATGGCGTATTTATTTGAGACGCGATGGATTTCACTTAAGGCTTTAGGGAAATCTTTATAAGGCAAATGTTCGAGAACCTCAAAACACGCTACCAATTCAAAAGATTCATTAGGTAAGGGTATCGAGAGAACTGAACCGATTTTGTCGGGCTTTAAACGTTCGTTTATGTCCATCGTGGTAACTTTAAAACCTCTCTGGCCTAGGTAATTAAACACTAATCCATTTCCAATTCCTATTTCGAGAATCGAGTCTGGTTCGAGTGCCATTATCTCATTTATCTGATGCCAATAGCTAATAAAACGCTCCTTTGTGTCGTAAGATTTATTAAAATAATGGCTAGGCTCTACTTGTATCTTCATTTATTTGTTGTCGCCCAAGTAACTATAGATATCTTTTTAAAAATAGATAATTGCTCTTTTTACTAATTATGGAGCCAATTTTTTCCATGCAAACCAATCTGCCATCGTTATACTAAGACTATCCTTAAAGCTCATTTGATTAGCAGAATGAATTTGCTTCTAAGAGATATCAAATTATTTTTTAATCCAATGAATTAAATCATAACCAAGTAACTTGGATAAATGTTCTATATCTGGCATAAATTCTCTCTGCAATCGCTTCCGCAATTCAACTTTCATAAAAGGCTTAGTATCGTACTTAGTATTCCATTGCCTGAGTCCCTGTAACAATCGTTTCCTCCCAGAAGTGTGAGGGACTAATATTTTACCTAGTCTTTTAACAAGTGGTGGAAGATTAATAATATTATTAAGAAAATTACTTATAATCTTGCTACGCGAGTACTTATAAGGGTTAATAATTTTAAAATCTACTAGAAATCCATCATCGACATTTAAGAAGTGTAGGGTGTCTTTATAGACTTTAGCAGTATTGTATTTAAAATCATCGAATATGATAATGTGTACGTTCTCTCTACCAAAAACATCAAAGTACCTCTTAACTTGTTTACTATATTTGGCGATGTCTCTATAGTACAGGTATTCGAGAGGAGCAACTCTGTATTTGGGTAGACATTTTCCACATCTTCGTTTAGACTCTGCGTTTAAGGCAGTTTCAAAATCAGTAATATCCTCGTTGCCAGTATATAGTAACTGTGAGTGCAATGAAAAAATCATCTCTACAGGGTTGCGTAGCATTATAATAATATTAGCTGAAGAGGAAAATTCTTTTATTTCGTAGGCTGCTCTTTTTGAACATAAATATCCTACTGAAGCTTCGCCTATTCGCTCTTCATCCCTTGCTTTTTGAAAATAGCTAAGATATTTCCCTTTAGTAATTCTTGGACGATTGAATTTAAGGTCACTGCCAAAATAATGAGGTTCTTTTTCTTCTGGCATAAAGATGTCGGGATGTTGCTTCAGATATTCGTGAAGAGCAGTAGTTCCGCACTTTGGAGCCCCTACGATGAAAAAATCTGGCTTCTTCATACTTACTTCAATCGATTTTCCCAAGGGCTGTGGAATTTATTCCTAACCTTTTATATACACGTATAGCTAATAGGACATTCCAAAATATCATGCTACTAGATGTTGCAAATGCAGCACCTTCTATGTTCCATTTAGGGATAAGAATTGCATTAAGAATTACATTAATCGCCATGGCGATTCCAATGCCCCTAGCAGTATCTTGCTCATGGCCAGTCATATTAAGCAAAAGACCAACTGAACCCATGCCAGCATTTACAAGCTGCCCCAAGCATAAAATCGCAAGAACAGCACTTCCGCCCATAAATTCCCTTCCGAAAATCAATAGAACCCAACGTCCAAAAATTATCAACCCAAGTGCAATAGGTAGGGAGCCAAAGAGAGCCAATTGAGCGCTTTTCGTAACCACCCGCTGAAGGTGTTCCTTTTCCCCACGGGCGTAAAGTCTGGCAACGGTGGGGGCCAAAGGCATGTTCACAGCCATGAGAATGAAGCTAACAAGAATTGCTCCTTTTCTTGCCACGTCAAAAATACCGGTCGCTTCTGACCCCAACATACTCCCTATCATGATAATTGATATCTGTTGGTTAATTGTCCCTGCCGTGCTGATAAAAAGCAAAGGGAGCGTATTCATAAGCCACTCCCGTTTATGGTAATTAGGGAGGGCTTCTTTTACAGAGCTGGGGAGATACTTTTTGAATAGCCCCATTCCGACTAAAAACGCAATCATTGTCGCAAGGACGCGCATCCCTATTGCCGAAGAGGCATTTAGATCAAAAGCAAACTGTAATCCACCTACCAAAATGAGAAACAGAATAGGTAGGACAAGCATCTGTGGAAACTGAGCCACAATCACGTACCCTAACCCCTGCATAGCCCCTTGTCTAAGGGAGACAAATGCGAGAAAAGGGAGCATAAGCATAGCAATCCAGATGGAAGTCGCTATCTGTGGTTCTAAATGCCCTCCCAAGAGCCAAACGATTCCGACCACAAGGAATACCAGCCCGAGGGAGACAATCGACACGACTTGGTCTGACCAGTGTAGGATGCCGCGAAGAAGACCCCAATCCTTTTGGGTCTTGTAGCAAGCAACCTTGCGGGTAAGTAACGTTGGAAGACCCATCACCGGTAGAACGCTTAATAAATTAATCCAAGAAATGGCATAGATATAAGTGCCGTAACCTTTTACCCACAGAATGCGAGCGAGAACAAGGCTAGTGATTAAGACAAGACCAGTTGAGGCTATCTTGAGAGCAAAAGTCCCGCTCGCCCCTCTGATAAGGTGAACACGCAGAGTATCCTGCCTATTTTTGCCTAGCAGGATTTGGACGAATTCTCTAAGATAACTTTTCGCTTGAAGTGTCACTTCAGTTATGCTCCACTAATCTTTACTTTTGCTTTTCAAGAGATTCAAGAAAGAAAGCGAGCATTGTGAAAGCCATTAGACCCAATATGCCAGCAATCAATATATTGAGTTTCTTTTTGGGCAAGACGGGGTAAAGGGAAGACGTCGGCTCTTTGATGAGCTGAGTATAATCTATCCTCCCTTTTCTCTCATTTAAATTGTCAATTTCGTTTTCTATCTGGTTTATTCTTTCTTTTTTATTCTCTATTTCTAAATTTATGTTCTCTTCTTCTATTTTTTTACTGCTTAGCAACTCGTTTAATTCACTATGATACTGTAAGCTTTGTTGGATTTCATTGGAATAAAGGAGCATTGCTAAACTTTCAGACTCGCTCCTATTTTCTCTCTTTAAACTCAACTGCTGTTCTTTTTCTAGTGCTTCAATTCTTTTTCTTATATCAACCATTTCTCTTTCGATATCTTTTTTTCTTTGTTTGACAATATTAAGCTTATTCTTATTTCCCTTGATTTCTCCCTCTATTCTCAATTTTTCTATTTCCTTTGATTTTACATCCGAATCAATCCCTTTTATTTCAATATCCGCTTTCTTATCGAATTGTCTTTTTAAATGGTTGAAAAGCGAATGAAGAATTAACTTAGCCTTTTTAGCGTCTTTTTCTTTTGTGGAGACCCGCACCAGATTTGTATCTCGAAGATTCTCTGCCTTTAATTTTGGGAATTCTCTTATATCCAGGTTCAATTCAGTGGCAATTAGATTGTTGTAGGTGGCTTCGTTAATCTGCCTTGCCATTTGCTTGGGGTCAACAATCACAACTTCTTCAAATCGGCCTGCCTCTGTCTGGACAAGAAATTTGCTTGGTTGAATTAGGGCATCGATTTCCCACTTCGGGGGTAAAAGAAAACTAATTATTCCCACTACAATGACTAAGAATAATGTGGGAATTACGATGAGCCATTTTCTTTTCCAGATGATATTCAGGTAGTCCATTAATGCAAATTCGTCTTCATGTTCGTCCATGATATCTCCTTTGTATTATAAATTCCTTACTTTAAAGTAGTCCGTCTCCTGAGTGCATTTTTTGCATGGAATTGGTCATAGTTCGGTCATAAAAAGATATTTTAAAAATGAGTGTTTTTTCAAATAATATGACTTTTTATTTCTCGTGAGATTAATATTGAAGCAACAATAATTGAATCAACATTAGTCATTATCTCATTTGGCATAGTACCTAAAAAATTCAACATCTTATTTTTATAATTTTCAAGGAGTTTTTCTTTCTTAATGGAACGAACTTCTCTGCAATCTATAACCATGTCCTCATTTGAATTAAAAGGAGTTTGCCCTTTTAGTAAATAGATGAAGTTACCTTTAAATGCTGGATGACCTTTGTTTCTTTTATAAATACCAACTTGTGAAGTTGTATGGATATAATATATGTCATCTTCTAAAAAATTATTATTCAATAGGATTAATCTTTTAAAATGCGGACCTTGGGAAAAAATAAATTCTGTGCGTAAGACATTTCCTCTTATTAACTGGGAGGCTAATGGTGTGCGAAGGGCATCTTTTGGTAGATTGATCACTTATTTAATGCTACATTCACGCAATCGTTTTCTTGGTCAATTTCTATTAACTTTTTTATTGCTTCTTTTTCTTCCTCTGGGAGACCGTCCAAAAATAATTCGGGATCAATTTCCTTAGACTCAATAGTTTCTTTCCAGGTTTTTTCGTTGTGAGAAATATTTACCAGCCTAGATGTCGCAAAATTTCCATATTTTTTTATAACATAGTCAACTGCTTCCAGATCTGAATCGGACAACGAATTGAGGTTAACATCCTTTTTTAAGCTCAATGCATCGTATTTTCTATATTTGGTAGCAGCGAAATATCCTTCCAACGGATTTCTTTCTACTTTTTTCCTAAAAATTCTACTCGCAGGATTGAAAAAATCATCGATGTAATTTAAACTCAAGGAAGGAACTGGTCCTAATGGCAACCTATGATACCTATCATTGAGAACGAATCTTCCATATTTTCTTATGTGATATTTATCGATGAAATACAATAATTTGGTTATTCTCAATTTGGATAATGTCTGCCTATTTTTGTAAAGCAATATTAACATATCAATGAGTTTCTCAATATCGTATTGCATGATTTCACCTCATTGTTTATTAAAAATAGGAAAATTATTTAATGGAACTCACGCTCTTCCCTATGAAAAAAGCCTTGTTTTTGATTCTCACATTAATAATATAAATGATGAAAAGATGAATATCAAGCTAATGTTCCCATGCAATCTCAACTAATTTTATAACAACCTTGTGCGTGAAATTGCGACGATTCATTCCTTTGCTTTTATATTTTCACTACTTAAACGGTGATGCTTCTTCCTCCTTTTCAAGCAGCTTGATAATACCATAGCCGACCAAACCAGTAGAAGCGACTATTATTGCTAGGCCAGCGGGAGATGTGAAGAATTTTAGGATTTTAGAGACTTTATCACGTTTGACTACTTCCGATCTCACTTCAGCCTTCCCCTCCTCTTCCTCCAAGTAAGGTTTGAGGACAAGGGTTACCAATACTGTTTTGTTTGCCTTGATTCCTATCAAGCTTTCTACATTGAACTCTCCTTCATCTGTGACTATGCCCACGGAGTACAACCCTTCTTCGATTCCTTCGATTTTAAAGGTACCCAACTTATCAGTTTTACTGCTTTCATAAGTTTCAGCTGTGGCAACATTTTTTATCTTAGCAAGAGCTCCTACCACAACAGTGGTTCCATCTGCGGCGTAGGAGC
>Ga0209977_10000409_pt1 | contig 16856 bp, 15 predicted proteins | sample SumtaG_2_FD_183113 | JGI IMG/M metagenome (GOLD analysis project Ga0209977, IMG submission 183113) | Deep subsurface microbial communities from Indian Ocean to uncover new lineages of life (NeLLi) - Sumatra_00607 metaG (SPAdes) (version 2) | ecosystem: Environmental > Aquatic > Marine > Oceanic...
ATCCAACCCCATAACCCATAAGGCATAAATAGTAAAAATACTGCCATAAATGCAAAGGGAAAGATCTCCTTTACCCCTCCAGGGAAATAGGCATCTAAATAAGTGCCAGCAAAATTCTGCAAAACTCCTATTAATAGTCCTCCTACTATGGCCCCGGGAATGGAGTTAAGGCCACCTAAAACCACGGCTGGCAATACCAATAATCCTAAAAAGCCGATAGATATATTAACCCCGTTGATATTTCCTAAAAGTGCACCTCCTACACCTGCGGCCATAAAGGCAATGGCCCAGGATGCGGCATATACAAACCTGGCACTTACTCCAAGGGACAAGGCGGCTGTCTCATCGTCTGCTGTTGCCTGCATGGAAAGACCCCAGCGTGTATATTTAAAGAAGGCAACAAAAATGAGAAAGAGGACTATGGCCAGGACAAAGGACCAGAAATAGACAGTTGAGATCTTCAAAAAACCGATGGTAAATGGCTTAAGGGAAAAGATGGCCGGCGTGAAAACCCTGGTATCTGTCCCCCATATAAACCCAATCAATCCTTTAAGGAAAAACGAGAGCCCTACTGTTACCATAATAATGGCTAAGATTGGTTCTCCGATAAGCCTGTCTAAGAAAATCCGTTCCACTAAAATACCGAGTATAATACCAATGATCAGGGTAAACAAGATGCACAGGATAAAGGGAACGCCCATTAAATAAAAGTAGATTGTGACATAAGCCCCTATAAGGGTCAGCTCTCCCATGGCCAGGTTCAATACCCCAGAGCACTTATAGATTAAAACCCAGCCCAGTGCAACTAAGGCATATATCCCTCCAACCATAATCCCGGTAGTAAGTGTCATTAAAAATAATTCCATTCTTTACCCCCTTTTGTTTAGTAGGCATTTAGGTAGTATGCAGTAAACAGTATGCAGTAAGCAATAAGTGCTATAAGTGCCTAAAGTGATCTGACACACCTAAAGCTGTCATAATTCCTAAATTCCTCAATTCCTAAATCCACAATTTAATCACATCTTTACCTTCTGAATATGCAGATCTGTCTTTATAGGCTGTATTCTTCCGTCCTCATAGGTGATGGTCATATCCAGGTGGACCTTGTCTGCATCTTTATAAAGGGTCTCTATAATACCCTTGTAACGCTCTTCCATAAAACCCCTTCTCAGCTTCATGGTCCTGGTCAATTCATCATCATCTGCATCAAATGCCTTGTAGAGGTTTACAAATTTGTTTATCCTGGCCGGTTCCGGAAGTCCTTTATTGGCCTCTTCTATCTGTTTTTGAACAAGATCGTATATCCTTGGGTCCTGGGAAAGTTCCGGATAACTCGTGTAGTTAATCTTATTTTCATCTGCCCATTTACCAACAACAGAATAATCAATACACATGACAGCAGTTACAAAGGGTAATTTATCCCCGATAACCCAGGCATCCTGTATATATGGACTGAATTTAAGCCTGGCCTCGAGATATTGGGGGGCAAAGGGCCTGCCATCTTTCAGGATCAGAACATCCTTAGACCTGTCAAAGACAACTAAATGACCATCATCGTCAATAAAACCGGTATCCCCTGAGGCAAGCCACCCATCTACCAATGTCTTCTTTGTTTCTTCCTCATTTTTATAATAACCCTGAAAGACGCAGGGGCTTTTGGAGAGGATCTCTCCATCTTCTGTAATCTTCACCTCTGTTTCAGGAATAGGGGTTCCAACTGTATCAAATTTTATATCCCCATCCCTGTGTGTAACGGATATTCCGGCTATCTCTGTCTGCCCATATATCTGCTTCAGGTTTACACCCAGGGCATGGAAAAAGCGAAAATGCTCGGGACCCATTGCAGCGCCGCCCGTGTAACAATGCCGGAGTCGCGACATCCCAAGATGATCCTTGAGCTTCTTCTGCATGATGACATAGGCAAAATAATTCAGGACCTTCCAGTACCATGCAATAGGCTTCTTTTCAAATTTTAGATCCGCTACATGGTAACCTATCTTTGTGGCAACTTCATATGCCTTTCTCTTTGACCAGGTGGCATCTAAATATTTTACCTGAACCTGACGGGTCAAGCCCTCATAAAGCCTTGGCGCAGCAAACATTACATGAGGCCCGATCTCTCTAATATTATGCTGGGATGTTTCCGGTTCCTCCGGGAAATTAAGGGTGTAGCCGATTAGGAGGCCGCAGGATATGGACATCATCTGCTCCCCGATCCAGGCAAAAGGGAGATAGGATACAAAGTCATCGGTGTCATAACATGGGTCAACTGCCATGAGATTTTTACCCATGCTAAGCATATTGTAATGGGTTAGAAGGGCGCCTTTGGGAAGTGCGGTTGTGCCGGATGTATAAAACAGGAGGCAGATTTCTTGACCATGGCCTTCATTTATCATTTTTTCAAATAGATCCGGTTCCTTCTTATCAAGTTCCCTGCCAAGCTCCTGGGTCTTTATTATGCTTTTTAAATTTGGTTGGGGATATCGCCTCATGCCCTTGGGGTCATCCCATATTACGAATTCTAATTTTGGGCAATCAGGCATAATGCCTAATGCCTTATCAACCTCCTCCTGGGTCTCACCTACAAAGAATCTGCTATCTGAATGATCTATTATATATTTGACCTCCTCCATCATACAATCCTGGAAGAGCCAGACCGGTATTCCTCCAGCACACATAGCAGCCATCTCTGCCCAGACACCTTCCGGCCTATTATCACCAATCATGGCCACCTTGTCTCCCTTTTTTAGTCCGAGGCTGACCATTCCCAGGCATAGATATTTTACTCTATCATAGTAGTCCTGCCAGGTATAAGGCAGCCATACTCCGAACTCCTTCTCTCTCATGGCAACCTTTCCAGCTCCAAATTCTTTGCATCTTTTTAAAAATACTTGTGGGATAGTCAGGTCTTCTGTTACCTCTATCTTTTCTGCCATTTTATCTCCTCGTTATATAAAGATCCTCTTCACCTAAATATGCCTTAACAACCTCGGGGTTTTTGCTAACCTCATCCGGTGTCCCATCAACAACCATATTGCCGAAATCAAGGACAAGAACCCTGTGGGATATGTCCATTACCACTCCCATATCGTGCTCCACCAATACACAGGTTATCTTCCAGCGTTTCTCTTCGTTTATGTCCAGGATAAACCTGGCCATGTCCTCCACTTCTTCCAGGTTCAACCCTGCCATGGGTTCATCCAGAAGGATAACCTCTGGCCTGAGTGCCAGGGCCCTTCCAAGCTCAACCCTCTTCTGGGAGCCATAAGGAAGCATATGTGCAACCTGATCCCTGATAGCCTCGATCTCTAACAGATCGATGATCTCTTCCTCAATAAATTTTCGGTCTTCTATCTCCTCTTCTTTTACACCACCTACATATATAGACCCGCTCAAGATGTTTGCATTGAGATGTATATGGGAGCCCATCCTGATGTTTTCAGTAACGGTCATTCCTCCATACAGTTCAAGTTTCTGGAAGGTCCTGCCAATTCCAAGAGTAGCAATCTTATGGGGGGAAAGACGGTTAATCCTCTGTCCTTTAAAATAAATATCTCCTTGCTGGGGGCGATAAAGGCCATTAATGCAGTTCATCATCACTGTTTTGCCAGCACCATTTGGACCAATAATGGAGTGTATCTCCCCTTTTCTTACCTCTAAGTCAACACCGTTCAGGGCAGCTACCTTTCCAAAGGCCATATGAATATTTTCGAGTTTTAGAATGACATCCCCTTCTTTTACTTCACCTGTGGTATTCATACCTTTTATGCCTCCATGCTGTGCTTTTTAATTTAAAGATGTCTGATAGATATAAATAAAAAGCCTATTATGTAAGATTCACATAATAGGCTTCTTAAAATTCTTTATGAATTTCTTATTCAGAAGAACCAACCAATATTTGTCAACAATGTGGGTTGATACTAACATTTTTATTCGGCCAGAAATGTTCATCCAAACCCCATATTATTTATTGACATTGGGATTTACTTTGATATTTATTATTTGTCAACAACTTTTTGAAAAAAATATTTACGAAAATTGTAATAGTAACAAATAGTTACAATTTAGCTTTAAAATAGCTATTTTTTTAGCTATGAATTTGGGGCCTTCGCCCCAATTGGAAATATTGGTCCGCCCTGGCGCATATTCCATGTATGCAAGCATATAGCCAGATAATCAGGTCTGGGCCAGGGGCTCGACTTGCATGGAATACGATATTATCGCTGTGATATCTCATGAGTTGAGTATATGCAATTAGCTCATTACAAGTCAGCCTGCCCTGGCGCGACTTGGCTTGAAAACTATAGAGCAACTGTAATACTTCGGGTGTATAATCTATAGAACTCAGGCCTTGCATGCCAGGTCTGGGCCAGGGAGTAATGGAGTGATGCATAAACTTGTCCTCCTTCACTTTGATCAGGACAAGTTCACACAGTGAAGGAGAGGAATTTGGAACAATTATAACTGATTTTTTCCACTCTCATCCTCAATATTCCAGTATTCCATGGCTGTATAGAAAAGCAATAGCTGAAAAATCCCTAAAACTGCAATAGGTTGTAGAAATTCCGAAACGCTTTAATACCGCCCTGATAAAATCTGGGGCATGAGGTTCTCCTGGCATTGGCTCAAAAAATAATCATCTGTCATTCCAGCGATAAAATCTCGGACAATTATTGCAGGAGGATTATTATCCCGATATTGGGAGGACATCCCATCTAAAAATTCTTTAAAAATAACTGAATTATCATTACCAGCTTTTAGATCTTTATAATATTTTTTAAAAAGCAACTCAAACATTAATGGTAACTTATTAGTTTGGTTTTTGGCCTTGGGGTTGGTGTATATAAACTCTTGGTTAAAATCTTTAAGCCTTTTTAAGGCATCTGCGACCTCAGGGCTAAATGAAATAGAGGGTTTTTCGAGGCTTTCTGAGATCAGATCCTCAACCAAGGTATATACAATAGTTCCATTTGTTTCTCCCAATCTGCGGCGGCAATGTGCCGGTATTTCATTCCTTTCTATCAAACCCAGCCTTATTGCATCCTCTATATCTCTACCAATATAGCTAATGGTGTCCGCCATCCTAACAATACACCCTTCTATAGTCATGGGCCAGATAGGTGATTCTGGATTTTCTGTTACTTTTTTTATATCTTCTTCCAATCGAGAAAAATCTTTATCTTTATCAGGATATAAGGAGGGATTATGCACCTCCCCATTATGACAAAGGATGCCATCCAAAACCTGGAGAGATAGGTTCCAACCTTCTCCTTTTCTTTCTATTACCTCTAAAAACCGCACACCTTGAACATTGTGCAAAAAATTACCCAGCCCATATTCCTTAGATAAATCTGATAGAAGCCTCTCACCATCGTGGCCAAAAGGTGTGTGGCCTATATCATGGCCAAGAGAGATAGACTCTATAAGATCCTCATTAAGCCTGAGCAGACGGCCTATGGTCCTGCCAATCTTAGAGACTAATTGTACATGAAGAACACGATGGGTAATATGATCATTTTTAATAAGGTAAAAAACCTGGCTTTTATCAATGTACCTGGAATAGGCTAAAGAATGGAGAATCCTATCTGCGTCAATAGAAAAATTTTCCCTGTGACCGTCAATAATCTCTGGCTCGTCTCTTCGTCTGACAGCCTGATTACTTAAAGTGGCATAAGGGGAAAGCCTATCCTTTTCTAAAAGACAGAGTTGTTGTTTAATATCTTTTAATATTTTACCCTTATTCATCTAGATACCTTGGACTACAAAATTGTAAGATTTAAAGAAACACTATAAAATGTTAATAGAAATTACTATCACCGGTCAATATAATTAATAAGTTAATTAACCTTGCAATTTTTTTTATAGGATATATCTTCCTTTATATCTTGATTAAGTGTCTAAAATTATAAGTGCCCGCCCGCCTCGTCCCGCAGAGCGGGACGGGCAGGCCTGAAGCAAGCTAAAGTTATGGATAACAAAATTTAAAATTTTAGACTTTAGTCATTTTAGGCAATTTAGCTCACTTAATAATGAACTTGCATCCCACTGAAAAAAAGGCTTTTTTAACTATCCTCAAATATGGAATGGTTAAAAGTGGGGATAGGATCGCTGTTGCTGTATCTGGAGGACCAGATTCTGTTTGCCTTCTGCAAATCCTTTACCAACTTCAAGAGTGCTTGAATATTAGACTAATTGTTGCCCATTTTAATCATGGATTAAGACCTAAAGAGGATGAAAAAGAAACAGTGTTTGTTGCCAATTTAGCGAGAGGACTAAATCTCATTTTAACATGTGATAAGGCCAATGATATGACTAAAGCACACGGGACATCCATTGAGGAAAAGGCCAGAGAGATAAGATATCAATTTTTTCAAAAGATTTTAGATGAGCATCATGCCCAAAAGGTCGCTATTGGTCACAATATGAATGACCAGGCTGAGACAGTTCTTATGCATCTTCTAAGAGGAACTGGACTTACTGGTTTATCAGGAATACCTCCGATTCGGAAAAAGCGTTTTATTAGACCTCTCATTGATATAACGAGGGATGAAATCCTTACCTATTTAAAACAAAAAGATACACCATTTATGATGGATAGTTCAAATCTTGAAAAAAGATATTTAAGAAACAAGATACGTTTAGAGTTGATGCCAACTCTTTTCAACTACCAACCAAGGCTTATCAAACATTTAGGCGAACTAGCATTTCTATGTAGAGAGGAAAACCAATTTATGGAGGAAGAAGCAAGGAAGTGCTTGCAAATGGTGACCCTCGATTCCTCAGAACATTCTTTAGATCTTTCCCTTAACACCTTTAATAATCTCTCATGCCCTCTTCAGTATCGCATTATTAGGGAGGCAATAAAAAAAATAAAGGGAAACCTCAGGAGGATAGATATTGGACATATCAAGACAATCATAGATCTTGCCAAAAAAGATAAGCCCCAGGTCAAAGTAAATCTTCCTGAAAATCTTGTGGTAAAGAAGATATATAATAGGTTTAGATTTTCTTTGGGGACAGAAATTGGGACTGGCAATTTTTCTTACTATATAAAGAATATGGGGAGATTTCAAATTCAAGAGATCAATCAGGCAATCTCCTTAAAGGAAATATCTAAAGGTAATTTTTTACAATCTTCTCCTTCACCTCGTGAGGCATTCCTTGACCTTGACAGGCTTGAATGGCCTCTGAGAGTGAGAAACTTCAGGGCAGGAGACAAATTTATACCCCTTGGCCTAAATGGTTTTAAAAAGGTGAAAGATGTCTTTATTGATAATAAAATTCCATCGGAGGAAAGGAAAAAAATCCCTATTCTTGTAAACAATGACGATATAGTCTGGGTCTGTGGCATAAGGATTGATGACAGGTACAAGATCAAACAGGAAACGGAAAGAATTTTAAGATGTAAACTTGAATAAAGTATGTTATATTATTATATTTTAAATATAGTTTTTTATAATTTGTCTATTTTAAAGTAATCATAAAGGAGAAAACAGTTGAACACATTTTCTAAAAACTTAACCCTCTGGCTGGTTATCAGCCTTATGATGATCTTACTTTTTCAAATCTTTAAAAAAGAAACTAAGCAGACTGGACAGTTAAGCTATAGTGAATTCCTGACCATGGTTGAACAGGGAGAGGTCAGTCGAGTAACCATTCAGGGAGACAAAATATCTGGTACCTCAAATCAGGGAAGATTCTTTAGAACCTTTGCACCTAAGGATCTTGAGCTAATAAAAATCTTACGTAATAAAGAGATAGAGATATCCGCCAAGCCGGATGATGCATCTCCATGGTATATGACAATCCTTGTATCCTGGTTCCCTATGCTTCTTTTAATTGGTGTCTGGATTTTCTTTATGCGCCAAATGCAGGCAGGAGGAGGCAAGGCACTCTCTTTTGGTAAAAGCAGGGCAAGGCTTGCAACTAATGAAAAAGATAAGGTAACCTTTGATGATGTAGCAGGTATTGATGAGTCAAAGGAAGAGCTTCAGGAGATCATAGAATTTCTAAGAGACCCAAAGAAATTCACCCGCTTGGGAGGCAGAATACCCAAAGGCGTGCTTCTGCTCGGTGCTCCTGGAACAGGCAAAACTTTACTGGCCAGGGCTATAGCAGGTGAGGCAGGTGTCCCCTTCCTAAGTATTAGTGGCTCTGATTTTGTAGAAATGTTTGTAGGTGTTGGTGCTTCAAGGGTAAGAGATCTCTTCGCCCAGGGGAAAAAGAATGCCCCATGTATCATCTTCTTAGATGAGATCGATGCTGTTGGTCGACACCGGGGAGCTGGATTAGGTGGGGGTCACGATGAAAGAGAACAAACGTTAAATCAGCTCTTAGTGGAAATGGATGGATTCGAATCCAATGAAGGGGTCATCCTTATTTCAGCTACTAACAGACCTGATGTACTTGATCCCGCGTTATTAAGGCCAGGAAGGTTTGACAGGCAGGTAGTTGTACCGGTACCTGATATCAGGGGACGGGAGAGCATACTCAAGGTCCACACCAAAAAAAAGAGGATAAGAGATGATGTTGATCTTTCTGTAATTGCCAGGGGAACGCCAGGTTTTACAGGCGCAGACCTTGAAAATATGGTTAATGAGGGAGCCTTGCTCGCAGCCAGGAGAAATAAAGACAACATAGATATGCAAGACCTGGAAGATGCAAAAGATAAGGTGCTTATGGGTACGGAAAGGAAGAGCATGATCATAAGCGATGAAGAGAAAAAAACTACGGCCTATCATGAGGCAGGGCATACTCTGGTGGCCAAACTCCTACCCAATACTGATCCGATACATAAAGTGACCATAATTCCCAGGGGGAGAGCCCTTGGACTGACACAGCAGCTCCCTTTAGATGATAAACATACTTATACAAAGGATTATCTTTCAAATAACATTAGCATCCTGATGGGGGGAAGAATATCTGAAGAAATTGCCTTAAATACCCAGACTACTGGTGCAAGCAACGATATAGAGAGGGCAACGGACATAGCAAGAAAGATGATCTGTGAATATGGTATGAGCGAAAAACTCGGACCATTGAGTTTCGGGAAAAAAGAGGAAGAGATATTCTTAGGGCGTGAGATTGCCCAACACAGGGATTATAGCGAAGAGACAGCACGAAAAATTGACCAGGAAGTCGATAATTTAGTAAGCAAGAACTACCAAAAAACTTATAAACTTATAAGTGATAACCTTGATACCCTTAACAAGTTAGCCAAAGCCCTCTTGGAGAAAGAAACTTTAAATGGCAATGAGATCGAGGAAATAATGGGCAAAAAGAAAAGAAAAAGACAAACAAGAAAAACAACAGGAAGTAGACTTGGTTCAAAAAGTAAAAACAGCTAGTTTCTTAAAATGGTTAGACTGTAGTCTCGATCTTGCCTCTCGAACATTTATCATGGGTATCCTGAATATTACCCATGACTCATTTTTTGATGGAGGTCGCCATTTCCGTGAAAATGATGCGGTGGAGCACGGTTTGAGGATGGTCACCGAGGGTGCTGATATTATTGATGTGGGAGGGGAGTCAACAAGGCCCTTTTCAGATCCTCTCCCCCTTTCCGAAGAGCTAAGGAGAGTAATACCAGTGATTGCGGCCCTCTCCCAGGAAACAGACATACCAATAAGCATAGACACCTATAAAAGCGAAGTGGCTGGCCAGGCCTTAGAGGCTGGCGCCAAAATGGTAAACGATATAAGTGCATTGAGATTTGACCCCAAAATGGGTCCATTAGTTGCAGAGACAGGTTTGCCCATTGTTTTGATGCATATGAAGGGAACGCCCAAGAATATGCAGGCAAAACCGACTTATAAAGACCTTCTCGGTGAGATAATAGGTTTCTTAAACAAGGCCGTGGAACAGGCTGTTAAAATAGGTATAAAAAGGGATCTTATTATCATTGATCCCGGTATCGGTTTTGGTAAATCTTTTAATGATAATCTCAAGATAATAAAAAATTTATATAAATTTTCCTCTCTTGGACAACCACTTCTGGTGGGTACCTCTAATAAGTCTTTTATTGGCCATGTACTTGACCTTACAGTGGAATCTCGTGAAACTGGTACTATGGCTACTGTTGCTGCTTCTGTACTGAACGGAGCAAATATTGTTAGGGTCCATAATGTTAAAGCTGCTAAGGAGACGGTTACCATTATTGATGCTATAAAATCTGGGAGTTCTAAACCCAATGCCTAAATAACCCTTATTGGGGTTTGCTGCGTCTATTGGGTTTCTTATGTTTGTTTAGTTTGATGAGACCCTTGTACAACTTAGTTCGTCGTATCTCTTCAGTATTTCTGTAACGGTTAGGGTAACGAAGCCCGTATCGGTTAACGGTTAAGGTAACGTGAAAGAAAAAAGACGAATGACGTTACCGAAGGACGAAACGGACATCGTAACCATTACCGAAAAATGTATAAAGGTAACGGTTAGGTGAATGGAAGAAAAAAAGAGAATCACAAGTTTTAGAGATTTGGAAGTATATCAGAATACATATAGGACCATGTTAGTTGTTATGAAAGAAATTGCCCCTAAGTTGCCAGACAGTGAAAAATACGATCTAAAAGATCAATTAAGTCGTGCATGTAAAGCAATACCAAGGTTAATAGCCGAAGGTTATGCTAAACGGCATCAAAAAGCAGGTTTTCAAAAATATATCGATGATGCTATGGGCGAATGCAATGAAATGGTTGTCAGTTTAAGCCAATGCAGAGATATTTATCCTACTTATGTAAGTATAAAACGATGTGATGAACTAATTGATTCTTACGATAAGTCTGGAAGGCAGCTTTATAAATTAGGTAATTCATGGACAAAATTTAAAAAACGATAGACGTTACCGAAAGACGAAACGGGCCTCGTAACCGTAACCCATGAACGTTACCATAATTGTGAAGTATCACATGGAGGCAAAATGGAAGGTTAGAGGCTATGCAAAGGTCTGAAGGGATATATATGTTGCTATGTTTAGATGTAGGCAATACGAACATCGTTCTTGGTATCTTTAAAGATGATAAGATGCTCAATCACTGGCGAATGAGGACAGAAAGAGATATGACCAGTGATGAATTAGGTATATTAATCAACAGCCTGTTTATTCCAGCACAATTAGAGATTAGCAGCATAAATGATGTAATTATCTCTTGCGTTGTGCCGCCTCTTCTTAGCTCCTTAAAAGAGTTTTGCCTCCTCCATTTTAATCAGGAACCAATGATTGTAGATCCAAGTATAAAGACAGGGTTGCCCATTAAATATGATAATCCAAAAGAGGTTGGTGCTGACAGGATAGTTAATGCAGTAGCTGCATACCAGAAATACAGAACAGGGCTAATTGTGGTAGACTTTGGTACAGCTACAACCTTTGATTACATATCCTGTGAAGGTATCTATGAGGGGGGAGCGATAGCTCCTGGCATAATCATCTCTGCTGAGGCCCTTTTTCAGAAGGCTTCCAAGCTACCTCGAGTTGAGATATTTGACAAACCTAAAACAGTAATAGCCAAAGAAACCATAAGTAGTATAAATTCAGGCCTTGTTTATGGTTATGCTGGCCTAGTTGATGGAATAGTAAATCGGATAAAAAAAGAAATAGGATCTGATCTTACAGTTATTGCAACTGGAGGTCTGGCCCCATTGATAAAATCCGAAGCCAAAAGTATCGACTATATAGAGGAATTTTTGACCCTGGATGGATTGAAAATAATATTTAAGCTCAACTCCCATAAATAGGTAGTCCCCTATATCCTCACAACTTTATACCTTTCACATATAAGGTCATTAAAATAACTATCCCACCTAACATTTTATTCGGCCTAAAAGAAATAAAGCAAAAATTTACGTCAGATAAACATTAGATTAAAGGTTGTTAATAAATAAAAAATAGGGTAAAGAATCTTCAGCAAAAAGGCATATAGCGCAGTTTATCTAAGGGAAATTACATCTACTAAAATGATAAAATGAACAGAGATCACGCAAGGTATTTTCAATCCTGGTTTAATGATTACGTATCTGATTTTTACTCTAAAGGACAGGATCCAGAAAAGGACTGGGCCATCCAGCTAAAAGAGGAGCACTCCCGGAAAGTAAGAGAAGAGATAATACTAATCAGTCATAGATTAAAATTATCTGAAAATGATATGTTAATTGCCGAAGTTCTCGGTCTCTTTCATGATATCGGGCGCTTTTACCAGTATGAAAAATATAGAACATTCAGGGATGATCTCTCTGAAGATCATGCAAAAATAGGAGCAAGAATAGTTGCAAATTCTCACACCTTAAAAGGTTTAACCGAGGTGGAGAAGAATTTAATTACAAAGGGTATCCTTTATCACAATATTCATAAGCTTCCTGAGAATAAAGACCCTCGTTGTCTCTTTTTTTGCAAATTACTCAGGGATGCAGATAAGCTGGACATCTGGAGGGTAATAATAAATCATCATTATAAAGAACAAGATCATAATCATAACTCGGTTCTCGAATTAGGCCTACCAGATACCTCTGGATATTCTAATACGATTTTGAATGATATTTATGCAGGTCAGACATCAAGCTCGAGTGCCATTAAAAATCTAAATGACTTTAGACTTCTTCAAATTGGTTGGGTATATGATATAAACTTTTATCCAACTTTCCAAGAAATTAAAAAACGAAACTATATAGATGAGATTGCCTCTACTCTTCCAGAAACTCAAGAACTTAAAAAGGTAATAAAAATTGTTGAGAATTACCTGACTTTGAATTCAATTTAAGCATTAAACATTGGGCTTAAAGCTGAAACGCTAACGAGGCTCAAAAAAATGGTCCTAATTCTATGAGCATTATTTGTAATCTTAATAATATCCCTAAAGATATTAAAAACCCTGTAGTTACTATAGGAAATTTTGATGGAGTTCACTGGGCACATCAGACAATCTTTAAAAAGGTTATAGAGAGAGCCAGGGATTTACATGGAACATCTGTGGTTATCACCTTCGAGCCACATCCTATAAAATTAATGTCTCCTAAGAAGGCAAAACCACTCATAACACTTTTAGAACAAAAAAAAGAACTGGTAATAAGCCAAGGGATCGACATATTTCTTGTAATAGAGTTTACATTAGAATTTGCTGCTATTTCAGCCAGAGATTTTGTCAAAGATGTCTTGGTGGATAAATTAGAGATTAAGGAGATAGTAGTCGGTTACGATTATGCTTTTGGCCGTAATAGAGAAGGTAATATCAAGGTCTTGAGGGAAATGGGCCATCTGCTCAATTTTAATGTCCAGCAAGTAGATCCTGTTTATGTAGGAAAGGTTTTGGTATCTAGTACATCAATCCGAAACCTTATTATGGAGGGGAATATATCCGGGGCAAAAAAATTACTTGGAAGGAATTACCAGATAAGAGGAGAGGTTATTAGAGGTAGGAATAGGGGTGGTCCTTTATTAGGCTACCCTACAGCCAATCTAAAATTGACTGACGAGCTAATACCAAAGGAGGGTGTGTATATTGTTTCAATGGATATAGGCAGCAAGATTTATCAAGGGTTGACCAACATTGGCTACAATCCAACATTTAAGGATAAAACCTTGTCAGTTGAGACCTATGTTTTTGATTTATCTGCTAATATATTAAAGCAAAAGATTAAGGTTAATTTTCTTTCCCGCCTGCGGGATGAAATAACTTTTGCTAGCGGAAAAGAGCTTTCCCAACAGATCAGTAAAGATGTTAATCAGGCAAGAGAATTTTTTCAAAAAGAAAAAGATACATTATGAAATGGAAATTCTGGCTTGGTCTTTTAATCAGTGTCACATTCTTATATATTGCATTCCATAATGTGGACTTAAATCTACTTTATCTATCCATTAAATCAACCAATCTTCCTGTTCTTATCCCGGTTGTTATGTTAACTGTTTTTTTCTACCTTATACGGGCCCTAAGATGGTTCCATCTTTTAGAGCCAATAAAAAAAATCGGTCTATCTAGCCTATTTTCTTCCATAGTTATAGGTTTTGCTGCAAACTGTGTTCTTCCAGCACGATTGGGTGAATTTATAAGGGCTAACTACATTGGACGCATGGAAAATATCAGTAAAAGCTCGTCATTTGCAACTATTGTTATTGAAAGACTATTTGATGTTTTCACCATTCTTTTGATATTATTATTTGTTATTCTTTTTACCGACTTCCCTTCCAAATGGGAATCGACAGAAAATGCCCTAAAAACAGGAGGATTTTTTCTGCTAGTGCTTTTTATCATGTCAATCTTTCTCCTTATCGGGCTGAAAAAAAAGACCCAAACCTTTCTCAATATCTTTGAACATTTTCTTTTTTTTATACCACAAAAAATAAGACAAAAAATTGTTAATATGCTGAAAGATTTCGGCAATGGTCTTGTCCTTGTCAAAGGCCCATCTCAACTTTTAGCGGTAATGTTTTACTCCCTTACGCTCTGGTGTCTCACCTCATTTCAGATATATATCCTTGGATTTTCAATGGGCATGTCATTGCCTTTTTTGGCTCCCTTTTTTATTCTAATACTATTGTGCCTTAGTGTCACATTACCTTCGGCCCCTGGCTATATCGGTACATTTCACCTGGCATGTCAATATGGGCTAATTTTTTATGGTTTCAGCAAGGAAAAGGCACTATCAATGGCCATCCTACTTCATGCCGCAGGATTTATCCCTACTGTTATTTTAGGCTTAATAATATTTTTACTTCAACATATCTCATTACGTAGCCTAACAAATGAACAAATATCTCTTAGAAAAGAAAAAAATCTGGACATTTAGCATGAATATTTTATTATCTAACTATAATGACTAATGGAGAAAAAATTATGAAAAAGAATTATCTTCTATGTTTGCATATTATCCTTATTATCTTCTCTGTAGGTTGTGCCACTTCCTACAAGGCCAGGCCACTATCATTTAAACATCCATCTGCTTATCCGAATGCCACCCAGGTTGCAGGTGCCACTATCGGCTCAAAGGCTTTTGTTGATAAAAAGGAGGCTCAAAAGGCCTTTGGTTTTGACGTAAGATCGGCCGGCATGCTTCCTGTTCAGATTGTGGCAGATAACCAAGGCAAAAAGGGACTATCTATTGTGGCCAACCAGACATTCCTTCAAGATAAGGAAGATAACCTCTGGCCTGTTTTAGCAGATAAATTTGCATATGAGAGGGTAACAAAATACGCCCAAACTAAAAAGATCTTTAAAGAGGGAGCTTATGCAGGTGTGATGTCTGCTACTGCCGGTGCAATAATTGGAGCAGCTATTGGTATTGTCACTGGCGAAAATATTGCCTCTGCAGCAGTCAAGGGAGCAGCCATAGGTGCTGCTGCAGGAGGAACCGTAGGTGGTTTAAAAGGCTATGACTCAGCATATCAAGCCCGTAGAGAAGTCATGGATGACTTTGAAAAGAAAAGCCTGAAAAATAGATCCCTCTCTCCTAATAGCCTTAGCTATGGCTTCATATTCTTTCCTGGTGAGGCACAATCTGCCAAATTACTCAGGTTACAACTGAAAGAAGAGGATTCAGGCAGGATTTTTACTATAAATCTAAAATTTCAATAAAGATAAAGCTGCTTTAATAATTATATAGAAAGGGTCTTATCAATCTTTTTGTGTTTTTTTAGCCTTTCTTGCATACTATTAATAGCTCTCTCTACCTCCTTTAGTAGATCCTGGACTTTTTTTCTGATAGGCTCTTTCAGTAATATGCATTCCTTTTCTATCTCCTCAGCAAACTTTTTTATTCTCTTTCTAAATTGGTCTATTTTTCCTTCCAGGTTGTACAGATTTTTCCTGTATAGCTTTAGTTTTTCTTTTGAAAGATCTTCCCCCTTTGCTAGGTTTTCCTTTAAAGCTTTTTCCATTTTTTTTAACTCGGTAAGTATCTTTTGAAGTTTCTCCACTATAGAGATCTCTGCCTTTTTGTGTATAGAGTCTCCCTTTTCTTTTAGTTCCTTTTGAAGCTCCTTCAATTCTGCCTCAGCAGCCCGGATACTACACTTTATAATTTCACTGACAGAATGTAAAATTTCTTTAATGCTTTCTCTAACGGTTATCGTAGAGCCTTCTTTATTGCTAGGAAAAACCAGACTAAAAGAGGACAAAATAAAAAGGCTAATAAATAGGGTAAAAACTCTTTTCATTGCACTATCACCTCCTGCTAAGCTGTTTTTAAATGAAATAAATTCATATCTCGGCTAATGATTTTTTTTATATGCCATTAACTCTACTGCTATGTAATTTATAGTAATATATCGTGATTTTATCAAAGAAAGATATGCTATATTCTATAATATATTTGTAGAAAGAACCCATAATTGAGGTTATAGGGTCAAGATATGACAAACAAGATGATAGATAAATAAGGGAATGTGATATAATGGCAATCCGGATTGAACTGACTCCAACATTATCTCATTGTATTGAAACTGTAGCTAAAAGAGAATACTGGAAAAATGTACATGAATATCTCAAAAAAAGAAAAGAGGATGAAAAGCTTGAGGAAGAAATAGAGCTTCTCAGGTCTTTTCTCGAGACAGCAGATTTTAGCAATCTTAGACAACAATCAGAAAAATATATTATAGATGGAAGCCAGGTAAAGTTCATCCTTTCCATTAAAAATAAGAAACCATGGTATGAGATGACCGTGGAGAGTAAGAATAAAAATTAATGAGAAAAAAATCTTGTAATCTATTGACTCAAGTGATATAGGGTATTTCGGATTTTGGACTGGGGCTTGCCCTGCCCGCCCTGGCGCATATTCCATGTATTTAAGCATATAGCCAGATAATCAGGTCTGGGCCAGGGGCGCAAAATGACTGGAATATGCTTTTGTCACTGTAATATTTCGGAAGCTTAGTC
>Ga0209977_10000410_pt1 | contig 16849 bp, 17 predicted proteins | sample SumtaG_2_FD_183113 | JGI IMG/M metagenome (GOLD analysis project Ga0209977, IMG submission 183113) | Deep subsurface microbial communities from Indian Ocean to uncover new lineages of life (NeLLi) - Sumatra_00607 metaG (SPAdes) (version 2) | ecosystem: Environmental > Aquatic > Marine > Oceanic...
TGGCAACACCTTTGAGGCTGCCAAACCGGCTTAACAGCTTCTGGCTAATCACCATGACTGACTCATCTTTAATCCCCCTACCCAGAATTAAAGCTAAGACTTCCTGGGCAGAAAGAGCTTCACTGCCCAGTTTAAACAGCCTCTCCCTGGGGCGTTCACTGAGGGGTAAGTCGTGAACAGTAAAAGAGTCTCTCATAGCTTATCCTATATTGTTGATTTCCCAGACGACCTTCGCCAGATCCACAAAGCCAGTGCAGTAGCCAATGCCGCTAACACGGCAATCAAAGCGGGATGGGACTGCCACGCTGTCCCTTCGCTTTGCTCAGGGATTCGGCTCACCACAATGGCAGTGTGGGATGCCAGTGTTCCTCGCCAAAGAGCATCAAGTCCATCTATATCAAAACCATAGACCTCGATCAAAGCTTCATCGTATGTACTACCCTGCTTCAAAATAGTCAACAAGTCGAGCATACTGTCCTGTCCATAATTATCCAGAAGGTACTCCACAAGGCTATAGCTTTGAGCATAGGAAAGGAGAGCTTTTTCAGTCTCGGCAGAAAAGGGGCTACACAGGCTGCGCACTGAAATAAGCTCGTCTTCTGAAATAGCCTCTTCCAGGTAGGAGCGCAGAACAGGGTCAAGCTCGCCTTCGTTATACATAGCTAACCCTTCGTCAAGCCAGAGAGGAAGCTGCCCATAGGGGCTAAAAGTTGCCTGATGAACAACAAGATGCGTCAACTCATGAAGCAAGGCTCTCTTGCCCCAATCAAGTTCGCTCGGTGGAATACCGATAGCAATTGTACTAAATGCAGTAAAGGCAACGCCGCCACTCCATTCCTGAGGAAAAATCATAGCCCCCTGTAAATCACTAGTGGAAGCATAAATATATATCTTGATGGGCCTCTCTGGATAGGTGCCAATATCCTGGGTCAACCTGGCAAGTCCTTCCTCGCAAGCATCCATCAATTCTTGAGAGAAGGAATCATCACCTTCATACCAGAAAAGGGTCAGTTCGCCACCCTGAGGTACGGTGCTAGTCAAGCTCTGCCAAAGATAGCGCTCGTCATCGAAATGCATTATCTCGGGGGAGGTTTCAAATCTGTTCCCGTCAGCATCCTCAATCATCCACCAATATGTGACTTCAGCTCCAGGGGGCAAGCTCGCATTCCTCATATCCCATACCCAATTAGCCTCTATCATACTTGCTGGAGTAAAATCAGCCCAGCCTTCACTGACAACTTCAACGTAGTTCATCTTATCCACCTGGTAATAAAGACGGACATCAACGATATCAACATAGCTTTCAGCCTCAAGAGTGAACACAGCCTGGCTTGGGAAATTTACTTCTACATCGCTAGCTGTAACTACAATATCATCCCCGGCTGCGACGAGGGAGGGACTTAAAAGCAATAGAAGCGCCGAAGTTATTAAGAAGATGCGTTTAATCATTTTCCTACTTTAGACCGCAGGTAGTTAGCGATAAATCCATCTAGCTCTCCATCCAACACAGCTTCGGCATCGTGAACCTCGTAATCGGTGCGGTGGTCCTTCACCATTTTGTACGGGTGAAGAACATAACTTCTAATTTGATTTCCCCAACCCGCTTCAATACGCTCGCCTTTTAGCTTGGCTCTTTCCTCCCCTTTCTTCCCGCGGTCAAATTCAAGGAGGCGAGAATAAAGAATCTTCAAAGCAGCTTCCTTGTTTTGGTGCTGAGACCTCTGACCCTGGCAAGTAGCTACCAGCCCTGTAGGTAAGTGAGTTATCCTGACAGCGCTGCTTGTCTTCTGCATATGTTGCCCGCCAGGACCACTGGATCTGAAAGTATCTATCCTCAAGTCTTCCGGGGCTATTTTGACATCCACCGTCTCTTCCGCTTCAGGGAGGACTTCTGCCAGGACAAAAGATGTATGGCGGGCATGGTCGGCATCAAAAGGGGAAAGCCGCACCAATCTATGTACCCCGTGCTCACCCTTTAGATAGCCATAGACATAATCTCCTTTAATCTCCAGGATAGCGCTTTTTATACCAGCCTCTTCTCCCGGGGAGACATCTAAGACTTCGGCTTGATAATTATGCCGCTCTGCCCACCTTAAGTACATCCTCAGTAATATATTTGCCCAATCCTGAGACTCTGTGCCACCAGCACCAGCATGAAGAGCGACCATGGCATTTCGACTGTCGTAATCGCCAGTAAAAAGCTGTTGGCTCTCCAACTGTTCAAATCGAGAGCTCAGCTTTTTTAGCTCCCGTTGTATCTCTTCCTTGAGAGAGTAATCTTTCTCTTCGATAGTCAGAATAATCATTTCCCGAAGATCGGTACCCTTTTTCTCCAGCTCGCGCCAAGCATTAACTAGATTCTTCTTGACCCCAAGCCGGCGCATAATAGCTTGAGCTTTAGCCGGGTCACTCCAAAAATCAGGTTGGGCCGACTCCGCCTCTATCCTGGCAATTTCCTTTTCTTCGTCAGGGATGTCAAAGATGCACCATGATGTCTGAGATTTGGCGAAGCAAGGCTTCTATACTTTCCTTCTCTTCTTGCATTTGAAATACTCCTCAATATAATAACTCCCTCTGGCAGCTTGGTTCAGAGGTTAACATTCCTCCGGCAGCGAGGTGAGCCAAGCGGGTAGGTTCAGGAATCCTATAACCATGGCAGCACTTTATCACCCATTGTAAAGCCGATGCCAGGTCGATTTTATGGCCCACGGAAACATATATCGGCTTCACTCTAGATTTAGTCCTTAACGCTGCTCCAATAAGCTCTCCATTATCAAGCAGTTCAGCATGAGAGCCAGCTTCTTCTCCCAGGGGCTGATACCGTCCACAAAGGATAGACTTTGCACAGCCGATTGTAGGCAAATCAAGAAAAAGTCCCACATGTGAGGCAAGCCCAAATCTCCTGGGATGAGCAACCCCTTGACCATCAATCAGAATAAGGTCGGGGATATTACATAGTTTTTCACAAGCAGCCAGAATCAAGGGAGCTTCCCGAAAAGACAAAAGGCCAGGGATATAGGGAAATGTAATCTTACTTTCAGCTACCTTTACCTCGACTATGCTGAACTCGGGATAACGGAGAACTACCACTGCTCCTTTTGCTACACCCTGAGCATCAGGAGAAGATATGTCAATACCGACAATAAAGCGCGGGGTGATAACTTCGTTTTCGGTTACCACCCTCTTCGCCAGGCTCAATTGTATTTCCCTCGCTCGGGCAGTGCTCACTTCCCATTCATGTAATGTGTGCACTTTCATATCTTGAATTATAAAGCATTCCACTTTAATAACAAACTCTGAAGTTGCTGATGTGTAAGAAGCTTGGGTTCTTACCAGAAGTACCAATTTGCTAAAAATGAACCGCCTTGTTATAATGACCGACGCAATCAATCATCAGGTGCTGCAATGATTACCCGCCCGATTACAGAAACAGCTTATGTGCAAATGTTGTCTTGTAGCAGCCCAGAGAATTATTAAGAAGACGTGTTATGGCCAAAGAAATCACCCGTGATGTAGAAGCTCTCGAGGTCGAAGCCGAAAAGATACTCGAAGAGGCAAGGACCAGAGCCAACCAAATCCTCCTCGAAGCCAGGGAAGAGGCTAAAAAAATACTGCCCTCTCAGTTACCCCTCGACGAGATAAAAACCGAGTGTGACAATATTGTGAATAAGGCCAGAGCAGAAGCCGATGAAAAAATCAAAGACTCTGAGAAGAAGGCCGTTGCAATCAGCGTCAACGCTGATAAAAAAGTGAATAAGATTACAGAGCTCGTGGTGAATATTGTCACGGGTAAAAGTTAACATGGTACCTCTAATTGTCAATACATCTGACCCTATGGCCAAAGTCAGGGTAGTCACTACCAAGGATTACTCCACCAAGACCCTCAAAACCCTTCATACTATTGGTGTGCTTCATGTCGAGGAAAGCGAAGAGCTAAAGCCCATAGACAAAGAAGCCATCGAACAGGAACGAAGAAAAATCGGTGAATTATTAACCAGCATTAACGACATATTAGCTTACATGCCAAAAGGAGAAGGAGTATCGCTGGGAGAGGATGTGGAAGTTATATATACCAGGCCGTTTGACGAAGTTGACAACGAAGTAAGGTTGCTATGTACCAAGCTCAGCAACATGCATCAAAGAGCTACCAACCTCAACAATGATATTAAGGAGCTAACAGAACTAACCAGATATCTTGGCTCTCTTGAGCGTCAGGCCGATATTAGATTGCAGGATTTAAATTTCTCTGGGAGTTATCTTTTTTCTCGAGTCTTTGTGTTTCCAAACGAGTTATTTGAAACTTCATACTCTAAACTTAGAGACTACATACTTGGGAGCCTTTCGGGTGCAGTAGAAAACGAGACTGTTTTGTACGCCATTGCCAAAGTGGAAAATCAGGAAACTATAGAGTCCGCAGTCGAGGATGGGGGAGGCAGAATTTTACCGATACCAGGGGAAGATTTGACACTAAGAAAATTTCTTGAAGCAGCCGACGGTAATATTCACAGTCTTGAAGAAGAACTGGCAAAGCTGCATACCGAGATTGAAAGTAAAACCAGGGAGAATTTAGAAAAGCTCGTCCTTTTCAGGGAGGCATTATCAGCAGAAACGGAAAGGTTAGCAGTTTTAGAAAAAGCCTGTGAGGCAAAATATGTCACTTTAATCGAGGGGTGGATTCCAGAGAGTACTGTCGAAACTGCAATTTCTGAACTCAGAGAGAATGTAGGCTATGTGTTCATTGACACAAGAAAGCCAGAGCAAGCAGAGGAGCCCCCCACCAAGATGAGGAATGCAACTGCGGTTAAGCCGTTCGAGGTCATTGTGAACTTGTTTGGTACCCCAAAGTATAGGGAATGGGACCCCACCCCCATAATAGCATACTTCTTTGCCATTTTTTTCGGCATTATGCTGGGGGATGTAGTGTACGCTGCCCTCCTCATACTATTTGCAAGGCTTGGCCTGCGACTTCTAGTTGATGACCCCAAAACTGAAGGTTTTAAGCTATTCCAAAGAATAATTTACATAAGTGGTGGTGTTGCTCTTGTTATTGGCGTGCTTATAGGAAGCTATTTGGGCAACTTCTACGAGTTCTTTGGAATCGAGAGCTTAGCACTTGCCGGACGAATTCAAGAAATGTTTTCGAACCCCGTGTCATTCATACAATTCTCATTAATAATAGGTCTGGTTCACATAAACATAGCCCATGTACTCGCACTTATCAGAGGGATAAAGGAGGGACAGAAATCGGCAGTGCCCAACAAAGTCGGGCTATTCATGCTTCAAATTGGTGCCATACCCTTGATTATGGTTTTCATACTTGGTATGGATATCCCCTGGTTAACCGGGCAAATACCGACTATACTGATGTCTATTGCAATTATAGGACTAGTGCTAATTATCGTCTCCTCCTTGATGGATAAGGGTGCTTTCCTGGGCGGTATCTTCTGGATATTTGATGTGACCGGGCTGCTGGGCGATGTTATGTCATATGCCAGGCTGGCAGGTGTGGGGCTGGCTACATATTACCTGGCATACTGCTTTAACCTGATAGCAGATTTATTATACGGAATGATGCCTGTTGGAATAGTCCAGACTATCGTTGGTACCTTGGTATTTGTATTAGTTCTGCTTGTTGGACATGTGCTTAATTTAGCTCTTAGCGGCATAACATGCTTTGTACACTCCCTCAGGCTATGTTTTGTGGAGTTCTTGTTCAAGTTCTATGAAGGGGGCGGCAGGGCATACAGCCCATTTCGGTTGAAGGCTCGACCTGCATTTGTCAAAGTATGAACGCAGTTCAAAAATATTTAATTAACGGAGGTGTAAGATGTTAATCAGCCCCGAATCTCTGGCAGTCATCGGAGGTGCGATAGCATTAGCCGGTGGCCTGGTAGGGTCTTCAATAGGCATCGGTATCGCCGGCTCGGCCGGGGCAGCTACGCTGTCTGAGGAACCAGGACAGCTTAGGAATGTCATTCTCCTGGCATCGCTACCGATGACCCAGACCTTTTATGGCCTCATAACACTGATACTTATTTTAACAACGGTAATTCCCTCACTCGCTGCCATGCCTGATGGTGGTGGCATGGGTTTCGCAGTATTGGGCATTGGTGTCATAACTGCCGCTGCTGAAGCGTTCTCGGGAGCGTACCAGGGCTCTGTGTGCGCTTCGGGTATCTCCCTTTTGCCCAAGACAAAGGGGCGGATATTGACTAACGCCATGATGTTAGCCGTGTTCGTCGAGCTAATAGGCGTGCTAGGGCTGGTATTCGCCATAATGGCATTGGCAATGTTAGGGCTTTTTTAAGGCATCTAAAATGGAAAAAATAAGTGAAGCCGTTGTCAGCAAAGTGAGGCTGGATGCCCAGAACATAATAAGAGAGGCTGAAGAGAAAGCGCAAGAAGAGATAGAGAAAGCCAAAAGGCAGAGAGAAGTGAGGTTCGAGGAAGAGAGAGGCAGAATGCTGGGAGAGGCAGAAGAGGAGGTAGCGAGAATTTTGGCTCAGGCCTCTATCAAAGCGCGACAGCAGTTATCGAGTACGAAAGCTGACACAATCGCCAAAATAATTGACGGGGTGCGGAAGGAATTGTCCCAAATTTCAAGCGCTGAAAGCTATTTTCTAAACTTGATCAGGGAAGCTATGGAGGGGCTCGGCGTGGACAAAGGCAGAATTTATGTTTCTCCAAAAGATATAAACACTGTAAAAAAGTTTCTTGAAGCGGATAAGGAATTATCCGGCAAGATATTGGAGGTCAGGGAATCCAATTGCTTGGGAGGGGTCATAGCCGAGGATGTTGAGGGGAAGCTCAGGATAGATAACACTTATGAAACCAGGCTCGAGATGTTGCTACCAAAGTTGCTGCCCAAGATAAGTAAGGAACTCTTTGAAGCTCCCTAAAGGAATGTCGTGCTTAATCCAAGATACGCATTTATATCTGCTTGTTTGAAGGGCGAGGAACCTAAAACTGTCACCTCTGAACATATAGATAAAATGATGACAGCGCCCAACCTCCAGGATGCGCTGGCAACCATCAGAGAGACCGATATAGGAAGCTATCTGGAGGAATTGCCTGTTAAGACTTTTGATTATCTAGATGAATGCTTGTGGGGTTATCTCGCGCAGCGCATCAGATATGTAGAATCATTTAAGTTTCTGCCCAAAGAGATACCGGAGGTATCCAGAGCATATGTGGTGAAGTACGATGTCTCGAATATTAAAGCTGCTTTACAAGGCATCTCAGGTGGTAAAAAAGCCAGTATGATACCGGTCGGGATTATCCATAATAATGCATTGCTAGATGAACTTTCCAACGCTGAGAATGTAGATGACATCATCCAGCTACTCATCAAGTGCAAACTGGGAGATTACGTACCTGCCCTGGAACAATACAAAATAGATAAAAGCGCAAAGTCGAAGCTCATTGTTGAGGCTAACTTAGACGGTGAGTATTATAAAGGCATGTTAAACATGGCAAGAAGAATAAAAGATGGCTCTGTACTTACCCAAGCCTTCGGCTTAGTGATAGACCTAACAAACCTGCAAATTGCCTCGAGAGCTATAATTGAAGGCATAGGACCCGATGCTGCTGAATTTATTATTGCCGGCGGCTATAGGATTACAGACAAAGCCATTAAAGAATTACTACCCCTTAAAATGACCGACATACCTGCCAGGCTGGAGGATACCCAATATCAGGATATAGCAAATGAAGTATCCAATAATTATGATAAAACCAAAAGCATCACGGCTGTAGATGAAATTATCGATAAGCATAAGTTCAGAATGCTCAAGGAAATGTTGTCACCAAGAGTGCTATCCCCACTGGTGATGGCCTGGTATTTAATCCTCAAAGAGGTTGAAATACGGAACTTGCGGCTAGTTCTAAAAACAATAATCGATGGTGTTCCCGTTCAGGAAATAAAGAATTATTTGGTGCTGTGACACGATGTCTATCAAACACCTGGATATAGCTGTGATAGGAGATGAAGAGCTGGTCAATGCACTGAGGTTGGCTGGTATCAGCAAGCATTACACGATAAAGGGCAATCATGATGTCCGTGACAATGTAAGGAAAGCTCTAGCCGAGTTGATAGCCGGGCCTGATGTTGGCATAGTAATTATATTGGAAGACTACGCAGAATACGTTGAGGATCTGTTGACCCAAGTTAAGAAAGGGAAAGGAACCACTCCTGTAATCGTCGAAGTTCCATCGAAGTTTGGCACAAAGTACCCGGATATCAGGGAATATTACAGGGCGCTTATCAGAGAATCTATAGGGTTTGAAGTAGAAATTTGAAATTATAGCAATAGTAGGAGGTTGAAGATATGGGCAAAATATGGAGAGTTTCAGGTCCCCTAGTTATCGCCGATGCCATGAAAGGTTCCCAGGTTTATGAAATTGTCGAGATAGGTGAAGAAGGGCTTGTCGGGGAGATAGTAGGACTGGAAGGGAACAGGGCGATAATTCAAGCACACGAGGATACTCTGGGATTGAAAGTTGGCGAGGTGGTGAGAGGAACGGGAAGAATCTTAAGCGCAGAGCTGGGCCCCGGACTTGTGGGCTCTATTTACGACGGGCTACAAAAATCTTTACTTACCATGGGTGAGAATATTGGCCCGTTTATAAAACGGGGTGCCAAAGCCTCAGCTCTTCCCCGCGACAAAAAATGGCAGTTCACACCTAAAGTCAAGGTCGGGGATGCTGTTAGCCAAGGGGATATAATAGGCGTAGTGCCCGAGACTAATCTAATAGAACACAGGATAATGGTGCCGGTGGGAATCAAAGGCATGATAAAGGAGATACGCCAAGGCGACTACACTGTCGAAGAGCCTGTAGCTTGGATAGAGCATGCTGGTGAAGTAAAGGAACTCACGCTGATGCAAGAGTGGCCCGTAAGAAAGCCCAGACCCTATAAGCAGAGGTTCGATCCTTCGGGCTTGCTCACTACTGGCATGCGAATTTTAGATTACATGTTCCCCTTAGCTCTTGGTGGCAAGGCTTCGATACCCGGGGGCTTTGGTACTGGAAAAACCGTTGCCTTGCAGCAACTGGCTAGATGGGCTCAGACACATCTGAACATCTACGTTGGCTGCGGCGAAAGGGGTAACGAGATGTCTGACGTGCTTACTAGCTTTAGAGAACTCAAGGACCCTAACACAGGAAGATTGTTACAAGAGAAAGAGATCTTTATAGCCAACACCTCTAACATGCCCGTTGTGGCTAGGGAAGCAAGTATTTTCGTTGGCATTACTATGGCCGAGTACTTCCGGGACATGGGTTACGATATTTTGGTGGTTGCCGATTCAACTTCGAGATGGGCTGAAGCCATGAGGGAGATGAGTGGAAGACTGGAGGAAATGCCAGGAGAGGAAGGCTTTCCTTCATATCTGGGCTCTCGGCTTTCCTCTTTTTATGAAAGAGCAGGAATGGTTGAATGCTTAGGCAATCCTGAAAGAAAGGGCTCAGTAACAGTAGCCGGTGCCGTGAGTCCCCCCGGAGCCGACTTCAGCGAACCGGTAACCCAAAACACAATTAGAATAGTAGATGCTTTGTATGCCTTGGATGTTTCGCTGGCAAACAAGAGACATTTCCCTAGCATAAGCTGGCTCACTAGTTATAGCCTTTATGTAGACGCAGTTAAAGACTGGTGGAATGAGTACGATCCGGGATGGGAGGAGACCAGAGCTAGTGCCTTGAGAGTATTGCAGCAGGAGGCTGAGCTGGAGGAAATTGTGAGACTCGTCGGTCCCGAAGCTTTACCTGAAGGAGACAAATTATTGCTTCTCATCGCCAGGATGATACGCGAGGACTTTCTTCAGCAAAGCGCCTATCACGAAGTCGATACCTACTGTGTGCCAGTAAAAGCCGGCCTCATGCTCAAAACTATAATGAAGTTTTATGAACTAGCTCAGGAAATGTTAAATTCGGGGGCAGGCATTGAGAGCATCCGTTCATCGCCCATGGTGTACAGAATATCCAGGATGAAGGATATACCCAATGAGGTCTTTGAACAGAGAGTCAAGGAATTGTGGTCGGAGATGGAACAAAGCTTGGTAACTGGCAAACGCGTTCCGTGAAAATTCGAGGAATTTTGGGGTTAAAAAAGGAGGGCTTTTATGGATTTCTCCTCACTTTATGTTAAAGAGGGAAGAGCAATTAGTAAGGCTAAGGGGGCTTTGCTTGTAGCTGAAAGCATACCTGGTATAAAATTTAATGAGATGGTTGATGTTCAACTTGGGAATGGTGAGGTGAAAGGTGGTCAAGCAATAGACATCAGTGAGAAAGCAGCTATAATCGAGGTATTTGGTGGCGTCAGCGAAGTTGACCTCATCGGAACCAAGATAAGGTATAAAGGCGAAACTTTAAAGTTACCAGTATCTATTGATATTTCAGGGAGAATCTTCAACGGGATGGGAGAACCAATAGATGGAGGTCCGCGGGTGATCCCCGAAGATTACCTGGATATTAACGGTGAGCCCATAAACCCCGCACTCCGCCAGCCCCCAGCAGAGTTTATTGAAACGGGAATCTCGGCGATAGATGGCTTAAACGCATTAGTTAGAGGGCAGAAATTGCCCATATTTAGCGGCTCAGGCCTGCCTCATAACCGAATTGTAGCTCAAATAATCAGACAGGCAACCGTAAAGGGCAAGGAGGAAAGATTCGCTCTAGTATTTGCCGCTATTGGTATCAGTTACGATGATGCCTCCTTTTTCATGAGGAATCTCGAGAGGACAGGTGCTCTGGAGAGAACCGTGGCCTTCATCAATACCGCGTCAGACCCTGTTATCGAGCGAATATCAACACCAAGGCTAGCTTTAACCGCAGCCGAATATCTGGCATGGAAACAAAATATGCATGTGCTGGTCATACTCACCGACATGACCAATTATTGCGAAGCTCTCCGCGAACTTTCTTCCATGCGTGAAGAGATACCATCAAGAAGGGGATATCCCGGGTATATGTACACTGACCTGGCCACGATGTATGAGAGAGCAGGCAGGATTCTTGGTAAAGAAGGCTCAGTAACTATAATGCCCATTTTGACCATGCCTGACGATGATATAACACATCCCATAGCCGATCTTACCGGCTATATAACCGAGGGGCAGATTGTCCTTTCCCGAAATCTAGAAAGAAAAGGAGTATACCCGCCAATAGATGTATTCTTATCCCTTTCCCGAATGATGAAAGAGGGGATTGGGCCGGGTAAGACCAGAGAGGACCACAACAATGTTTTCATGCAATCCTACGCTGCTTATGCTGAAGGATGTTATCTCAGGGAGATATCCACCATTATAGGTGCTGAGGCACTGGGTGAAAGGGATAAAATATATTTGACCGGCGCAGATGAGTTCGAGAGAAAATTCATATCTCAAGGTGAGTGGGAGAAAAGAACGGTAGAAGACACCCTGGATATAGCTTGGGGGCTATTTTCAACACTGCCTGAAGAAGACTTGAAACTAATTAAAGAGGAGTTCATCAAAAAGTACCTTCCCAAGTATCGGAGGTAGAAGCAGGTGCAGGCGAAATGCCGGAATTAATTAAAGTTAGACCTACAAAAATCGAGCTGGTAAAACTAAAACGGAGGCTTTCCTTGTCCCAAAGAGTACAAAAGATAGTAAAGGACAGGCTTTCCATACTAAGCATGGAATTCCTACAGACAGCAAGAGATACAGTAGAGGCTAAAAGAAAACTACTTGATGAATTATCCAAACTTTACAAGGCGCTATCAGTTGCCGCTGGGTATCATGGGTACATAGCGTTGGAAAAGGAACTAATAGCCACTGAGGTTGATTTAAAAGTCACCGCTGGCTTAGGAAACATTGCAGGTGTGCGAATTCCGTCTTTTGAGCTCATGGGCAATGTAAAGCCAATGAAAGGGTATAATCTGGTTGATACCTCCTCGTGGTTGGATCGTGCAGCACAATTATCTGAAGAATGTCTTAGAGCTATTGTGGAATTGGCTGAGCTTCAGAGGAATTTTGAATTACTGGCAATGGAAATAAATAGGACAAAAAGGATAACCAATGCCCTAGAATATATAGTAATCCCAGGGTTACAGGCGACGATAAAGTACTTAAATATGAAGTTTGAGGAAAGAGATAGAGAAGAGAAAGCACGACTGAAACGTGTGAAAGTCCTGGTTGCTCGAGAATAAACAAATGCCTAAGCCATTACAAGATGAAGCAAACCAATCTCCCTATCAAAAGATGCTTCAGGATTGCTTAAGAGGCGAACTCCGGGTAGTGAATACTGGGTTACCACAGAGTCAAAAACGGCAGAGCAAAGAAAATAAACTCTTTTATTTATTAAACGAGAAATATCCCCATGTGGTATGTAACGATGGCAGCACCCACTTCTTTAAAAAGAGTGAACTTGAGTATCTGGCAAGCATGCTAGATACCGATGAGCAAGAAACATTGCCATTGCCCATGCTTATAGAGCTAGGGGCAAATCAAGCTGAAGCCGCCATAATATGCGAAGGGAAAGTAGAGGAGAAAGTCATATCAAAAGCGCTTAATATGCCGGTCACATGCGAAGAAAGAAGGATTAGGATATATAAACCACAACTAGCTTTGCTAAGGAGGAAGTTCAAAACAACAACCGTATATGTATTCTCTCCCAAAATCGTGGCTTAAACTACCCGCCTACTATATAATTCTCTTATTTCTGTGCCTTCGGACTAATAAAGTATGCCCTCCAAGCCAAAAGCCATTGACAAACATCGCCACTTAAGAGATAATCACCTTATTAAATGGTTAAAATCAGATTACGCCGTATGGGAAGGAGAAACAAACCATTCTACCGAGTGGTAGTAGCCGATAGTCGCTCTCCCCGTGATGGTAAATTCATTGATATTATCGGCCATTACAATCCTTTGACTGACCCCGCAACTATCAGCATCGATGGAGAAAAAGCTTTAAAGTGGCTTAGATATGGAGCTCAGCCTACAGATACGGTGCGCAGCTTGCTCGGTAAACTAGGCATCATGGATAAAGTTAAGCCGACCTCAGGCCAAAACTAACTGTTAAGGAGGCGAAATGAAAGACCTGCTGGAATACATTATTAAAGCCATTGTGGCAGAACCTGACGCGGTAAAGATCACCGAGGAAAATAGTGATGAAGGCTTACTATTTAAATTAGAGGTTGCTCCCGATGATAAGGGAAGGGTTATAGGCAGACAAGGTCGCGTAGCCCAAGCGCTGCGAACGCTACTTCGAGTAAAAGCAGCTAAAGAGGATACCAGAGTCAGACTGGAAATATTGTAATTAGGATTAATAACAGCCAATTCCCAGGTTCGTTAATTCCAAATTATCCGCACGCGTTGGTCATACTTTTCGGATAGGCTGGTAATTCCTTGCGAAAGGGATTTTTAGTCCCTGAGAGCAATTTTTGCACTCAGCAAATATAATCTTCATAAATCACAGTAGGGTGTGATGCCACTTTTGGTCCTTGGCTCTGGTGGTAGAACCTCTTTCCGCTCACATTTTTACTCCCGGTTTTATGCCGCAACATACCTTTGACAATTTTTCCCATACAATTTAAAATAAGGCGCAAAATCGAGCGGCATTGTCATAATATTTTCAAACTCAGAGGAGGCATATATGGATCTTTCGCTTACAGATGAACAAAAAGTTCGCAAACAGGAGTTTAATGACGTATGCAAAGAACTGGAAAAAAAGAAACCGCCAAGCTATCTGGGATTTGAGACCATCTATGAATACGATGAGGCTTGGGAATACAACCTATATTGCGCTAAAGAATTTGCCAAAAAGGGATGGCTTGCGCTTGGCTGGCCACCCGAATATGGCGGCAAAGGAGACATGATGGACCGCGTCCTCTTTGCTGAAGCCCGAGGATACTATGGCATTCCCGGAGTAGATATTTTTGGAGTGCAAATGCTTGCCCCAACCTTGTTGCAGGCTGCAAGTGAAGAGATAAAGAGAGAATTCTTGCCACCTATTGCCCGGGGAGAGGTCATGTGGTGTGAGCTGTGGAGCGAACCCAATGCCGGCTCTGACCTAGCCTCTCTGAGCACAACAGCAATAAAAAAGGGCGACGAGTACATCATAAATGGGCAAAAAACCTGGAACACCGGTGCTCTCAAAGCTGATTGGGGCTTTGGCGTATTCAAGACAGACCCGGATGCCCGAAAGCATCATAACATGACCTTCATTCTACACGATATGAAGCTGCCAGGGATCACCATAAGGCCAATTCCATACTTGGATGGCCATGCTCCTTATTGCGAGGTTTATTTTGACGATGTTCATGTGCCAGCTAAAAATATTGTCGGCCAGGAACACGAAGGCTGGGCTGTTGTAAATCTTCTGGCTGGTTTCGAGAGATCCGGCATAAACGAAATCATGAGCATGATCCGTGGGCTAGAAGACTTGGTGGAATTTTGCAATAAAACCAAACGGCACGGGCAGCCACTGGCCAAGAACTCGCTTGTCCGTAATCGGCTGGCTGAATTAGCCTGCGGATTAGAAGCAGCCCGCGCCTTGGCATACCGTGTCGCTGATTTGCAAAATAGGAACGAAATGTCCCTGATGGATGCCTCGGCAGGTAAAATTTTCTTCAGTGAACTGGGCGAGCGGTTTGCTTTTCTGGCTACGGACATTTTAGGTCCCTACGGCCAGGTCAAGACTTCAAGATGGGCTCCCTTAGACGGGGTATGGGAGAGGATGTTCCACGAACATTTCATTACTACCGTATCCATGGGAACAAATGAGATACAAAGGAATATCATCGCCTGGTACGGCCTCGGCTTACCCAGGATGAGATAAACCAAGCTTCGATAAGGAGGAATCATGGACCTTAGATTTACTGAAACACAAGAGATATTGAAGAAAATGGCACGAGATTTTCTTACCAAAGAATGTCCTAAGACTCTAGTAAGGAAACTCGAACAAAGTGAGGAAGGGTACTCCCCCGAGGTCTGGAGGAAAATGGCTGAGCTGGGTTGGATGGGCCTCATCATACCTGAAGAATACGGCGGTATGGGTTACACCTTCCAGGACCTTGTCGTCCTCCTGGAGGAGATAGGCAGAAATATTCTTCCTGGACCATTAATAGCTACTATAACTAGCACTTTCCTCATACTCGAGGCGGGAACTGAAGAGCAAAAGAAAGAATTGCTTCCCAAGATAGCCCAAGGTGAACTAATTCTTACCACGGCTCTCCTCGAAGACGACGGTGTTTTCGATGCTTCTGGAATCACCGTTAAGGCAACACCAAAAGGAGACGACTTCGTAATAAATGGTACAAAGCTCTTCGTGGAAATGGCTCATGTTGCCAACCACATTATTTGTATCACAAGAACAAAAGATGGTATTGTGACCGAGAAGGGAATCACCCTTTTTATTGTCGACGCCAAGGCTACTGGAATAAGTTGTGAGGTAATGCCTACTATCGCCGCAGATAAACTGTGCGAGGTGCGTTTTAAGAATGTCACTGTGCGCAAGAAAAATATGCTTGGCAAGATAGATGAGGGATGGCCTATTGTGGAAATGATGTTGCGTAAAGGTGCCATCGCTAAATGTGCCGAATCCCTAGGCGCTATAGAAACTTGTGTAGAAATGACCGTGGCTTATTCTAAAGAAAGGACTCAATATGAAAGGCCCATAGGCGCTTTCCAGGCACTTCAACACAAGATGGCTGACATGTGGACAGCGATGGAAACCAGCCGTTATCTGATTTATGAGGCAGCCTGGATGGAGTCGGAGGGACTTCCCTGCGCTAAAGAAGCCTCTATGGCAAAGGCATATGTCAACGAGGTCTACAAGGATACCGCCAAATGGGCAGTGAGACTACACGGAGCAATCGCTACCAGTGCTGACCACGACATACCCTTTTATTACCGCAGAAGCAAGGCCGCAGATATTGCTTTTGGCGGCACTGACTTCCACAGGGAGATAGTTGCCCAGAAAATAGGGTTGGCCTGAAATTCCGTTTTATAATAAGTAGCTTATTAGCTCTCATCTTGGGGGAATCGGGTTTTTACCAGTCCGCGTTTGATACTCGTCCGGCGACTCAAGAGACTTGAGGTCCGGACACTCTATCCGGCAAAGTTAGCGATTGATGGCGGTGACAGAGTCTATGAGTTGCAGCATTGAGACTTGTACCTGTACAAGTTGGATAGAGCCTTAATTGCATCGCCAAGCGCGGGATATACAGGGAATTGCTCGCTTTCAAAAGCCTTCTTAGCCAGCAAGTGATACCTTCTATCCACCTCGTCTTCCGAAAAGGCATCGAGCGAAACGCAAATCATTATGGTCTTGCCCATTTCATCTCGAGCATACCTACACCCCTGAACCATAATCTTAACAAGTTCCTTCAGGAAGTTTTCCGTTGCTTCCCCCAGCACATGCCGCAGGTAACGCACTTCATCAAAGTGCAACACTATTGAATGAATATTCTTATCGTGAGCCAGGGTTGTGATAGCATCTGCAAGTGTCCCTGTTGTTACGGGCGTGTTATAAAATATTGGCCAAGCATCCAGGGGATTATTTATGCTTGTTCCCGCTAGTGGAACCATTTTGCGCAACTCAACTATCGTTTCCTTCGTGAACCGAGGGACTTCTAGTCCTGCTTTAATACATAAATCAGTTCCAAGCACGCTGAAACCACCGGAGTTGGTAATAATAGCGGTCCCTTTCCCCGAAGGGAGTGGCACACACGACAATGCCAAAGTGGTATCCAATAGTTGGTCGAAGTCCTCCACTTGGATTACCCCGGCCTGTCTGAAAAGTGAACTCCAGATTTCTGGCGAACCGGCTAATGAGCCTGTGTGAGAAGATGCTGCCCGGCGGCCGTGCTCGGTTACTCCTCCTTTGAGTGC
>Ga0209977_10000411_pt1 | contig 16762 bp, 20 predicted proteins | sample SumtaG_2_FD_183113 | JGI IMG/M metagenome (GOLD analysis project Ga0209977, IMG submission 183113) | Deep subsurface microbial communities from Indian Ocean to uncover new lineages of life (NeLLi) - Sumatra_00607 metaG (SPAdes) (version 2) | ecosystem: Environmental > Aquatic > Marine > Oceanic...
GTGTAGACTCGGAAGCTTGCTCAAAGATTACTAAAAAGCTACCTTTATTCTTCCTCAGCTCTGCGACCCGTTAAGCATCTTAACAAATGTTTAGGGCTGCTCCGATCAAGGTCTGACCCGTTTCGCACCTGCAAGATCAAAGCGGACAAAGCGTCAACGTCCAAACAAAGACTTTTCAACGCACTAATCACGCACTTCCTTGCAGTCTGCCATAAAGCCCGTTTGCAAACAGCGGAGGGCTAACCCGCCGACCTAGTCTACAGTAGACTAGGAGATATATGGCTTTTTAAGGGTTTTGGGTTGTGGATATGGCGGGAGAGTAGGGAGTAGAATAGAGTAATTACAAAAATGGTTTAATTCTTATTTCTGATTCTTATAGCTTCTTCAACTGCATTAGATAAATGCTTTGAGATCCAATCATATCTTTCTTTACTATTTGTACCAGCAGGATTGTAACATTTTACTATTGAAGATAATTTGTCAGTTTGCCCATAAGTTATGTGGTCAAAAGGATTTCCTCCTTTTTTAGAAATATAACCTTCATTATCTGTTAAGCCATGAATAAATATTCCTACAACACCCATGCCCACATTCCACGATTGCACTATCTCATAATTTATCCATTTTCTATTTGCGGTTTTACTTCCAACAAGGACAATAGTGCATGATCTGTATTTCAACTGTTCTTTTATCCATTTTTTTATTCCTTCATCACTTGCACTAATTTTTTCCCATTCATTGTCGGATACTGATTTATTTCCTTCAATAACACCTATATTACGAACTTTAGATGCACGCCAAGAATCTGGTTTATAATGAAAACTGTAAAAAACTTGTCTTTTAGCCATTTATATAACCCCTCTAATTATTAATAATTGTAAAAGGATATTTAAAAATATTATTGAAAAGTATACTATCACTATTGTTGGAGAAAATAAGGTTAAGAACAAACCATCAACATCTTTTTTTAATGGAGTTGTATTCATTGTAAATGGCTCTTTTATTTTGCCATTTATTACAAAACAATATAATTTCCTAAATAATCTTTCTTGTCTTAAATAATAAGCATCTAAGCCCCAAAAACAAAGAAGAGGGAATAATGATAAGATTAAAAACCAATAATTTGAATCGTTTACCGCTAAAATAAATAAGAGAGAAATAAATGTGATTGTCCACCCCTTTATCAAAAATGAATTATGAGACATCCTACTGATAACATTCTGAAGATAGTCTAAGTGTTCTGCCATCAATATCCTCAACAATAAGGATTTTTAAGAATATATGTTCTCGGATACTTTCAACTTTTCGGATCGTATTTTATCTCTTATTTTTATAGAATTTTGGGATGAACTATTTCATTCTAATTTTGAAATATTAATAAATTTGATATAGTTTAGATTTTCAGGAAATGCGTTAAGTTCTATAATTGTTTGATTATTAGGATTTAATCCTTCATAACCAATTAAGTATCCCCAATCACTATATACCAATTGAGAGTTCTCATCTAATAAAGTTATATTAACTTTTAGATATTTTATTTCCCTATCAGAATTACTTTTTATTGTTCCCTTTAAAGAAATCCACATATCATAAGGTGTATCTGTATTCAAAGAGATAAATTCTATATTTTCCAAGCCTTTAATAAAAATGTAATGATAATTTTTCCTAAGTTCTAACATTTCTTTTTCAAAGAGGTCTCCTACGGATTTATTATTATCATATATATCTACAGGAATCCACTCTTCATTGTTTAGATAAACTTCAACAAAATGATAATTGTAATTATTATGGGGGTTAAATAAGACTTTTGACGGAATTCCGATAGATCTTAATAACATTGCATAGACAACAGAATATTCTGATGATGTGCCTATTTTATTATTCCAGGCTTCTATAGAACTTAAAGTTATATTATCATAATAAATTTTATCCTCTGTCTTAGCGGGGGGGCTCATATAAGATCTAACAAAATCCATTAACTCTTTTGCTAATTCTTCATCATTTGTTTTTGAACATATGGCTGTTTCTTTAATAAATTCTTTTATTATGTTATCGTTCCAAGATATAGTTTCATCTTTATTTAAGGAATCTTTTAATTCTTTTTTGTTTATTAATTCATAACCTATCTCTTGAGAAATGGGTTTGAGATCTAATTTTAATGCAGCCCTAAATTTTACTTTATTTGAATCATTAACAAATAACCAGTTAAGTCTTCCTCTATCGAATATTCCACTATAGTTCAATATTGCTTCGTATTCTGGTTTTATTGGTTCTGAAGAATCATCAACAAACCATTCTCCAATAAGAGTAAAATTCTCATTAATCTCATTGGTAGGATTTTTGAAACTATAACACACAATATTATTGGAATTTGCATACATGCTTTGTTTTATCGGTTTTGGTCCAACAATCGTCGTTTTAGAAAAATCAAAAGGAGAAAGTTCTGCTGGGGGCCGTTGGCTATCATCATTGATTACATGCCCATTAGGAAAAAGATCTATTTGAGGTATTATCTGCCAAATTTCATTTATACCAAAAAAACCAAGAATGATTATTATAGAAGCAATGGTATGCACCACTCTCCATTTTCCTTTTTTGTTCATTTTATTATTACATCCCAATTACCTGGTCTTTCATCAATGGTTCCTTCATCACTATACTTTAAATAAAAATCCCTTATTCCTTTAATTGCTTTTAATCTATTTTCGTCCATCTCTCTCGATAAAGAATCATTTAATTCTAGAATATCATCTTTAGTAGTAAAACTTGTCCTCTTTCTTAATCTAATTGGTTTATCAAACATTTTTTCTCCTTGCCAATGTGCAACTTTATTCCTAGTATCTTTTACAAAATTGATATATTCCAAAACTTTCTCCAATACCTCCTTATCAAATTTTTCTCTTTTACATATATCCTTAAATAATTGAATTTTCCTATCAAATCCTATCTTTAGGATAATAGAATCATTAAGAAAATGTGTTTTTCCTGTTTGAGGTTTGACAAAATAATTAACTATAAAAAATTCTAAATAGGATTCTACAGCAAGAGCCATGGTTAATATTTCCCCCATTATTCTATGAAATTCTTTATTTTCTTCTTCAATTTCCATTGTTTTCAAGAGTTTTTAAATTTGCAATATTCTCTAATTTATAGAGTTTAAGATTTTAATTAATTCTTTAATCCTTTCTCTTCCTCCTGGTTTCATTTCAATACCTAATTTCTCTCTCCAGGTGTAGCTTGAAGTCCTACTTTGCAATGATATAAGTAAAGAATTTTTCATATTTTGGTTAATCTCTCTACCATACCCCTTAATTTGTTGCTTTAATGACTCCACAAAAACTTTAGAATAATCTTTTAACTTTTGTTTATCACTCATTGCAAAGTCAAAATATTTCTCTAGATAGATATTTTGTATATAAATTTTAAAACTGTATCTAATCCTATCAGATTCAAGTAAGGATTTTAATGCTCTTGTCCAAGAGATAATAGAATCTTTTATAATATTCGCTTCTGGATCATTAGAAATATTTTCCATTTTTACAGTATAATCTTTTGCCTTATTTATCCATCCCCTATAATTATCAGATATTTCATAAATATAATATTCATACATATTAGCGAATTCTGCATCTTTCTCAGTAGATTTTTCTAAGTCATAGTTTTTTATGATTGAGTCTATAAAAGAATCGTAATAAGATAACCAAAAATGGTCTGAAACATTTTTTTCTAATCCATAATGGACCATTCTTCTAAAAAATTCTATCCCTATAAAAATTGGGTTTTCCAATTTCTTAAGATCATATCTTCCCTCATATAAATTATTTTTATCTTCTTTTATCCTAGATAAATCTTTTAAATGGTTTAAAACAAAATCTCCAATGGGTTTCCATAATAATATCTCCTGAGCCTTTTTATAATCTTTAAATAAAGATTCGGTTAGGGGTTTATTTCCACCACTTTCTGGATTTAATTCAGAGTATAATCTACTTGAATGATCTTTCATAAGTTCTTTTGCTATTTTGCTCCAGAAAACCTCGCTATCAAAACGTTCATAGATTTTTAACAAACGCAATGCAAAATTTAAGTTATTCCTAACGATATAAGAAATGTATTCTGAGTTGTCTAAAATTTCACTCAATATACTCTCCATTGCTTTTTTGTTTACTTTTGGTTTATCTTTAATATACATTATCAAATCTGCTGTAAATGAAGGAAACTCTTTTTGGTTAAGCGCATCTTCTAAATTCTTCATAAATTCTTTTTCTTCAATTATTTTAGATGAGTTTAACTTATAAACAAAATATCCTATTGTGATGGCCGCTACTAAAAAGATGATTATGGAGATTAGATAAGGAACGGTAATAATATAGTTTCCTATTGTCCATAAGATCAAACTACTTTCTTGAATTGAGAAAAAATTCTCAAGAAATATTAGTAAAATCATTATTGCTCCAAGCATAACAAATATTCTCTTGTCAAAGGGACTTATTTTGAATTTAAAATTTCTCTTTTTATATTCTTCACTTAGCACATAAATAGAAATCATAAAACCCAAAATTGTTAGTATTATTAGAAAATCCATTTTCTTTTGTTAATTTTTCAATAACCAAAACTATTTAGAATTTATGGTTTCTTTACATAATGCCTGAAACTCTTATCTTCAGGATTGACACATTTAATAAATAAACTCTACTTCCTCTTCCCTTCACATAGAAAAAACAATAACCAATTACTCCTTCCCAACAACCAACTTCCCATCTTTAACATCAACTTTTAATTCATCACCAGCTTTAAAGCCAAGTTTTTTGATTATCTTTGAAGGCAAAACTATCACATACTTATAATATCTCTTTTTACCAACTATTTTAGATAACTGCTTTTGAAGTCTCATTTTAACCTCATCCTGACTAAAAAAGGTCTAAACCCTAAATTTTCATGGAGTTTTACAGAAGGCTTATTTTTTATATAAGCACTTGATTCAATATATTTTAACTTCTTGCCTTTAAGCCATTTAATCATTTCTTTCATGATGTCCCCTCCTACTCCTCTTTTTCTGTATTTTCTATCAACATAGACACTTTCAGTTATTCCAGTATCTTTATTTTTTATCCATACCTGACCAAATCCGATTATTTTTCCTTTTTCTTCTGCAACAATCCAGCAATGTTTTTTACTTTTCATATATCTCCTAAAACCCTGTCTCCGCGATGTTTTATGCTTATCCAAGTCTTCCTTCATTTCTTTCAATGATATATTTGGAAATTGGTATTTCCCTTCGTCAATACTTCCTTCTACATATATTTCATCTATTCTCCTTAAATCATCAACATTGGCTTTTCTTATTTTCATAATTAAATTAAGAACATATCTTATTTAAATTTTTGGTACCGATACTATTTTTAAGTTACGATTGGGGTACCGAAAGGTATATAAGTAATAGGTACCGAATTACATCATGCTCTGCTATCACAAAGAATATTTTGCATTGGGATTAGTCAGTGCTTTGTTCATAGTTGCCATTCTTCACATTTTTGAGGGTGTTATTTTGGGGTGGATTGGGAGGATTCGGGGGTTTTTGAAAGAGTGAACTATATATCTTGTTCAAGAATCAAATCAATAAATTCTTTTAAATGCTCGACGTTTACAATAAAAACACTTTTTACGTTATGTTTCAAGATTCCAGGACTTATTCCTTGGATCAAAGATTTGTAGACCCCATATTTTATTATTTCTGGAAAATTATAAACAAGACCTTTTATTTTTTTAATTTCATCATAATTTGTAAGATCCCCTTTAGAATCAATATCTCCTTTTGAGTAATCTATATAATATAAATCGGCATTTGTAACAATTATTGGAATTATTATTGAATTGGGAAGCCCTCTTGAATATATATAAGCCTCTGTTTCTTTTAGGACTTGTTTTATAGCTTTGTGAATATTTTCCTCAGAATTTTTGGAAGTTTTAACGAAGCCTTGTTGGGTTATTTCTAATCTTCCATCATCTTTAAATAAAACTTCTAAATCCGTCCACGCAGTTTTAAAATCAGAAGTTCCTCTAGTTTTAACTTGAAATTTATTTTGGGATTGATGGATTAAATTAAGTGTATTAGATCGTTCAGACGCCTTAGCAAAAAACCAAGAATAATCTGTTCGTTTACATTCTCCCACTAAATGATGCCTCCCATTTATAAGTAAAAAGTCAATTTCAACTCTTTCATCGTTATGATTTAAGGTGATATTCCGCTCTATATTTTGAAAATCGGCTCCTTCTAAAATTTTCCATACTTTATCTTCTAAAAGAAAACCCTTTTTATTGAGTGTTTTTAAGAATATCTCTTTATCCTCTGGCTGAATTATCATAGTTAAATAATAAACTAATTCTTAATAAATATTTCCAACCATTTATTATCTTATAAATCTTAAGTTAAAGTCAGATTTTTAGGTGAAAAAATTAAATAAACTTTTGATATATGGAAAGAGAAATATGAAAAGAGTTAAGAGGAACAATATTCCAAAAATCGCTAATAATTGTCTTATTTTTATAACCTCTCTTTTATACCCAAAATACAACAATATCAAAAAGATAATCTCAGAGAGTATAATTAAATAGAGATTATCTCTACAAGAAAAAATTATTGCTTCCACACTAATACCCATTTTTTCTTTCTCTTAGATTTTATTTCTGGGATTTCCTTTCTTAACCTATTTATTTTAACAACTTTTAAAGCCCTTCCAATCAATTGATTCTTATTCATTTTCTCATACTCATTATAATTTCTTTTATTTCCTTTTCATCATGCAAACATTTTATCCTGTTTTTCAGAAGTTCCTCTAAGAACTCTCGTATACTAATACACTCTTTTCCATAACTTTGTGGATAAAATGTAAGTGGTTGGTCTTCATTGAAGACAATTAATTGAGGATAAAGAGATTTTGTTCTAACTGTTTGTTTAATACCTATCCTTTTTACTACAGATAAATGCCATAGAAATTGTGATTTAATTTGTTCTTCTTCTGAATTATTAATGATTCGTTTAGTAATCTCTATACCATGCAAGGATTTGATTTTATCCAGAAATCTATCAATTTCTTTAATATCATCTATGTCTTTCAATTCTGTAGGAATATAAAATACAAATTTAATGCCCATAGGATGAGTATATTTCGAATATTTAAATAGCTTACGGTACCCTACCTACCTTTAGGAATCTAAAATAAGGGTTTAATTTTTTCAATAAGATCTTTTTTTCTTTAGATTCTTTTTCCACGCTTAGAACAGAATTTACTCACTTTTTCTTTGTTTATAATAATTCCAAACCCAAATAAATACAGAAATAAGTAAAAAACCAACAAATAAAATGCTTATATGAAATAAAATGGCCGTTACTAAATCAAGATTTATTTTAATATAAGGAACGATTATTTTAGAATCAAATAAAGAAGAGATCATAGTTAAAATTAAGGAAAACATAGAAAAAAACAACCATTTTTCTGGATTCACGCTTCTTCCAAATGACTCTAATTCACTTAATTCATTAGTTAATTCTGAAATTTTGTCAGACCTTCTTTTTTCTTTAACAAATTTTTCAATTTTTTCGTAAACCAACCCTTTTTCTTTTTCAATTTTTCCTTTAAACGAAGATTTAAACATAGAACCAATACCATAATAAACGAACCCCATAAAAACTGAGACAAAAGTAAGAAATCCTAAACAAATCATGATTAAATTCTTTCTATTTTCTATCACAAAATTTAATCCACCCATAAAAAATGCCATAAAAAGCAGAATAAATTCTAATCCAAACAACCACCAAAATCTCTTAAAATTTTTTTCCATATAATAAAAAACTTTTTTTAGTTTTTAATAATTACTATATTCAAACCAAACTCTCACAAGCAAGACCATCATTATCTCTGTCTAAATCATGGACGTCATTACTAAGTCCACCACAATATTCATAACATTCTTGTGCTTCTGCATGTGTTGAGAAATCAGCGCAATTGTACAGATTTGAACTACAATAACACACCTCATTAACATCTACATCAAATTGTTCATCTGGTTGAAATTTACCCCAATAATTCACAGTAAATTCCTTTGTTGAAGTATCTAATTTATTATAATCCTCATCTAATAAATCAATCTTTAAAATATAAGTTCCATCTTCTTCAAACATGCATCCAAGAATTGATATTTCTTCTGTTTCTTTTTCTCCAGAAAAAATTGTATCTATTTCACCAAATAGGGGACTACCAGAACAGATTTCATTATTATTTTTATCATATACATATATATCAAACTTTGGAGAAATTGAAATATCTCCTGTATTTGTAATAGTTACACGAGTAGGATATAGATTTGCTACCTGTATCTGAATTTTATCTATTGTTAGCTCGGCACTTTTAAGCTCTTGTTTTGCTTCATCAGAGTTATGTTGTTTATCTATGATTTCCCCAGTTATAGATTCATTATTAGAATAATTTGTCTCAGAAGGATTAAAGATGTCTCCAAGAATTCCAACAATTATTAAAAAACCAATAATTCCCAGCGTAACTTTTAACCAAGTTTTCATACCTTTCTCCCACATTTAGAGCAAAATTTACCTCTTGATTTTAACAAGCTTCCACATTTTGTACAATGTTTTCCTTTTGTTTCTAATTCTTTTTTAACACCTTTCTTTGGTGTCGTTTTCTTTTTATTTGTATAAAAGTAATAAGCAATCGAGCCACCAATTAGAACCAAGAATACAATTAAGATTATTATTCCTGTTGAAGATTTTCCTTTACTTTCTGAAATTACTCCTCCCGTAATTCCACCTTCTAAATCTTCTTCACTTATCTGAGAACAATCTTCAGCACATATCCCTACGACAGAGCCACCAACAATACAACAACTTAGATTGTCGCCGCAACTTTTTTCTTCATAATTTCCGCCAGCGACGCAACACCTTTTTGAAGGACATTTTTCTAAGGTATATATTAATTTACATCCCAACTCTTTATTACAATATTCATCCTTACTACAATCATTATCAGAACAACAAAAAACATTACGTGTAGATTTTGTGCAGGTTCCTTCATTTGGATGCCAAGGTTTAGTTAAATCACACATCCAAGAAGTTTCTATATTATTTGAACAAATTGGTTGTCCTATCACTTGACATTCTATATCTGAATTACAGGGTTTATTCTCACTGCATGTAAAAGTTGTTGGATCACAAACATATCCTTCCCCTTTCCATCTACAATCTTCGTTATAACAACACTCTACAGTTTTTTGGATAGATGTAGGTAAGACATAACATGACCCACCATCATCCACATTTTGGTAATCTAGTAACTTACGATTTCCTAGACTTCCTCCACAATATCCTGCAATAGTCCCTTCTTTATTTTTTATTAAATTAATATTGGGTATTTCTCTCCAACTATAAAAATAAGAGTATGTCTCTCCCACATTCATGTTAGTAGGGAATTGATCTATAACATTAGAAGGAAGTGATTCACTATTTCCTTCTGAGTCTATCCATAAGCTTGGAAGTTTATTTACAATTCCTTCTTCGTACATTATTCCTTGAGGAATGCATCCTACAGATTCATCAACCTTGTGTTCGGGATGATCTGGATTTTCATCATATAGATACCTGTTCCTATACGTCATTTTAACAGTTGAAGAGGGGTCTACTTCAATTTCATCTAAGAAATAAGTACATCTAGCTAGAATATCAACGGAATTAAAATCATCAATTACAGGTGGAGGGTCATTTTTTCCGATGCATGAACCATAACCAAAAACTCTTCCCAATAGACCCTCATTTTTATAAATAGAATATTCTATGCAAGGAATTCCAGGACAAATTAGTTGAATATCATAAGAACTAATTTTACATTCAGATTTTCCAGCACATGAAAAAGAAAATTGGCAGATATTATTAGAACAACCAGAAGGAGTCTTACTTAGTGTTTCAGGATTTGACCCATAAAAAGTTTCACATGAAACTACCCCAAATTGTGGCCATACAACATCACAATTTTCTTCAGCCCCCACAAGGCTAACTAAGAAAATTCCAAAGATTAAAATAAAAATTAATTTTTTCATTCTAATGTTCTTAATTTAAATTTAGTCAATCCAATATCAGCATATATGTTTATATATTTTCTTTCTTGTTGGCCAGTAATTGTATCCCAAACCCATTTTAATCCAGAGGTTAACGCGCCCACATGGTAAACAGTTAGATCTACAGGAATATCTTTTTGAGAATAAGGCCCAATAATGAAAAACCCGGTTTTTCCATCAGCTACTTTTGTATTTCCATAATTAGCGTCGTAAGAGATCCTGGCAAATAATATAGGAACAAATGTTGGGTTTTCAACTCTTATACTACTGCTAAGCTTGGTTTGTGTTAAACCGAAGTCAGCGCCTAAATTAGAAACGCTTGCAAATATACTTCCTACAGAGAGCACAGGTGTTAATTGAGAAATCGCCCAAAAATCAAGAATAATATATCCAATAATAATTAATAATATTATGAAAATAAATAAACCCTTTCTACTCTTTGTTTCCTTAACAACTTCTTCTACCCTCTCTTCAACATCTCCTACAACTTCTTTTATTTTAGCACCACATTCAGCACAGAAATTCTCTAGTTCTTTTAATTTTTTACCACATTTATGGCAATATTCCATAGAATCAGCCTTATTTTGCAATATAAATAGTTAATGGTGTTTGGCTATATTATTTTTTATTTCATACAATTTTATAGTTTTCTATAAAGACCCCTCACACCGTAAATAGACAGGGAGTAGAATCATTTAGGGGTTGATAATTAGTGAGTTAATATAAGGGTAATTATTGATTCTTGTTCACCACATGAGCATGTATAAAATCTATCTTTTTCACAAGTGTCCAGAACTTTTTTAGTGGCCTTTATACTCTTTTTGCATTTTCTGCAAGATATGTTGAAGGGCATAGTATCACAAAATTGAGGATAATGCCTACGTTGATATAGTATATCCATCAAACTAAGTTCGTCTTTTAATTTCTTACTTATATCACTATTTAAAATAAAATATGCCGTGTCTACAAAATATCTTAATACCCATGGGAGAGTTTTGTATAAAATAGACCATTGACTATCTCTTGATGAGTCATCAGAAAAAATCATATTTAGATTTTCCTCTTCTGTTTGGATATGTTTATCCCCTGTTGTTATATGATTCGCTTTTTGAAACAATGGTTCTAGGCCATTCACCTTCTTATTATATCTTATATCAAAAAGTAAATCTGTGAATTCTGCTGGGAATTTTATCCTCTCGCAATTTGCCTTAATAATTCTTTTTCTTTCTTCGGGTTGGAATCCAGAACAAATATCTAATTCTTTTGAGGGGTTCTTAAATTTCTTGAAAAAATTTCGTTTATCTGCATTAAGGAGTTCTAGGATAAACAAATTATCTTTTAGTGGTTTTCTGAGGATTGCAAAAGTTACAGATAATTTACCCTTATCTGAGCATTTCAAAGCAGTATGTATAAATGAGAGAGCGTCGGATAATGTTGCTGCAAAAATATTCTTGATCAAAAATTTTTTAGCTTGTTTAGAATAACCATTCTTCCTCATCCATGTTAAAATATCTTCCCCCTTTTTTTTAGGGGGTTTGTTTTTACCTAATTTAAGGTTTTGATGGAAGATCTTCAATCTTTCTCCTTCTGTTATTATTTTAACAAGTTGATCATGCAGATAAAAACAATACTCATGATCTAAATGATATTTTTCTGGTAGTACATAATAATCTGTGGTTTCATAATAAATTCTTTTTTTATTACTTTCTTTATCGCTTTCAACACCCTTTATTGCTAGTAATAGTGCTCTTACACTTTCACTAACAGTATCTTCCACAACAGTACCATCTGGATTTTTCTTAATATTTCTCAATGGTTCTGCCATACTAGAAAGAAGTTTAATCTTTCCTTCTTCCATTAATTTTTTTAAATGTAATAATTCTTTATTTAAATCCATAGTAAATATCTAAAGAACCACACAATTTTATATCTTTCCCAAACCACTAATTTACCTTCATTCCTTTCTATTTAATCTTTTAATTAATTTCTTCTAATAATCTGTCTCAAATTGTTCATAGCAACAAAACTAGAGAATAAACTAATTGATATTAACGTGATAAGAACAAGAGATTTAGATTGCATTAGCGAGAGATATTCCTCATCAGAGTATACTTCGTTAAATTCCATATATATGTAAAACGGATCTTCTGAATATGTACCATTACTAATTTTTGGGTTAACCCATATGGATTTAAGAGATTTTTCTATGGAAAATTTGAAGGTTGCAAAATTATCTCCCATTGTAACGTTTATAGGAGTGGTTCCTTCTTGATTGAGATAGATTTTATCCACTTTAAAGTTTGATATTTTAAAAGAGCAATTTTCACTAATACTAAAGGTACAATAGGCTTCATCTCCCTCTACATAATTTCTTTTATCACGAACACTTTTGCAATCCAAACGACTGAATGGACAGTTTTCTTTAATAAGGGAAGAGGTTTCTTGGTGGGGGGTCCAAGGGATGCTAGAAGGCAAATTTGAGCCATATGCTTCACCAATAAATGAGGCTCCAAAGATAATTAGAGCGAGAGAAATAAAAATACTCCCCCACAAATAGAAATTAGTTTTTTTGGCTCTTGCTATATCAATAACGAAGACAAGAAGTAAAATTGTACCCCACAATATGAATGTTTGAAGGGGTCTCTTAAAATCAAGCCCAAGAGGATCAAGGAGTGTTGAAACTGTGGTTTTTGCAGAAAAAACGACATAAAGAAAGAATACATATCCTACAATCAGTATATATGCTAATATAAACAATATTGCAAGAATCCATATCACTTTTCTTGTTATATTAAAAGATTTGAAGCGCTTGAACAACTCCTCTAGTTTTTTCATAAAACACCCAAGTTTAATACAATTTTATACTTTTCTAAAAGGGTTTTTAAGGGTTTTGGGTTGGGGTTATAAATATTTCTTTGGTAATAGGGTGTTTAAAAAGATTACAAACGGAAGAAGGTAAAAACCCATCATATATAAGGAATCCTGAAAAATCATCATTGGTTTTTGAAAGGGAAGTGCCGAAAGAGAAGGGACGAAACTTATCCATATAAGAATAATCCCATAAATAAGAAGATTCCCTATAATCAAAGCACTAATGTTTTTAGAGTTGATATTTCTGATATAAATTATTGAATAGGAAATTATTAGGACGCCCGGAAGAAAGAACCATTTAATTGTAACTAATGAACTGATTGAAGGAAAGAATTGTGTGAAATAGATTTGTATCACTATGGGAATAAATAGACCGATCATTAGTAAAATGCCCATTAAACCGAGGGAGTCTTTTTTCATAAATCTCCTAAGAATCATACAATTTTATAGTTTTCTGAAAAGGATTTCAGTTAGGTTTTTAATATTTGTTTTCTTTAACTATTTATGAAAAAACCAAAAAAAATTTGGACAAGAGCAAGACCTGGAAGACCCAAAAAAGTTGTAAAGGTAGGATATATTAAAAAATTAATAAAGAAAAAATAAAAAATAAAAAAGAAAAAAAGTTTATCTGTAGTAACCGAATCCTGTTGGAGATGGTGAATTATACTGTACTCCTTCAAGATTTGCGCAAGGGTCATTCTCAACTTGTAATATTCTTGCGTATGCACCCCATATTACAGAACCAATTTCTGTTTCCGTTGTATTATCCGTGTACCACATACCATTCTCTTTGTAGGCATCTTCCGGCACCATCACTATCTTCACAAAATAGTCCCAATTGCATGTTTCTCTAGTTGCTGTTCCTGTTGTGCTCTCCCAAGTGCCTGCTTGATTTTGATTACTCCAGGTTCCATTCATTGTTCCATCACTTGCAATTGTACCCACAACATCAACATAGTATGATGAACCATCGTAATCTATTGTCATCTCTATGTTGTCTCCGTCAATTGTTCCTATAACAGTCCAAGTAATAGAATATGGACCTCCACTTGGAAATCCTCCTGTTCCTGTAAATGTGTTGTCTACAACTTTCATATCATGGATATATAATCTACCAAGATAATCAAATTCTAAAACCCAATCTCCTGTAAGATTCCAATTTCCTAAATAACTTCCCCACTGATGATTTGTTAACCACGCACCTTGACATGCTGAACTTGTTGGATTTGTTGAATTACATGAGTAACCTCTATCAAGTTTTCCATCATTATTACAATCAGTATTTGCTAACCATTCATCGCTCCACTTCATCATCAACCAAGTATTGCCTTCTGTTAGTGGTTCATCCGGACGTGCATAATTATCATATAATCCATTAAACATGTGTGCTTGGTAGTTGTAACCCCATGCGTCGTATCCTACTGATATAATGTTATTGTTGACATCAACGATAGTTCCATCTTGGATTTTTGTGCAATTATTATGTGCCCAACTAACTTCATTTCCCTGAGAATCAACTTTAGTAGGTTTAGCAGCAAATACAAACCCAACAGAAACTGCTAACATAGAAATAACAAGCAATGTAATTAATATTTTCTTCATAATTATTTATTTAAACCTCCTTTCAGCTGTATATAAAAATATCCTTAAAGGATATTGAACATCAACATTAGAAATATCAGAATAACAAGAGCAGGGAAACTTGCTTTTAACCATAATCAAATCATGGAATATCTCCTTAAAAGCATTTATATCCTCGAGGAATATAATTTTGTTATTACTGGGATTTGGTGAATTATTGATGATAGAAAAAGAAAAGCACCATCATTTTTCTTCCGTAGACTTACCTAATACTTTATTTATGTCTGTCTGAATATTTGATGCCATAATTTCTCTCCACATTCATTTTGATTTTTCTTCATTCTCTTTGAGCAACCCACCAAGTTCTTTATTTATACTTTTCGCCAACCCACGTTGAAATTTCTTATCTAAAGAAGTAACAAAAGTAAGTGATTCTTTTTCCTTTTTAATTTTATCAATATTAACTGGACGTCCTGAGAGATATGCCTCCAACTCTTCGTGTGTATCAAATTGCTGCTCTGAAAATTCAAGCAGTGCTTTCGTAACAAAAGCCTCATTCCACTGTCCACACTTATCACATGGTTTAAGAATTTGATAACCTTTTCTCTTTGCATCATAATTAACCCTAATCATTTTTCTTCTGATTTCTTATTGTTTCGATATATTAAGCAACCAGTATAGTCACCATTTTCGCAAGAGTAAAGAATTCCAGAAGCTTTAAATTTGCATCCTTTTATATATGGACAGTCATCAAGTTCTTCCAGGCGTTTTTTTCTCTTAAATAGTTTCATTTTATTTTTTTCCTCTAAATTCAAAATCTAAAACGATAACCACATGTTAAGGTAATCATGCCTTTTACATTTTCACTTTTTGGCATCACTGTATAAGTAATTCTTCCATTAATTCTATCAAATATTGTTGCACCAACGCCAAATTCTAATCCAAATGTTGTATTTGATACCTTATCATGAACACCAAATTCTGGAATGTCTATTGTCGAAGATTCTCTTAAGAAATTTACACCAGTCATTACATAGGGTTTTACTTTTGCTGCTGATTTTAATGGACTATAACTTATATTAAATCTTGGCAAGAGACTCTTTGTTTTTATATATTCTCCTGATGACTTAAATTGATCTAAACCAACTTCAAGTCCGAATTTTCCTATGCTAAGACCATAAGCCCCGCCAATCAAAAAAGAAGAATCATAAGCTTGTTCTTTTTCTGTTACTGGCGCTATTGTCCCGGCTCTTGGTTCAATATAATGCTTTAAAGATTGAGAACTGAGTTTCAAGGGTGTCAAAAATATCAGGCCTGCCAAAGCAAGCATCTTTCCCTTGTTTATTATTGACTCTAATTTTTGTTTCATTTTATTTTAAAATTTTATTTTCATATTTAAATATTCGTGTGATTTAATGGTTATATTCAATTATTTTATTGCCATACACAATATTCATAACATGCTCCGAAGTTACATATTGTTTTACATACTTCTACTTTACATCTTCCATCAATGCATCCATTTGTACAATCTTCTATTTTATTTTTTGAGGTAGATTCTGTACAACTTGAATCAGAACAACCCCTTGTTATATAATCCCTATAGACATCATCATTATAACAGTAATTGCTTCCAGTGTATTCGCTTATTCCACATTCTTGAACTTTTTCCTCCTCCATATATATATCATCAAAACAAGCCCCATCTAAACACCCTTTATCATGACAAATTTTATTATGATAAACATCATCTAACTTACAATAATCATCTTCCCAGCTCTCACAATAATCTTCTCCACAATCTTCCTTCAATTTTAGAGCAGTTGAATCTGAACAACTTGCTGCAGATGTTCCTGGATCATTACATGTGTATGTTATATAATTTTGCCAGATATCATCATTTGAACAAGTTAAACTTTCTATCCACCCATCTATTCCGCAGTCTGAATTTGTTAAACAAACAATTGGTAGATAACTACAGTATGAATCAACTATCCCAGGATTATCACAAATATCTTCTGTATATGGATCTAAATCATCACAATCATTATCCATTAAACAAACAATTGGTAGATAACTACAGTATGAATCAACTGTTCCAGGATTATTACAAACATCTTCTGTATATGGATCTGAATCATCACAGTCTGCGTTAGATGAACATTCTGGTTCTTCAAATACTATCTCAATA
>Ga0209977_10000412_pt1 | contig 16724 bp, 17 predicted proteins | sample SumtaG_2_FD_183113 | JGI IMG/M metagenome (GOLD analysis project Ga0209977, IMG submission 183113) | Deep subsurface microbial communities from Indian Ocean to uncover new lineages of life (NeLLi) - Sumatra_00607 metaG (SPAdes) (version 2) | ecosystem: Environmental > Aquatic > Marine > Oceanic...
TTAGTTCATCTTGCTTATCCTTAAGCAATTTGTGACCTCTTTTTGCAAGCACACGCCTCTTTTTCAATCTTAAAAGTTCCATTCTGTTCGGATTTGTATCAAGAATCATGAAACCCCTTATTCTTTCTACTCGTTTTTTTCACTCGTATCATCTTCTTTTTTGAATTTCTTAAAATATTTTTCTATATATTCGTCACGAACCCTTTTCATCTCTTCCTTTGGGAAAACACTTAGAAGTTTCCATCCCAAATCGAGTGTTTCTTCTATTGATCTGTTTTCATACTCACCCTGAGTAACATAGTTAGTTTCAAATGAGTCTGCAAAATCAAAATAGACCTTATCAATCTCTGAGAGCGATGCCTCTCCAAGAATGACCGCGAGTTCCTGTGCTTCTTTACCCTTTGCATATGCAGCGTACAGTTGATTGAGGAGGTCAGCATGGTCTTCTCTTGTTTTTCCTTTTCCAATGCCTTTGTCCTTCAACCTTGATAATGAGGGTAGCACATCGACTGGGGGTGAAACCTTTTTCCTATGGAGTGCTCTTGAAAGTATAATCTGACCTTCTGTTATATATCCTGTAAGGTCTGGTATTGGGTGAGTCTTATCATCCTCAGGCATGGAGAGGATGGGAATTAGAGTTATTGAGCCTGTCTTCCCTTTTATCCTTCCTGCTCTTTCATATATGGTTGAAAGGTCAGTGTAAAGATAACCTGGATATCCTCGTCTTCCTGGTATTTCCTTCCGAGCAGCGGATACCTCTCTTAATGCCTCACAATAGTTTGTCATATCTGTCAGTATCACGAGCACATGCATATCTCTTTTAAATGCAAGGTATTCAGCAGAAGTAAATACAACCCTTGGTGTTGCAATTCTTTCAATTGCAGGATTATCAGCAAGGTTCAGAAAGAGTACTGCCCTCTCCATTGCTCCTGTCCTCTTGAAATCGTCAATAAAAAACTGAGCCTCTTCAAATGTAATCCCCATAGCACCAAAGACAACAGCAAACTCTTCTTCTTTTCCGAGTACCTTTGACTGTCTTGCGATCTGAGCTGCGAGTCTATTATGTGGAAGCCCTGAACCTGAGAATAGTGGGAGTTTCTGACCTCTTACAAGTGGATTTAGTCCATCAATTGTGGAAACACCCGTCTGTATAAACTCGTTTGGATAGTTCCTTGCAGTTGGATTTATGGGTGAACCACTTATGTCCACCCTCTCATCGGGTATTATCGATGGTCCACCATCGATTGGTGAACCCAATCCATCAAAAACCCTTCCGAGCATATCCATGGAAACAGAAAGTTCTATCTCTCTACCAAGAAATCGAACCTTACTTTCTTCTACATCTATTCCTGATGTTCCTTCAAAAACCTGTATTAATGCAGCATTTCTGTTTACCTCAAGAACTTGTCCCCTCCTTTTGCAACCATCAGTGAGGAATATCTCCACAAGTTCTCCGAATTTTATATCCTTTACTTTATCAACAATGAGAAGTGGTCCTGAAACATCAGTTATTGTTATATAGTCTTTATACATTCAACCTCCTAAACTGCATCTCCTATGCTTCTGTCTTAATCTCTTCCTTTGAAATAGATGCCAGCTCCTCATCTATTTCCTTCATTATTTCTTCAATTTTTACTATTTCATTCTCAGGTATATATTTTGCTCTTGCTATTCTGTCCTTAACCTTCATGGATTTTATTGAACTGATTGGGATTCCTTCCTCGAGTGCTTCTTTTGTTCTTTCATAAAAATATAGAATGACCTTTAAAAGGAAATATTGCTTCTTTAGTGATGTATATGTATCGACATCATGGAATGCGTTTTGATGGAGAAAATCCTCACGGATGGATCTCGAAACCTCAAGGATAAGTTGGTCATTTTCACTAAGGGCATCAACCCCTACAAGCCTCACTATCTCCTGAAGTTCTGCCTCGTTCTGTAGCAGCATCATTGCTGTTCTTTCATTTTTAACAAAATCTACTGTGACGTTCTCCTTAAAATAATTCTCAAGGGAATCAGAGTAGAGTGAATAACTGTTTAACCAGCTTATTGCAGGAAAGTGTCTCATTGCAGCAAGTTTATCCTCGAGGCTCCAGAAGACCTTCACAACCCTTAATGTTGCCTGAACAACAGGATCTGAAAGGTCACCTCCAGGGGGCGAAACTGCGCCGATAACAGATAGCATACCTTCTCTTTTATCACTACCGAGACAGATGACCCTACCGGCTCTTTCGTAGAAAGACGCAATCTTTGCTCCAAGGTATGCAGGGTATCCTTCTTCACCAGGCATCTCCTCAAGCCTTCCCGATATTTCCCTCATTGCTTCTGCCCATCTTGATGTTGAATCAGCCATAACTGCAACACTCATACCCATATCCCTGAAATATTCTGCGATGGTTATCCCTGTATATACAGACGCTTCCCTTGCTGCAACAGGCATATTGGATGTGTTTGCAATGAGAACAGTCCTTTTCATAAGCGGTTCACCACTTCTTGGGTCTTTCAATTCAGGAAATTCTAAAAGCACATCCGTCATTTCATTTCCCCTTTCACCACAGCCTATGTAAACGATGATTTCTGCATCTACCCATTTTGCGAGCTGGTGCTGAATGATGGTTTTTCCAGAACCGAATGGGCCAGGAACACAGGCGGTACCTCCTTTACCAATGGGAAAGAATGTATCAAGAACTCTCTGTCCTGTTACAAGTGCTTCCAGTGGAGAGAGCTTCTTCTTGAATGGTCTTGGAACCCTGACTGGCCAGACCTGTAATAGCTTTATTTCCTTCTTTTCATTTCTGTCCTTTATAACTGCGATTGTTTCTTCTACTGTAAAATCACCATCATTTATTTTTTCAATTGTTCCACCTGTTTCAGGAGGAAGCGTTATCTTGATGGTTACTAAAGATGTCTCTTTAACCGTTCCAATAATATCCCCACTAACTACCGCATCACCTTTCTTCTTTGTTGGCTTAAATCTCCATTTCTTTTTTCTATCAAGACCTGGTATTGAGATACCTCGTGTAATATTATCGCCAGCCTTTTCTCTGATAATATTTAGTGGTCTCTGTGTTCCATCATATATTGACTCAATAAGTCCAGGACCCAGTTCGACGGATAGGGGTATACCAGTAGCATAGACAGGTTCACCAGGACCAACACCTTCAGTATCTTCATATACCTGTATGGATGCAAGATCTTCCTTTAATTCTATTATCTCTCCCATCAACCTTTTTTCGCTAACATGAACAACGTCATACATTCTGGTACTAAGCATACCTTCAGCGACTACAAGCGGACCTGAGACCCTTACAATTTTTCCTTCTATCATAAACAGCTCCTTCCAAGAATGTTACTATAATCTATTTAGTGTTTTGTCAATTAAGGTACAATCTATTTTTAAATATTAAGAGGTGCTACATCTTTCTCCACAGTGTCTGTGTTAAGACTGAAAGCCTCACCTATTAGAATTTCACCTGTTAAAACTAAATCCATTTTACTTGATATGTTCCAGTATCTCTTTCAATGCATCTGCAACTTTATTAACCGAACTCTCCAGATCACCTTTGAATATTTTACTGTCCTTTTTTATCTCAGGTGAAAAGACCTTGATGACCAACGTTGCAGAACCAGAAAGTCCAATCCTATCTGAATCGGTTCTAATATCATGATGTGTTAGAATAGGTATTTCCACCTTTTTTGAGATCAATTTTCCTCTCAAAGTAGGTAATCTTGGAATATTAATATCTTTTACAACAGTAAGAAGTGCGGGGAGAGGAGTTTCAATTATTTCATATCCATCTTCTGTTATTCTCTGTACCATTACAGATGTTTTGTCAATCTTTTCTATCTTTCTCACATAAGCTATCTGAGGAATGTCAAGATGTCCTGCAAGTCCAGGACCAACTTGTGCTGTGTCACCATCTATTGCCTGCTTTCCACATATAATAAGATCAAAATCAGCTATTTTTCTTATAGCCATAGATAGGGTATAGGATGTTGCAAGGGTATCTGCACCTGCAAACTCAGTATCTGATAGTAGGTATGCCTTATCAACACCCATTGCAATTATCTCTTTGAGCGCATCCTTTGCCTGTGGCGGTCCCATTGAGATGGCAATTACTTCCCCACTTCCAACATTTTCCTTTATTTTTAATGCTTCTTCAACAGCGTGAAGGTCAAATGGATTTACAATTGATTCTACACCCTCTCTTATAAGGGTGTTAGTTTCAGGATTTATCTTTACCTCTGTTGTATCAGGTACCTGTTTTACACATACGATTATTCTCATTTTTTATTCCCTGCATTCTGTTAGCAGTGCTTCGAGTGCATTTTTTGCTGCAAACTCTTCCGCCTCCTTTTTGTTTCGTCCCTTTCCATATCCGAGAACCTTCCCATTAATTTTTACATGTACCTCAAAGAGTCGATCAGTACCATCAATTATCTCCTGAATAATTGAATATTCTGGAAGGCCAAAATCCTTGGATAATGTAAGTTCTTGTAATCTTCCCTTAATGTTCCAGGCTTCCATCTCAATTTCTTCAGGAATAATATTTCTTTCTATAAAGTTTTCAGTATTCTTGTACCCATAATCAAGGTAAATTGCTCCTAAAAGAGCCTCAACTGCTTCAGCTAGGATAGTCTCTTTTGCTTCACCGCCTGTTTGCCTTTCCCCCTTTCCGAGTTTTAGAAGTTCATTCAGTTTCCATTCTTTTGCCTTCTTGGAAAGAAAACGCGAGTTTACAATTGATGCCCTCTTTTCTGTCATCTCACCTACTGAAAGTTGTGGATATTTTTGAAGGATATACAAACTTACTGAAAGTTCAAGAATAACATCACCAAGAAATGCGAGTTTTTTGTTGTTTAATTCCCCTTCACAGGAACTATGGGTCATTGCCTCTTCAAACCTTGTTATCTTTTCGAGTTCGAGCCCGAGTCTTTTATTTAGTTGCACCATTATGTAAAAAACATAGAGACGCTGAGAAGACAGAAACCAGAAATCAGAAGTAAGAGTTAAAATAATAATCCAAATACCCTATCATCTGTTCTCTGTTTCTCCGTGTTTTACCCCTACATCAACGTGCTGATATTGGAGTGGTGTTTATCTTGAATTATTTATTCCACATAATGCTCTAACACCGCAAGTGGCATCATCCAGTAAATCTATTAAGTGTAAGTGTTACATTGTGACCGCCAAAACCGAATGAATTAGAGATAGCCACATTAACTACTTTTTCTCGTGCTTGATTTGGCACATAATCAAGGTCACATTCCGGGTCCGGGAATTCGTAGTTTATTGTTGGTGGGATAACATTATTTTCAATTGTTAGAATAGTTGCAATAAGTTCACTGGCAGAAGAAGCTCCAAGCATATGACCGAACATAGATTTATTAGAACTCACAACCAATTTTTTTGCATGGTCCTTAAAGAGGGATTTTATTGCTTTTGTCTCTGTCTTATCGTTGAGTGGCGTAGAGGTGCCATGAGCATTGATGTAATCAATCTCTTCAAGGTTGAGTTTTGCGTCCTTGATGGCGTTTTTCATAGACAATTCTGCTCCTTTTCCTCCCTCATCAGGTGCGGTTATATGAAATGCGTCATCAGATGCACCATAGCCTGTAAGTTCGCTGTAGATGTTTGCGCCCCGTGCTTTTGCATGTTCCAGTTCCTCAAGAACAATTATTCCAGCACCCTCAGACATAACAAAGCCATCCCTTTCTTTATCAAAAGGTCTTGATGCTCTTTTGGGTTCATCATTTCTTGTAGATAGTGCTCTCATTACACAGAAACCTGCAAGGGCAATTGGAGTGATTGTTGCTTCTGAACCGCCTGTCAGCATTATATCTGCTCTTCCTGTTTTAATTGTCAGGTATGCCTCCCCAATGGCATGACCCGCTGAAGCACAGGCAGAAGAGACAGAAAAGTTAGGACCCTTAAAGCCAAATCTAATTGCTATTGAGCCTGCTGCTGTATTCACAATCATTGATGGGATAAAGAAGGGGCTTACCCTTGAAGGACCTTTTTCAAGTAACCTACTGTGTTGCTCCTCCCAGGTTGTAAGACCTCCTATACCGGATGCAACGATTACACCAATTCTCTCTAAATTTTCCTTCTCTAACTCTATTCCAGAATCCTCGATTGCTTGTATTGCACAGGCAACTCCATACTGACAGAAAGGGTCCATTCTCTTTGCTTCTTTTTTCTCAATATATGCGAGTGCGTCAAAGTCCTTAATCTCACCAGCAATCCTTGTTGGAAAAGCAGAGGTATCAAAGTGTGTAATTGAAGTTATCCCACTTTTCCCGGCAGTAAGATTTTCCCAGAATGTTTTTTTGTCGTTTCCAATAGGTGTTAGAACTCCAAATCCTGTAATGACTGTTCGTCTATCCATTTGTTTTCCTTCCGGCGTTACGTTTTTATAAAATTTCTGAAAAAGCCAAAAATCCTTAGATGGCTATAAGTAGTTTTTCAGAGATATCTTTATTATCCTTTCTCAGCAAGTTTCTTTTCAAGATACTCCACAGCTGTCCCAACCTTTGTTAGTTTTTCAGCCTCTTCATCTGGAATTTCAATATCAAACTTATCCTCAAAAGCCATTATGAGTTCAACAGTATCAAGAGAATCGGCACCGAGGTCCTCTATAAAACGGGCTTCTGGTGTTACAGCATTCTCTTCGACACCAAGTTGTTCACAGATTATCTTTTTGACATCCTCAAACTTTGACACTTAGACCTCCTCTTTTAGTTATAATTTTATCTGGTATAAAAATTATTACATAACCAACCCACCATCAACATTGATGACCTGACCTGTTATGTATGAAGCATATTCTGAAACGAGGAATGCGACAATGTTTGCAATATCGATAGGTTTACCCATTCTTTGAACAGGAATTTGTTTTTGATATGCCTCCTTTACTTCATCGGGAAGTGAAAGAGTCATATCTGTCTCTATAAACCCTGGTGCTATTGTATTTGCCGTTATGTTTCTTTTTGCCACCTCCTTTGCTACACTTTTTGTAAAAGCTATTATTCCAGCCTTTGATGCAGCATAGTTTGATTGACCTGGATTTCCGGTTATTCCAACAACAGAGGAAATGGTAATAATTCTTCCCCATCTCTGAGCAATCATTGTTTTTAGCACTGCTTTTGTACAGTTAAAACATCCTGTTAGATTAACATTTAAAACACTATGCCATTCCTCTGGTTTCATTCTTAACAGTAACCCATCACGGGTAATCCCGGCATTGTTGACTATTATATGTATTTTTTTAAAATCGTCAAGCACTTTTTTTACCGAATCAACAACCTCGTTATAGTTTGAGACATCAACTTTGTAAAACCTTGCAGTTACTTTGTGGGTAGAAGAAATTTCTCTCGCACTCTCGTCTCCTTCATCTATTATATCCCATAGTGCAATATCAATATTTAGTGATGCGAGTTTAAGCCCAATTGCTTTCCCAATACCCTTTGCTCCACCTGTTATTATTGCCACCTTCATCTCTTCCCCCATTTTATTTCAGTTATTAGTCATTGTTCAGGCATTTGTCATTGCGAGTAAACTTTCATATTCCCTTTCATCCTTTAACTTTTTTCTTGAAGTTATTGAGTGAGTCTGAATCATCAATGTTGTATACAGTAGCGTCCTTTATTGTTCTTTTGACCAGTCCAGATAGGACCTTCCCAGGTCCTATCTCTACAAATGTGTTAACGCCAGCTGTTTCTAATGTAAATAGGGTTTTTACCCATTGGACAGGGTTTAATATCTGTTCTGTAATAGCATTTCTTATGTCTCTCTCATCCTTAACAGTATCACCTGTTACATTCATAACTATGGGTATTCTGGGAGTATTAAATTCCTGTTTCAGAAGAACCTTCTTGAATGGAACAAAAGCATCCTCCATAAGCTTTGAATGGAAAGCGCCACTTACATTCAATTCTATTATCCTTTTTGCTCCTTTTTCCTTGGCAATTTTCATTGCCTTATGAACTATAGGTATCTCACCTGTTATTACTGTCTGAATTAAGGAATTATAGTTTGCAGGGTTAATAACACCTTCTTCTTCAAGTCCAATGCAGATACTTTTGACTTCCTCTGTTGATAGCCCAATAATAGCAGCCATTGTACCAGGTGACTTTTCTCCCGCATGTGACATTAGCTCACCTCTCAGTCTTGTAAGATGGAGTGCATCAGTAAAGTTAATGGCTCCAGCTACGACAAGTGCTGTATACTCTCCGAGACTGTGTCCTGCCACAATGTCTGGTTCAATGGATGGCAGAAGAATTGAGTAAAGAATATAACTGTGAACAAGTATTGCAACTTGTGCGTTCTTTGACTCTGTAAGTTCTTCCTCCGGTCCTTCGAATGAAATCCTTTTTAGTGGAATACCGAGAACCTTCTCTGCCTGGTTGTACATTTCCTTTGCTGTATTATAATCATCAAATATGGATTTTCCCATGCCGACATATTGTGAACCCTGACCCGGGAAAATAAAAGCAACCTTACCCATTTTTATCCTCTTTGCTTGTTTTCGTTAGCTTTTCGCTTATTATTTCATTTATTTTTTCTTCCGCAACCTTCTTCGCTGTCAGTATAGCATTCTTTATTGCCTTTGAGCTTGACCTTCCATGGGAAACAATTGTGATACCGTTGACTCCAAGAAGAACAGCGCCGCCATACGCCTCATAGCTCATTTTATTAAAAAGACCCTTTATTGCAGGGCGGAGAAGAAATCCACCAATCTTATATCGAAATCTTGCCTTTACAGCATTCCTGATTGTGTTTCCAATAATGTGGACAATACTCTCCCCGAACTTGAGTATGGCATTTCCTACAAAACCCTCCATTACAACTACATCTGCTTTCCCATGGAGAATATCATTCCCTTCAATATTCCCTATGAAGTTTAACGTGCTTTTTTCAAGGAGGTGAAATGCCTCATATGTGATATCTTTTCCTTTTGTGCTCTCTTCTCCAATGCTCAAAAGTCCTACAGTAGGATTTTTTGTGCCAAGGATTTTTTCAAAATAGATGGAAGCCATGACGGCAAACTGAAGAAGGTTGGCCGCCTTAGTGTCTGAAGTAGCCCCTACATCTAGGGCGAGGGTACAACCTGATTGTGTCGGGAAAAATGTTGCAAGCGCTGGTCTTAAGACTCCCTTTAATCTCCCGAGAGTAAATATGGAGAAGGCAACTACAGCACCTGTATTTCCAGCACTAACAAATGCATCGACCTCTTTATCTTTTAACAACTTTATACCGAGTGCTATGGACGAGTCCTTTTTCTTTCTGAATGCATCCACTGGTTTTTCATGAGGTTCCACAACCTGATGAGCGTTTACGATATCAAAATCTTTGTAAGGAACATTCAGTTCGTTAAAGCAGTCCTTAATGGTTTTTTCTCTTCCTGTAAGAACCACCCTGAGGTCGCTTGCTTGTTTGACTGCTTCAATGGAACCCAAAACGTTTACAAGAGGCGCTTTGTCTCCGCCCATTGCATCAATTGCGATACGCGTCATTTCTCTTTTATCTTAATTATCTCTTTTCCTTTATAGTATCCGCAGTTTCGGCATACCCTGTGTGGCAGTTTTAAACTATGGCAGTGTGGGCACATAATCAATCCTGGAAAGGATAATTTCCAGTGTGTCCTCCTTTTTTTTCCTCTTGTTTTCGATTGCTTTTGCTTTGGTAAAGCCACAATTCCTCCTATTTTTTTTTCAAAAATTTCTTCAGAGGTTCCCACCGTGGGTCAATTTTCTCTCGTTCACAGCTACACTGATTGCGATTAAGATTGGTTCCACAGATAGGACATAAACCTTTACAATTATCTCTACATAGCGGTTTAATTGGAATGGCGAGATTGACTGAGTCGTAAAGCATCGGTGCCAAGTTGATTATATCATTTTCGTAATATTCTGTTATAACATCGGTTGGCGATAAACTTTCTTTTTCCCCCATGGGAGATGTTTCACTTGCGATAAAATATGAGGACAAGTTTTTACTCTTATCAAGAGTAAATCTTTCAAGGCATCTTGCACATTCCAAGACAAGGGAAAAAGAGATTACTCCCAGAAGGGAAACCTTGGATCCATTCCTCTTTAAGACAACATCACATTCTATCGTTTTTTTAACAGTGTTACTGTTGATGCCAAGGTCTTCGGATTTCAAGGAGAGATGAAGTCTATTCTCTCCCTCCTTTAATGAATGTAGACTCCACTCTAATGGGCTCGGTTTCATTTCTTTAATGCCTCCTTTAGTTTCTTCGTAAGAGGAGGTACAATATCGAAGAGGTCACCAACAATACCATAATCACAAATTTTGAAGATGGGGGCATCTGGATCTTTATTTATAGCAACTATTATTTCGGATGATTGCATTCCAGCAAGATGTTGAACAGAACCTGAGATACCAATAGCAATGTAGAGTTTGGGAGAAACGGTCTTTCCTGTCTGTCCGACCTGATGTGAAAATGGAATCCATCCATCATCAACCACAGGCCTTGATGCACCAACCGCACCACAAAAAACATCTGCAAGTGATTGAACGAGCTTAAAATTTTCAGGACAACCAAGACCTCTTCCTCCTGATACAATGATATCCGCTTCTGTCAGTTTAACCTGCTGTGAAAGATCCTCCACGAAATCAATGAATTTAGTACTTGAGCTGAGGATTTCTTTGGAGAAATTTTTCCTTACTACCTTACCTCTTCTTGATTTATTTAATGGGAGTTCTTTCATTACCTTGTGACGAACTGTTGCCATTTGGGGTCTTGTATTAGGAGTAATAATAGTTGCCATTATGTTACCCCCAAATGCAGGTCTTGTTTGTATTAACTTATTATCCTCTTTATCTATGTCCAGTTCTGTACAGTCTGCGGTTAATCCTGTAGAAAGACTCACAGCAAGCCTTCCAAATAGAGAACGTCCAATAGTTGTTGAACCTGCTAAAATAATCTCTGGTTTATATTCAAGAGAGAGCTCTTTCAGTACCTTTGTGTAAGGTTCCGGAAGGTAGTTTGCAAGTTCAGGTTCATCTATAAGGATAACCGTGTCAGCCCCTTTTTGTATCAACTTCTCTGCCTCTTCTTCAATAGTAAACCCAAGAAGAACTGCGGAGAGGTTACGGTTTAACTTATCTGCAAGTTCCCTGCCTTTACCAAGTAATTCGTAAACAACAGGTTCCACCTTTCCTCTTTTCTGTTCAGCAAAAACCCAGACATCTTTATATTCTTCAAGTTTGGAAGTAATCTTTTTTTCACTCTCTATAATGATCGCCCCTTCCGTGCAGATTGGTACACATATACCACAGAGTGTACAGAGTGTCTTGTCTATAACTAATATACCATCTTCCTCTATTATTGCAGTAACAGGGCAGGAGTCGATACAGATACCACACAGTGTGCATTTCTCCTCAATGATCCTAATAGGTAGACTATTGGTAGGTTTCTGATTCATTATTCTTCCTTTAATATATCAGTTCCAACTGCTTTTTTGATTATCTCCCTCAATCTTCTATAGGCAAAACCTTTGCTCTTGCCCTTCCCGGGAATGGGAACAATACTTGGCATAGGTCTAAGTGAAAGTTTCAAAAAAAGCGATTCTATGCTTTCTATACTGTCTTCTCCAATGAGAATAATAGAATAACCTTTATTTACAATATTTAAAAGTACATCTTTAACATTCTCTTTCGTCACAGGGTATATATCAACACCAGCCATCTTTAAGGGTTCGATAATGTCCTGTTCTCCAATAGCTGCTATCCTACTTGTCATCTTTTTAATTAGAGGTTATCGGAATTCTCTGTCTGATTTCTTCGGTTGGTATTTCGTTTAGTTTTCCTACAAGTATCATCTTTATGATATTAAGATCCTGTTCTCTTGATACAAAATATGCCACTATCGGTTCTATGCCAAAGGTAACATAACGGCTGAGCTTCATATAATTCATAATGTAATTTTCACTTTCCTTATCAAAGATTGAGAAGGAACCGTCCTCTATGATTTTTCTAACACCTTCCTCAATAAGATATGAGTATGGATTATTGCTAAAGAATGAAGGCAATGATTCAGGGGATTCACTTATTAATTGCAGAAAAAATCTAAGTGGCAGATTTCCTCCCTCAATCAAGGCTTCCTCTACGTTATCCTTTGTATTAAAATATTTAATCCTTAAGAATGTTGATATATTAGTCAGGTCAATCTTTATCTTAACATAGGTAACGAGAAACGGTATGTTGGTCTTTTTTGAAAGAAATAGAAGATGGTTATACTCCAGATTATCAATAAGAAATTCCATAGACTTAAGGTTTTTTTTAAGGTAATGTTGCGCCAGTGCCTGTCCAATAACTTCCCTCATAAACTCAGGTAGAAGGTGAAAATCGTCTGTCTCAAAAGCTGTTTTCATTACCTCAGCAGGGATGGTTCCGAAATCGCTGAGAACAATTGATGTAGCCACTTCGCTTAGTCTCCTTTTAAGCAGTACCTTTAGATTGTGAAAGTCATAAGGTATTCGGAATAGATGTTTGACATCAGGATCGAGTATCAATCTTTCCATGAGGTCGAATGAGATAAGTCTCTCCATCTTTACAAATTCTCCGTATTTCCCCGGATCTTTCATTTCACCTATTGTATCATCGTAAGCAGTATCCTCAAGGTAGATAAGTACATCACTAATAGAGCGACTGTTGATCATCTTTTCTACTTTTGATGAAGAAAGGAGCTTGGTCTCAAGCACCCTTATCCTTCCCGTTGCGTATGTATATTTTAAATCAGGCTTAAATTCAACTGTTTGATTCAAGGTTTTTCTCCATAAGATTTCTCTGTGTTCTCTGTGGTTTTCAGGCAAAGAGGGTTTTTGCAAGTTCGCTTTCGAGTCGTTCCTTTATTCTACCGAGGATTGTATCAATTGTCGCATTAAATTCGTATTTATCTTTCTTCAGTATGCATCCACCATCAAAATCACCTTTTTCAAATGGTATAGTTTCCTTAAAATGTAGTTTCTCGAGTATTTCTTTGAAAACTTCTTTGCCAAATCTATTAACATCTCCTTTTGCAAGAATAAACACAAAATTGTCTCCTTTTACCTCCTTTTTAATAATATTGGCTATAAAACTGATGTATTCTGACTTCTTTAGTGAGAGTAATCTCTTTTTTGCTTCATCAAAAACCGAGTCAATGATTCTTCGCTTCTCTTGAAGAAGTTTTTTTCTGTTTTGCATCCTTGCTTCTGATAACCTTCTTTCCAGTTCCTTTCTTTTTGCATCCTTTGCGATTACTCCTGTTTCCTTCTCTATTTCACCAGCCCTATTAGTCGCTTGTTTGAGTATCTCATCTGCCCTAAATTTTGCTTCTTGAAGGATCTTGTCTGCTTCAGTTTTTGCGTCACTTAAAATTTTTGCTCTAATTTTGGTATCAGTCAAATTAATTCCTCCTTAGTTGATGTTTTATTCGCATGAATGTATTATCCATTTTTAAGAAAATTATGTTATTTTATATGCAAAATTGCTTTCTAAACTTTAGCCAATAAGAAAATAGTTATAATTAATCCCAAGACTGCATATGTTTCTACCATAACTGCGTACATTACTCCTTTCATTGCCTGATCAGCCCTTTTTGCAACCAGGTTTGCGCCAGCCGCACAAACTTTTCCCTGGTGTATGGCTGAGATGAAGCCGGCTATAGCGATAGGAAGGCAGGCAAAGAGGATACGCCATCCATCAATCATGGTTAGATTTGGTGTTATTTTTCCCATAGCGAGCATGGAAGCAAGAAAACCGTAGAATCCTTGTGTTCCAGGTAGAACAACGAGGATGAAAAGGCTTCCAAATTTCTCCGGGTCTTCACTGAGTACTCCTGCTGCTTGCTGACCAACAATACCAATGCCTATTGCTGACCCGATTCCAGCTAGGAATGCTGCCATAGCACTACCAGCGATTGCAATTCCTACTCCATCCATGTAACCTCCTTTTTAAATTTCATAATTTCCATTTTCCTATTACGCAGTTTCGTTTTTCAACATTATTAAAATTATGCTTCTTTAAGAATTATGTATTTTTCGTTTCTTCTTAAAGGATTAAAGGTTTTACCACCTCCGGTGAAGAATTTCTGGAAGAATTCAACATACTGCAGCCTTAGAGTATGCACAAAACCACCAAGGGTATTTATCCCCAAATTGAAGAGATGACCACAGACAAGGATAATAATAAAGATGACAATCCCTACAATGGGAATACCAAGTGTCATTCTTGCGATATCATTAATAGCTCCTGCAATTCCTGCAGTTACAAGTCCAAGAGCCATTAACCTGATATAAGAAAGGAAGTCACCAAGATATGAGAAAATACCTCCAAGAATGGTTAACCTAAGGAAACCGAGAAAGAGTCTAAAAAATGGATTTTTTTCAGTTCGAGCACCAAAGATAATTACGATGGCACAGCATATCAAAGTAATAATAATGAATGGTGTAAGCAGGTTTTTAGGGAGTAAAATATTTGCTGAAAGATTGAGCTGGACACAGAAATCGGAAGCAAAAAGCATTATTAGTAGAGAGGAGATTAGGATTAACCACACAGTTGCTTCGAAGAATGCGTCAGCAAAGTTTCTATGTCGTATTTCCTCATAAAGCTTTATAATTAATCCCCAGTAAATCTGTATGCATCCAAGGAAAAGAGCCAATCTGTAAAAGACAAAGTAGGATTTCATCGGATCAAAGAGCATTATCTCTTTTGTTATTTTGTCTAAAAAACTGCCCCTGAATAAGTCGCCAAACCACCCCCCGAGAAGAGCACCTTCAATTATGGTAAATATGGCTCCAATGAAGATAAGCCAGAGAAACTTCCTTCCCGTGGGAATCTTCTTCATGAGAAATAGTGCTAAGATGGCAAGGACAATACCATATCCAGCATCGGTAATGCACATACCGAAGAAGACAGCAAAAAAGACAGCAAGAAGAGGACTTGGATCAAGTTCCTTGTAATTTGGTGTGCCGTAGAGGTTGGTAACGATTTCAAAAGGCTGAAAGATTGTTCTATTGACCAATTTCACCGGAGGCTTTTCATCTTCTTCAGGTTCAATGTCAAGCATCATGGCTGCTTCATACGAATTGACAAGATTTTTTAATGTTTCCTTCCTTTTTGTTTCCACCCATCCCTCGATAACATAAGTAGTCTTTGTTCTCGTTGCATCCTGAACTGCATGCAACCTTGTTATCTCATTTAATGTATGTTCGTATATTATTAAAAGTTCCTTGTAAAAACCTACAAATTCCTTCCCTTGTTCAATAAGATTTTCTGTCTCATCCTCTACCATCTGTATCCTGGTTTGTATCTCCCTTAATATGTTGGATGGTTTTCCCTCAAAACCTCTGAAATCCTCTACTGAGAAGTTTATTTCGTCAAGAAAACTCCGAGCTTTTTCCTCATTACTTTTGTGAAAAATGACAATAAGGTATACCTCGTTTTTTGATTCATCTATTTTCTCAATCTCAATTCCAGCTTCCTCTGCTTTTTTTACCGTCTCGTCCTTGAAATATCTTTTATTTACTGTTCCTGCAAGTATTAATGAAGTAACAGTAGTTTTAAGTAATTCCACAGGTGTAGAAAGACCAAGCCAGGGTTCGATTATTTCCTTATTTGATGATAGATGATCTTTCTCTGCTCTAAGTTTGGATAGTTGGATGTTTAAGATTTTAATTCTTTCTGTTATCTTTTCAAATTCAAAATTCTTAACTGTATCGATGAATTTTTCTTCTGAAACCGGAACTCTTTGTGGAATAAGCCCCTCGAGAAAACCACCTTTTTTGATAAAGTTTTGTAGGAATTTTCTTGTATCGTCAAGATGGTTTAGCTGTGACTCTAATTGTCTTATTCTTTCACCATCGGAAGTTTCATACTCGTTCTCTGCCGACTCTTCTTTTATTTTTGTAATATGGAGTGCGGATTCATCCTGGAGGTGTTTTAATAGTTCTTCCTTGTGAGAGGAATGAAGAGCAATTGAAACCTTTGTCATTCGAGCTATTGCCATTAGCCCAAAATCTCCTTTAGTACCCTCTTTACAGCTGCTTCAAAGCCCTTTTTTGACTTTGAAAGAGTTTCCTGTTTATCCTTTTCCATTTTGGCTTTTATCTTAACGAGCTCTTTTTCTGCTTCCTTTTTTGCTTCTTTTAAAGCAACCTCTATTTCACCTTCTCTTTTTGCCATTGCATCATTAATGGTTTTTCGAGCCTTATTTCTGGCTTCTTCAATTACTTTTTCTGCCTTTACCTCTGCGTTTTTCTTAATTGTATCTGCTTCCTTTTCAGTTTTTAAGATTGTATTTACAAGATCCATATTTACTTAACCTCCCTGTTTAATGTGTGTTTTTTTAACATAGTTTACTATATATGTCAAGGAAAAAAGAAAACCTGTAGTTTCCCCATTTTTTCTCTTGACAAAGTAGGGTATTTTTTATATATATATAATTAAGTTCCTCAGTAGCTCAGTTTGGTAGAGCGCCTGACTGTTAATCAGGATGTCGCAGGTTCGAGCCCTGCCTGAGGAGCTAACATTTTAGAAAATCTGTGATTTTCGTAAAAATGTTAGTCCTGAGGGAACGAAGGGTTAGTCCTGAGAGAAACGAAGGACCCCTGGGTGCATAAAAAAATCTGTGATTTTCGTAAAAATGCAAGTCCTGAGCGAAGCCGAAGGGTTAGTCCTGAGGGAACGAAGGGTTAGTCCTGAGCGAAGCCGAAGG
>Ga0209977_10000413_pt1 | contig 16714 bp, 15 predicted proteins | sample SumtaG_2_FD_183113 | JGI IMG/M metagenome (GOLD analysis project Ga0209977, IMG submission 183113) | Deep subsurface microbial communities from Indian Ocean to uncover new lineages of life (NeLLi) - Sumatra_00607 metaG (SPAdes) (version 2) | ecosystem: Environmental > Aquatic > Marine > Oceanic...
AGAGAACATTTTAAAATCTTCTTCATATATGGGATTTTCCAAATGGATTTCTAATTGTTCTTTTGGATCATGGGTTTTGGAATCCTTGTTTATAAAAAAACTAATTGGGATTAGTAAAAACGACAAAGCCCAAGAAAAAATCATAGCAGAATAATCGTTCCAAGAAAAACTCCATATATAACCAACTAGAAGTCCAATTATAAAACCAGAGTTCCAAGAAAAATTAAAATTTCTAAAATTTCTTTTTGCTTTTTCAGAACTACTTATCTTCTGCCATTTGCTTAACAGATTCATGCAATTTGGCCAATAAAGTCCTATTGCTAGTCCTAAGAATACTCGACACAAGATTAAAAACCACGGCTCAAAGTATATAATTTGAGCTCCAGTTAAAAAGGGCGTTATCAGACAAGACAATATGAGGGCTTTACGGATGCCTATCCTTGAAGTAATCCATTGCCCAAGAATAGGAGCAAAAATATAAGCGATTGCTCCGGCGGAAGATATAATTCCTAGAGTGCTTTCACTAATATCCAAATCAAAATAAAGGTAGTTTGAAAGTGCTCTTTCAAAAATGGATACATAAATTAATCTTACGAACGCAAGCCAGAATATCGGCCAAGCTCGATAATCTTGTGATGTTTCATTTACTGCATTTTTCGAGAATGGCACAATTTCGAATTACCTTTTTTTTTCCTAAGTTTTCTAAGAAAGTAGTGCTTTGCTCAAATATTTTCTTAAATGATGATTAATGGGGTCAAAAATATATAAAAAAGATGTTTAAATTTTTGCACGATTATTATGAAGATTTTATTTTTGTAAATCTTGTAGGATTGATTCCATTCTATTTTTCACGCCTCTTCTTAAATATCGATGATGATCAGTAGGGATATAGAGTTTTTCGCCCTTTAGAGCGTGAAACAAAATTTCGGCTACATTTTTTGGAGATATCCCGTTTTCGATTGATTGTTGATAAGCTTTCATAATGTGTTCTAATTCAGAATTAGTGGTTACATCATGATACAGATCTTTGGGTCGGTTTCTATCGCTTTCTGTAATTTTTGTGAAAGCAAATCCAGGGCAAAGAGCTAATACATTTATCTTCGCACCAATGAGCCCTAGTTCAAGCTTTAAAGCTTCAGAGAGCGCGATTATGGCGTGTTTAGTTATACTATAAATTCCTGTGCCTATCGTTGGAGTTATTAACCCTGCCATAGAAGCCGTATTGATTACATAACATTGATAATTTTGTTTGAGCATGATTGGAATAAAAACGTGAATTCCATGAATCACGCCCCAGAGATTTACTCCAAAAATCCATTTCCATTCAGATAAAGAGTTCTCCCACACGGTTGTTGACGATTTAGTAGCAAAACCTACGCCCGCATTATTACATAATATGTGGACGGCGCCAAAATGATCGATGGTTTTTTGGGCTAAGGCTTTAACATCTCCAATTTTCGAAACGTCTGTTAGAACAGTTAAAACATTTGGACTTATTTCTTTTAGTTCATTTTCTGCTTGAGATAACGCATCTAATTCAATGTCGGCTAAAACAATTTTCATGCCTTCTTGTAAAAATTTTTTGGCTATACTGCGCCCGATCCCGCTTGCAGCCCCGGTAATTACAGCTACCTTATTAGAAAATTCTTTCATAATTATAATTATGTTGATTTTATTTATAAAAATTGGACTAGAAATCATTTTTTAACTGTTAATTTTATTTTATTATTATATAGCTTAAATTCGAATTATTATTTGCGTGAAAAATATATGTCTGACACAAATCTTAATTATTGTCCCAATTGTGGTAAGCGAATACAAAAATCTAATAGCAAAAGGGTTAATTTTTGTTGTTATTGTGGACATAAATTAAAAATCAAAGATAGAACATCACAGCAAAATATTCAATGCACTATTTGTCATGAATATATCGAGTATAGAAGCACTCGAATTATTAAATGCTCATTCTGCGGTAGCAAATATCATGATTCATGCGTGTATGATTGGTTAGCAAGACATAATGCCTGTCCAATGTGTCAAAATGTGTTTTTAAATCCGAATCTTGTACTTTCAAGAAACCGGAAGTGAGAAATAAAGGCATTTATCAGATATAGGGCATAGCTCGCATTTAGGGTTATTTTTAGAGCAAATTTTAGATCCAAAATCAAGGATCGCCCAGTACATATCTTTAAAATCCATTTTAGGTAATAATTTATCTAATTCAGTATAGATTATATCATTTTTAACTTTCATATCTTGAGGTTTTAAGACCCTCTGAATAAATCTTTTTATATTAACATCAAAGAAAAGGGTTCTGTTATTTAATCCAAAACAACTATAAGCGTTACTTACATAATCGGCAATTCCATTAATATTCTTTAAGATTTCAGGTTCTTGAGGAATTTTTCCATCATACTCAGTTATAATCATTTGACTTAAATCCTTTAAAATTTGAGCTCGTTTGTTGGACAAACCTAATCCTTTAATGTCTGATTGTAATTTAGTGATATCTGAATTAAAAATTTCGGAGAAGTCTTTATATTTTCTAAAAAAAGCGCTGTAAATATTTGAAACGTTTAGGGCAATTGTCTTTTGTAGCAATATTTCAGTAATCAATATTTGGTAAAGAGAGCTTGATTTTCTCCAAGGATAATCTCGTTTGTTCTCTTCATACCAATCTAAAATCCTCTTCCTAACCAGAGAATGTTTATCTGCTTTATTCATTTCTTTTCTTGGTCAAAATGTAGTTATTATTCCTAAAAATTTTCAACATATCGTATTAGTTATTAATTAAATATTAATTTCATTTTATTCTTATAGTTGATTTATTCATCCAGTATTGACCTTTTCAACATTATAATGTCTAAAAAAAAGAAGATTCTAATAGATTTGTTCTGTGGAGCGGGGGGTTTATCGCTTGGTTTTGAAATGGCAAATTTTAAAGTTGATTTAGCGATAGAATTAGAAGAAAATTATTATAGAGCGTATAAAAGAAATCATCCTGAAACTTTATCACTAAATAGAGATATAACCGATTTAAATTGCGAAGAGATTTCTGATAAATACGTTAAAAACCAAGAAATAGAGGGAATAATTGGAGGGCCTCCGTGTATCGGATTTTCTACAGTTGGAAATAGAAGACCAGACGACCCTCGTAATATGCTAATCTTTTATTTTATTCAATGGGTTAAATACTTTAAACCGAAATTTTTCGTTATGGAAAACGTTCCCGGAATTCTTTCTATGGGGAAGGGAAAAGTAGTAGAAAAAGTTGTTAATTTGTATAGAGAAATAGGATATACTTGTAAAATGGAAATATTGTTAGCAGTAGATTACGGCGTCCCACAATTACGGCAGAGAGTATTTTTTATAGGAACTCAAGACAAATCAGTTCATTCTTTAAAAATCCAAAAAACTAATATTAATGCTACTCAAAAGAAATCAGATTTAGGAGATAATGCGCTACCTTCTTATTTAACCGTTCAAGACGCAATTTCCGATATTCTTAACATAGATCCTTTTACAAAAAAGCGCACGGACGATATGATTAAAAAGTATTCTTGCCAACCTAAAACACTATATCAAAAATATCTAAGAAAAAATTCATCGGGATTATACGATCATTTTGCCCCCAATCATAGCGAATTAGTGCGCAATAGGATTTCTCACATTAAACCGGGTTTCAACCATAGTTCGCTACCGAAAGAATACCAACTTAAAGGAGGTTATCCTAATATATATGGAAGGCTCAAATTAAATGCCCCTGCAGACACAATCACGGGGAATTGTGGTTGTGTAAGTGCTCCGGGTAGATTTATTCATCCTATTCAAAATAGAGCGATTTCTATTAGAGAAGCGGCAAGATTACAATCATTTCCAGATAATTATCGATTTTGTGGAACTACGAGAGACAAATATAAACAAGTAGGAAACGCAGTTCCTCCGTTATTGGCTTATGCCGTAGCTAAATCAATAAAGAGATATTAAATTAACAAAAAATTAGTTATGTATTGGCATTTTTGTACATTTCCAGAGCCAATTCATCAAAAACATCCTTTACGTTAGTACCAAGCTTCGCACTTGTTTCAAGGTATACACTAGCAGATAATGTCTCCTTAAAATGCTTTATTTCTTCTTTATTAATGAAAGAATTTTCAGAATTTATCAAATCAAGCTTATTTCCTACGAAAATATTTGGAACTACACCAATTTTACTTTCTACTTCTTCTTTCCAAGTTATAATATTATCGAGAGTATCTCTTCTGGTTAAATCAAACGCATAGACGATCCCACTCGCACCTTTATAGAATGCGTATCGTACCCATCTAAAACGAGGTTGGCCTGCTAAATCCCAGATTTGTAAGGTCATTAAGTGTTTGACATTGGGAATTTTTATATATTTAACAAAAAAATTAGAACCAATTGTTCTTTGAGCATCAGCTACGAATCTCCTTTTTAGATATTGATTGACAAGTGTAGTTTTTCCTACTTCAGAATCTCCGACAATACAGACTTTATAAAAATATTTGCTTGACCCTACCATTTTTGACCTTCTTAACAGAATTATCTAATCTAGAGTGTTATTACAGACTTATATTTTTATTTTTTAGATTAAGCACAAAATTATTAACGAAGTTCGTCAATTTATAGTTAATTTTCCTAAATTTTTTTAATTAGAGGTTTATTATATTTTAAGTGTAATCAGTTAATGAAAAAAATTGAGTGTTATTTGATATGAGTGAAAACTTAAAGGATTTGATAAACAAAGCTGAAGAAGAAGAAAAAACACAGGCTCAGTTAGAAAAAACAGTAGAAAATTTAGAACTCAAGGTTGCTAAATTAGAAACGAAGCTTAAGGAGAATCAATCCTCTTCCAAACTTGAACTCGTGAAACCAACTGCTGAGAGTATTGAATCTGGAGAAATTGATATATTAAAAAATTTAATTAATTCACAAAACCAAGAATTGTCTCAAAGAAATCGCGAAAAGGAGGCTCTACAGCAGAAAATTAAAAACTTAAATGACGAATTAATTAGTATGCAAGAAAGTTTAAACGATGATATCAGAGATGAAGTAATAATAAAAACTCAGAATTCTCTTAATAATTTAATTGAAGATTACGGAAGACTAGAGAATATAAATATAAAGCTCAAAGAGAAAATTTCTGAAACAAAAACAGAAAACGAACGCCTTTTAGAAAGCGCAAAAACTATAAAAGCTGAATCCTCAAATGTAGAACAATTGGAAGAGGACATGTACCGTTTAAGAAAACAAGTAAGTAATTTAGAGGAAGTTAATAAAATTCTTGAAGATTATAATATGAGCTTAAAGAATAAAGAACTAACAGTTGATAATTTAGAGATAACTATACAGAATCTAGAGAACATAAATCGCGAAGTAAAAAAAGAGAACCAAATACTTACAGTAAAATTAGATACTGTAAAGGCTGATAGGTTTCGATTGACAAAATTCGAAGTGAAAGCGGCCAATTTAGAAGAGGAGGTTCAAGCGTTACTAAAAGCAAATGAAAAGCTTAAACAAAATGATGCTATACTATTAGCTAAAACTATAAATGTCATGGAAACTCAAATAAAAGAACCACCAAAAACACCAGAAAAGTTTGTACTAAAAGAACCTTTAATTGAAGAAAAAGTGGAAGTAAAAATAGAAGATCCTTTTAAAGTGGAGAATACATTTGAGGACCCCCTAGAACAAAAACCAAAAAGTGATTTGATTAGACCAAGTAATAACTTGGAGATGGATACTGTTTCAGAACCAGAAGAAAAAAGTTTAGAAAATGAAATGCTAAAAGAAGAAACAGTTACTCGTAAGAAAACATGTCCCAATTGCGGAAATACTAATAAGTCTCAAATTCGCGAATTTGATGATAAGACCAAAATAATATATACGTATCCGAGAATATACGGTAAAATGTATAGATGTGGTCAATGCGGGACTGAATGGCGATAAGCCATAAGGATTATTTCTTTTTAAATGCGATAATACACTTCAAATCTTTTTTGAATTTTCATGATAAAAAGTATAAATATCTGAATTATACAATAGTAATAGTAACTGAATATTTTTGCTGAATTTTTAACACAATTTTCTATAAAATAGGTGGATCATCATAACATTAAATAAAGAGATTGAAAAGTTTTTAAAAGAACGAGACGCTCTTAGAGTGGGATTTGCCACGCTTGAAACTATGTCCGGTGGACCTCCAGGTGCCGACCTCACTTATTTACTTCCAGAAGCGCAATCCGCAATAGGTTTTGCGATGCCTTTAAACATGGATTTGATCCGTCCTTACTTAGGTAAAGAATATCCTGATATTCGTGGTATTCATGAGAAAGATAATATAGAAACCAATGTTAGAGTGGGAAGATTGTCCAGAGATTTACGAAATTATTTGAGAGAAAAAGGTTTTAAAGCAGAATATTACATTCCTAATAATTATTATAGACAAGATATACCAGGATGGCAGGCATCATTACCTCCCGAACTATCGTTAAGATATCTTGCGGTTCGTTCTGGAGTTGCCTCTTTCGGTTGGTCAGGTAACGTAGGTATTAAAGGATATGGCGCTAATATAATAGTAGGTGGTGTTGTAACGGATGCAAAACTTACTCCTACAGACCCATTACCTTCCGAAGATTCTTTTTGTAATAAATGTAAATTATGTACAAAAGTCTGCGGCTTCAGGATGTTCTCTGAAAACGAAGAGACATCGGTTACTCTTGGAGGATATACAATGACATATTCTAAGCGATTAAATAAATCAAGATGTTTGCTTGTATGCGGAGGTTGCAATGGGTTGGATAAAACGGGTAAATGGTCAACTTGGAGTCCAGGACGATACGATTATCCTGAAGATGATCGTGAGGTAAATCGCCTCATGTCTATGGCAATGACAGCACAAAGTAAACGACCATTAATCAATGATTCTTCACAGGGGTATAAAGCAGCTGCTTATGGTGGAAAGGGAATAATACAACTTACTTGTGGCAATTGTCAGCTAATATGTTGGGGAAATCCGGAGGATACGGCTGAAAATTATAGGCTTTTAACCAATTCTGGATGTGTAATTCAAAATGAGGATGGAGAGCTAGTTGTTCTCCCTCCAGAAAAGGCAATAGAAGAATTTAATAAAATGGATCCTAAACGAAAACGATTGTATTATAAGGATTATAAGACGAGGATAAGGAGAGCAACGAAAATCACTCAATTGATGCCATAATATGAACTCAAAAAGGAATTAAATAAATTAACCATAGAACAAAGCGTACCTGGATACGGCGATTTATACGATCGTAAACACGATCCTTGGGAATTAAACAATTTATGGTACGATGAGATATTAAAGATGTGAGGCATCAATTAGTAGAGAAATTGTTATTTGTGAATATAAAAGCTCAGAGTCGTTATCCTAAGAGACTAACTTTATCATAACCATTTAATCTTTTCTCCTATTTTCTTGGTAAATTTTTTCAAATAACTGAGTTGTATCGCTATAAATATGAGATCTTTCTATTCTGTGTAATTTAACGGCTTTTGGGATGCATGCTACTGTACACACTCCACAACCATAACACTTTTTAGGATCTACTTTGCCTTTCTCTTTTTTTATTGTAATTGCTTTAAATGGGCATCTTTTAGCACACAGAGCACAGCCCGTGCATAAATTATGATTAATTTTAGCGAGATAGTTAGATTTAGCTGTGCAATTTTCGTTTTTATCTTCAAATCGCGTCATTCCTCTTAAAAGAGCGCAACAACATGCACAACAACAGCAAATTACTTGGTGTTTTGGACTTTTACTGTTTGCAACTGTAAAAACTAAACCATTTCGGGATAATTTATTCACAAGATTATGAGCTTCTGCGCTAGAAATTTCTCGCCCTTCTCCTCTTCGTAAAAAATATTCTCCAAACAAACCAACTTGAAAACAAGATTCTGAAATTGGAAATTTATCACTACACTCTCTTACTCCTAAAATCTCTGTTCTATTACGGCATGGACAATCTGTTACTACAATTGGACCGTTACATGTATCTAATATTCCATGTATCTCTTCCGCATTGGATATGACAGACATATGATCAATTGATGTGTCAATGGGAACTATTCTGGTAATTGGAGTACCAGCATCGGAAGATTCGTATCGTTTGTAAAACTTCTCTTCAATGAAAAATTGATGATATAGTTCAGCTCCTTTCTTTCCAAGCCTTTCGAATGTTTTAGAGTTTTTGAATCCCATATTCAAAAGATGTGCCATCGCTAAGAAGTAGGAATATCCCCCGATATCTTGAATGATACCCGAATTGGTCATTTCTTCTAGAATTTTTTTAATCTCTTCCTTGCTCTTTCCAATTTTCTTAGCAATTCGATTAATGGATTGGGGATTAACAGTTAAGTATTGAGCAACTTCTGCCTCTTCAGGGGTAAATAACAATTTTACAAACGCCCTAAATGCTTCTGATACATTTCCTTCAACGATAGGGATATCGTTAGGGTATTCGCGCATATTTTGTAAAATTTTTTCATATGGATCTACGATATCTTCTGTTGTCATATCTATTTCAGATGATTTTATAAAGTCTATTTAAGGATCAAACTAAATAGAATTTAATAAAACTCTCTAATTTTAATATTTTTGTGTGTAGAAATATAAACATAAAAAGCCAAAAGTCAAAGACGATGAAATTTTACAATAGTTATCAGTTTTAATAGGTTTGTGAATTCTATTGTTTCCGGATCGTCAGTTTTAGGATTCCAACCAAAGAGCATTTTTGCTAATTTCCCATGATTCACTACGTACCATTTCATAATTTCAAGTTTTTGGTCTTCATTTGTTACAAATTCTACCTGGGGTTGGAAACGATGGAAACCATGTCTTACCGATAGAGAATCAGGACGAACCCGGATATTCTTCATCCAGCCAGCATCTTCACCTCTACCTGAAAAAATTGTAATTATCCCCTCTATCCGATGGTATTCTAACGGCGTTCTTCTTTTCTTCCCTGTTTCTCTTCCTTGGGTCGTTAAAATGAGAAGAATTCTTCCTAATCCTAAAAGAGGTAAAATCCTTAATCGATATAAGGGAATAACAACATACTTATTTAAGATTTTAAACTTTTTAAGCGTCTTACTCTTAATCATTACATCTTTATGATTTAGATTATAAAGGGAAGACCCTAGTCGAGGTAGAAGGTCTTCATTGGCATCTATGTTATTCGAGCTCGTCAATTTGATTCCTCTTTACAAAAGTCAAGGATTTGTGTTTCAAACTATTGCTCATTAAATTTATAAAATTAATAATCAATAAAATAAATATTGAAGTTTTTAATTTATATTATAATATTTTAAGATGTTAGAGAGTTAAGATGTCGGAAATAATACTTTTTCCAGGATTAATTGGTTATATATTGACTGGCTTAGCCATAGTTCATGCACTAGTGGACGCAAAAAAGAACCGAGTTCAGCGTTTATTGATGTTAGCAATCATGTTTGTTTTCGCTGCATTTCTAGAAGTAATAGGAGTTATTACTGGTGTTTTTTCTTACTCAACAGAGTTGATTATGATTCTTGATAGGGTCCCGTTGTCTATTACTTTATCTTGGGTAGGTATAATTTACAGTTCTATGATAATTACTGACCGTTTAAAGCTTTCCTTATGGCAACGGATACTTACAACTGCACTAATTGCGCTTAGTCTTGATTGGGGTATGGACCCAATAGCCGTGGAATCAGGCGCTTGGATGTTTGGAGGTGGAAATTACTTCAATATCCCTGCTTTAAATTTTATTGGTTGGTTTTTTATCCCCATAGCTTTTCTAATACCTTATGGTTTAAGTTGGGAAAAAGATCACAAAAAATTAAGGTTATTAAATGTTGCTAAAGTTGATGAGAGACACTCAATACTTCGAAAATTATATACAGTGTCGCTTGTAGTTCCAATAGGATTAGGAATTTTAGCTTTGGAAGGACTACTTACTCGAATCCCTTTTATCTCTAATTTATCTTTTGAATTCCTAGTGATATGGGCAATTTTTACCGTCGCGTGGGCTTCAGGAATTATTATCTGGAAGAATAAAAACTTAAGACGAAGCAAATGGTTTGATCTAATCCCACCATGCATATTATTAACAATTTCTTATTTCTACGCAATTGCTAGTTTTATTGTTGGTCTTTTCACGTTGGGATTAATAATGTTAATAGCAACTTTACCCTATCTACTTGTTTTTATTTTTACTTTGCGAAGGAATCGATTTATCGAGGAATCCATTTAGGTACTTTTTTCTTATATTCTATAGACCAATAATTAATAATAAGATTTAATACGAATAACAAGTGAGTACATATCGGATATCTTAATTGTAATGTAGACCAAGTAAAAATTCCAGGAAGATTAGAAGCAAAGTAAAATGTTTTTACTTAATTTTTAAAAGAAGTCTTATCCTTTGTCCTGTTAAGGTTTTTTGCTTGTATGATTTCTTTTTCTGCCTTACTTAGCTTGAGAGTTCTTTCTTTCCTAAAAATCATAATAAATTGGTGAACAATGGAAGGAATCCAAGAATAACTTATCCCATAGAGATGAAGCCTCTTATTTACATCGTACCATATAATCTCACCTTTTAGAATAAAGCCAATTTGACCTAAAATTCGTGCGATATCAGCGTTTAAAAGGAAATATTGTCCTTTATGATACATGTTACCTATAAATACAGCACAATAACTTCCCGGTTTTAAAAGACTAAAGCAGTCGCTAAAGACATCCTTTATTAACGACTCCCAATCTTCTTTTGTTCTTTCAAAGTATCTGGAATCGCTACTAAATCTTGATAATTTCGATTTTTCGGAGTATATTCCCTTAGAATCTTCTCCTACCTTTTTATAGGTGCCTTTTGACTTCTCAACAACATCCATTCTCCAAAACGGGATGTCAGTTAAAATAAAATCAAAGTCATATCTTTTCTTGTCAATAAAGTTTTTAAGGGTTTCACGAGAATCTCCATGAATCATTTCTTGTGGCTTTATTGACTCTAAATCGCAAACATTGTGATAGATATCGATCCAATCCTTATTAATTTCAACCCCAACTCCAATTCGGTTACATAAATGGCACCCAATTAAGGTACCTCCAACACCACAAAATGGATCGAGGACAAACTCACCCTCCTTTGTAAATGTCCTTATTAATGATTCGCATAACTCAGGAGGTTTTTGTCCACCGTGTTTATTTCTTAGTTTAAGTTGAAAACTAGGGGGAAATCCTTTTGGAACCACAGATTTAGTTGAGAAAACCCATTCTTTACCCGTTAAATCGTTGAGTTGGTTGGCAAGATCGTAAAATCCGCGTGATTTTCCATTTTTAGAGAATATTTCTATTTTTTTAATATTATATTCACCCAATAGTATTGTTTAAAGATCTTATTTCAAAATATACAAAAAATTATGACAATGTAATTTTAAATTTAATAAAGATTTTTAAACCTTAATTGAATCTATTTTTATAATCTTATATCATCTATAACGCGATTGTATATGAATTTGTATAGTATTGATGACAAAGGAAATTTAATCGAATTGGATAAATTAGAGTTTGACGATCATCATGTGTATTTAATTGATGATAGTGAGAAAATTACATTATATATTTGGGTAGGATTAGAAGTTCCTCAATACAAAAAAGATCTCACAGCAGCTTGGGCAAGAAAGTTTGACAAAAACCGAGGAGGTGCGTGTAAGATATTAATAATGATGCAGAAAAGGGAATACGGTTCATTCCTATCGATGATGGATGAATTAAAAAAAGGATTAATACCAGGTAAATCAACTGAACGCAGGCCCGAACTGGTTTTGTTCGCTCCCTCTGAAGAGGATTCTCCCACAATCGAAGAGGAAACGCCAAAAATTGAAGAAAACCTAACTGAATCGGGAGTTTTTGCATGGTTAACACAACTCCAAAAACATAGGAAATCTGTTACTGAGAATCTCGCAGAAGAGGCTGCACCCCCTATAAAAGAACAGGAAGAACTTGTTATTGATGAAGATATTGGTCTCGATTCTCAAATCAGAGAAGCTGCTTACTATCTTTCCTTAAAAAAATATTCATATAACGATTTATGTTGGCTATTAGCAGAATCGATTCAAAATATAAGACTTGATATGCCTTCACTTGAAGATATTCATGAAAAGGCAGAGGAAGTGTATAATTCATCAAGTACTTATGACGAGTTATGTTGGTTGAATGCCCAGATGGACATTTTGATCGAACAACAATTTCTAGAGAAAAAGAATAAATATAATTAGAAAAATTAAGTGTTAAAAAGAAATAGAAAAAAAATTGCTTATTTTCTAAGCTTTAACCATTATTAACATCATTTTAAATCGCTCTAAAGCGTTAAGAGCATGGGGTTCATTAGCGGGCATCGTTATCATTTGCCCTTTTTCTAAAATGTAAGACTTTTTAGAAATTATAATTTCTGCTTTGCCATCGAAGACGTAAACTAACGCATCAAACGGAGCTGTGTGTTCACTTAGACCCTCACCTTTATCGAAAGAAAACATAGTTACAGTACCTATTTTTTTGTTTATCAACATCCTACTAACAACAGAGCCTTCTTGATAATCAAGTAAACTTTCTAAATCTAAGATTTCAGGAGTTTCTTTATTATGACTAGGTTCACTCATATATTTCACATATACTTTTCAATTTTAATGATTATTTAATAAGTATAATTGTAAAGTGTATATAAACCTAAATTCGAACATGTTTAATTTTTAGTTAGAAAGATTAAGCAGTTATTTGAGGGAATCCTAAAAATTAAACCATTAGGAAAAAAGATTTATCAACCTACGAAGCGAGAAAAAGTATCGAAAGTTCTTCCTGTTTGGAAAGAATACCAAAAATAATTCTGAGTGGTAGTTGAATATTATTTTAATTTAATTACTATCATTTAGCTTGCTACCAATATATTCCATCTTCTCAGCCTTATAAATCTCAATTATCAACTTTTTAAATTAGGAACTATTGGTATATTGCATGGAGCAAGAAAATATAGATTATTATCGCGAGTTACAGAAACATCTTGATAATATGCCCGTGGGTTATCCCGCTACAGAATCTGGTATTGAAATTAAAATTTTGAAACATCTATTCACGCCAGAACAAGCTCAAATCGCATTAAAATTGAATTTTATAGCAGAGCCATTAAGGAGAATTTATAAGAGATTGAAAAAAAGCGGCTTTTCTTCTGAAGAATTGGAGAAGAAACTAGACGATATGTATTTCAAGGGTTTAATTAATCGGGGGGTTTTAAATGAAGGAGAAAAAGAAATTAAGTATTATGGTAGTGCTCCTTTTGTAGTAGGAATGTTTGAGTATCAATTAAATCAATTAACACCTGAATTTTTTAAAGATGCCCATCAATATATACATGACACCTTTTTTAGTGAAGAATATAATAGAACTGGTGTTCCTCAATTACGGGTTATCCCCCTAGATCAGACAGTTAATTACGAACAATCTATTGCTCAATACGACGATTTAAAAACAATTATTGAAAATATCGGAGAACCAATTGCTGTTATGGAATGTATCTGTCGAAAGGGGGCGGAACTCATAGGAGAACCATGCACAAAGACTAAATTACGCGAATCATGCTTTTCGTTTAGAACCGCTGCTAAGATGTCTATAGAAAAAGGCCTAGCCCGAGAAATTACGAAAGAAGAAGCACTTAAAATCTTAGAAAAAGCAGAAGAGGATGGCTTAGTTCTTCAACCTGGAAATTCTCAGAGACCAATGAATATATGCACTTGTTGTGGTTGTTGCTGTGGAGTACTCACAAGCCAAAAACAGCTACCTGAATTATCACATTTTTTCGCCACTAATTTTTATGCTGAAGTTGATCCAGATTTATGTATAGGGTGTGGAATCTGTGAGGATAGATGCAATTTGGATGCCATTAACATTGAAGACAATATCGCCCAAGTAGATAAAGGAAGGTGTATTGGATGTGGAGTATGCGTTCCTACTTGTGATTCAGAAGCAATGAAGCTTTTTAAGAAAGAAGAAGAAACTCTTCCTCCAAGGAATACTTTCTCAACTTATGTAACAATCATGGATAAAAAAGCAGAATTAGCAAGAGCTGCAAAAACCCAAATTTAATAATTTTTTTTAATAATTTAAGTTAAGAGGGCATATTTTGGGATTACCAGGCGTTACAAGGGAGGAGATGACCGAAGTAGACCGTATAATGGTTGAAGATTTTAGAATCCCTATTGAATTAATGATGGAGCTCGCGGGGTATAATTTGGCAACTATAGCACAAAATTTTTCGAGAAATAAAGATTCTAACTATATAATAATTGCTGGTTCAGGAAATAACGCAGGAGGAGGGATTGTTGCTGCAAGGCGTTTAGCTTCTTGGGGATTAAACGTTCAAATCATCTTTCCAAGGGGTGTGAGTGAACTTAAAGACATTCCCAAAGGCCAGCTTATAAGAGCAAAACAATTGGGAATTGAAATTATCAATGAATTACCAGGTAATTCTTTAGATTTTAAGGATGAAAGCTTTTTTATAGATGCTTATCTCGGATATGGGTTCACTCCGCGTCAGGATGATATTTCTGAAAAGGTTTTTAATTTTCTTTCAAACATAAATATTCTACTTTCTTTGGATATTCCTTCTGGACTAGATGCAACAACAGGAAGCAGTTTTTCGGGTATCAATCCAATAGCAACTTTAACGCTAGGGTTCGTTAAACAGGGTCTGCTTATTACAGAGCGAAGAAACATTGGGGAATTATTTGTTGCTGATATAGGTATTCCTATAAGTATTTATTATAAAATCTTAAGAAATCATTGGGATGCCACTTATAAGAAAACTAGTTTAGAAAAGCTGTATTTGGCATTTAAAAACAATTCTATACAGAAAGTGAAAATAAATAAAAATAAAATCTTAGAAAGGAGTTATTGGACAATATCTTAAATTATTTTTCTGCCTTGTCTTCTATTTTTAAATTTAAATAATTATATTTTTATGGGATTCGGGTTTTACAAAATTAGTTTCATATTCAAAAAATGATTTATAATGACGAATATAATAGAAAATTCTAAAATTAAAATCGATATTGATAATTGTACAAAATGTAAAGAATGCGTCAAAGATTGCGTAGTTAATTTATTTTATTTTGAACAAGATTTGCTGCGTTTAGTTGAATCATTTCAAGATGAATGTATAGAATGCGGTCACTGTGAAGCTGTGTGTCCTGTAAATGTAATTCTCCTAAAGTTTCACGAGGAAGGAGAACTAGAGAGTTGTTTGATAAGGGAAGAAGTCCCAACATATAATTCTTTTTTAAATCTGGTTTTAAACAGGAGATCTATCAGGCGATTCAAAGAAAAAGTAATTCCAAAAGATTTAATAGAAAAATTATTGAAAGTTGGAAAATATTCACCAACTGGTAGTAATTCTGAAAATGTCTTCTACACTATTGTGCAAGACAAAGCAATTGTAGCCACTATATCAAAACACATAACTAATAAAATGATTAAGTTTACTAATATGCTTGAGGATCTACAGGGGCGTGCATTCTTGAAAAAAAGCATGTTAAAAGAAGAATTTAACCAAGCTATTGAAAATCTTCCAAAAACAAAAAGAATTCTCGAAAGAATAGAGCACGGGATTGATTTTTGGTGTTGGAATGGAGAGTTAATTGTTATTCATGGAGATAAAGTTGTAGGAGGGATGCCCACAAATAGTTCTTTAGCAGCTGCTCATATCATGCTCGCTGCGGAAACTCTAGGACTGGGAACTTGCTCATTAGGGTATTTGACATATTTCATAAACGAATCACAAACAATCAGAGAATTAATCAAGATTCCTCCTAATCATATCGTAGGTTATTCATTAACAATGGGGTATCCAGATGTAAAGTACAAACATATCCCAGTTCGAAAGCCCTTAAGAGTTCAGTGGCTCTAAGTGACTTACTTTTTTACTTGATATCACTTATAATTCATATAATTCGTATATTGAATAAATATTCAATATATATTGAATAAAAGCAACTTTTACACTAATCTTTTTATTTCAGAATATTTTATAATAAAATGGAATTTTTAAAAGAAAATTCTAAAATTTAAAGGTTAGATCTTATGAGTGAAGAATCAAAAGAAGATACTTTTTGGAAAGGAATAATAAGGAAATATTGGGTTGCTTTTTTAATACTAGCACTAGTTGTTGTAGGATTCTTTATCGTGTTTTTTACTATAATATTAGCTTACGTTGAAAATTCTGCTATTGGTGGCTTCGGTACCTGGACTCTTGCGGAGTTTTCAGTAGGAACGGGCATATTATGGTTATTGGTATTATTTGGATGGGAACTATTATTAGGAGTACTTCCATTTGGTGGATTATGTCTCCTTATTCTAGGAATATATTGGGCGGTAATACTATCCGAAGAAGATAAAGCAGCTATTAAAGCGAGAGACCGTAAGAAAAAGAAATACCGTAAAACAGAAGGCGGTGGCTTTACTTTCTTGATTACCATTGCGTTCTTAATTGTAGTATTTGTCGATGGGCAATGGTTAACCCCAATTGGTAGTCCAAGTCTACCATATAGTTACTGGATCCAAGCTTACCTTACTGGTTTTATTTACGTGTGCTTAATTGCGGGAATTCCTATATTAGTATTAGCTTTAATA